>Ga0256788_1000022_pt1 | contig 87852 bp, 51 predicted proteins | sample MC6MC0939MT_FD_186355 | JGI IMG/M metagenome (GOLD analysis project Ga0256788, IMG submission 186355) | Metatranscriptome of enriched soil aggregate microbial communities from Iowa State University, Ames, United States - MC6-MC0939-MT... | ecosystem: Environmental > Terrestrial > Soil >...
GTTTACCGAATAGTGGTTTTCTAAAACTTCTTTTACACAATGTAGCTTAAATGATACATTATATTTTACTTTTCTTGCCATAAAAATGCCCCCAAAAGTGTCTAACTTTTTGGGGGCAGTGTAATTTGAGTTCACTTTTTATTTATTCTTTTTCTTCCAACTTTTTATATAATCAAATACGTAAATCGATAAATAAAATAATCCGCTGGTTTGTAAAACAGAAAAATATTGGGATAATTTATGTTTAGGTTGAAGTAAATACTTTTCCCACATTAATAATACTCTTTTGCTCGAATACTTATTGTTTATTCGTTTTTAAAAGCTCGTTAATCAATGATTTCTTGCCGATTTTTTTAGTAATGATGTCTTTTTCCAGTTTCCATCCACGTCCAGGTGAATATTCACGTCCGTACCAAATCATCTGTAAATGCAGTTTATTCCATAAATCAATAGGGAAAATAGCTTTAGCATCTTTTTCGGTCTGAACCACATTTTTACCCGAACTTAAATTCCAACGATACATTAAACGATGAATGTGTGTATCAACAGGAAAAGCAGGCAAATTAAAAGCTTGCGACATTACAACCGAAGCCGTTTTATGACCAACCGCAGGTAACAGTTCCAAAGCATTCATATCAGCAGGAACTTCGCCCTCATACTGATCGATCAAAATTTTACTTAAACCGTAAATTCCCTTTGATTTCATTGGCGACAAACCACACGGACGGATAATCTCCGCTATATCTTCAACCGAAAGTTTTACCATATCGTACGGATTATCTGCAATTGCAAACAGTTTCGGTGTGATCTGGTTCACGCGAACATCGGTGCATTGCGCAGATAGCAACACAGCAATTAATAAAGTGTAAGGATCTTTATGATCTAATGGAATAGGAACTTCGGGATAAAGCTGTTCTAAAGTATCAATTACAAACTGAACTTTTTCTTTTTTGGTCATTTTAATGTGTAAATGATTTGTAATTTTACAAAAATAGTAAATTATGACCACACTAAAAATAGGCGATAAGGCTCCTGATTTTTCAGGAATAGATCAAAACGGATCAACCGTTGAATTAAAAGATTTTAAAGGAAAAAAAGTTGTTTTGTTTTTCTACCCAAAAGCATCAACTCCCGGATGTACAGCCGAAGCTTGCGATATTCAAAATAACATAGATCGTTTTGTTGCGCAAAATTATCAGGTGATTGGCGTTAGTGCCGATTCGCAAAAACGACAATTAAATTTTGCAATTAAAAATAATTTGCAATATCCTTTAATTGCAGATGAAGATAAAGTAATAATAAATGCTTATAGCGTTTGGGGATCAAAGAAATTTATGGGTCGTGAATTTGATGGAATTCATCGAACTACTTTTATTATTAGCGAAGAAGGTTTAATTGAAGATATTATCGTAAAAGTGAAAACAAAAGAACACACAACACAAATATTAAAATAAAAAGTTTCCAAAAATTACACTGCCCTCAAAAAGTTAGACACTATTTGGGGGCATTTTTATGGAAGCTTTTTTATTTTTTCATTTTATTTTAATATATTAGGATATAGTAAATTGAATTTAATTATGAAAAAAATATTACCTTTTGCAGCATCTATACTTTTAGCAGTGCCAACAGTAAAAGCTCAAATATTATTTGAAGAGAATTTTAACAACCACCTTGCAGGACATTTGAATACTGACTACACTGGTACTACTGCTGGGCAAGGAGGTTGGTATGTTACAGATGTTAATACTGGAAATGCAAGTGCAAAAATAATCCCTGAAACAAGCAAAGGTAATGTATTGATAATTGAAATAAACAATAGTAATCATCTTTATAATGAAGGGGTTTCGATTAGACAAGCTCCAAATGTTATAAAAGATTTATGGAATAACAATCGTACGGCAGGTAATAATATTATGAAATTAGAATATGAATATTATGGTTCAGGTACTGTTAAGATTTCAGGAGGAGTAGTTCCAGATTTAGTAGACATATTAGTAAGGATGTCTTCTACAATGTTTAAAAACTCAAGAAATGTAAATTGTGAATATTTAGTGGATAACGTAGGTACTAATCAAGGTTCTATTATAGAAGATTATAGCATTAATCCTGTTCCTTATAATATGTGGGTTAAGGCAGAATTATTCGTGGATTATGATACTAAAAATGTTTATTTTTATATCCCAATGTCTAATACACTAATAAAACGTTCTTTTACGCATAACCAAATACCTTCAACTATATACTTTTATGGACTTATAGATGATCTAAAATCATCAATAATTAAGTTAGATAATATTAAGTTGTCGGCATTACAAACCTTGCCATTATATATATTAAATAATGATGAATTTATTACTTCAAAATTTAATATTTTTCCTAACCCAACTAGGGATATTATTACCATAATCAATAATGAAAACATAGGTATAGAAAAGATAGAAGTTTTTGATGTAAGCGGTAAATCTATGAAAGCACAAAGTTATAGCAACGAAAACGAGGTACAGTTAAACGTAGAAAAACTCGTAAGTGGTGTTTATATGCTACATATACAAACCAATGAGGGTATGGCGGTAGAGAAAATTGTGAAAAAGTAATTTTATTTTATATCAATTTAAGCAACAAAAAAATCGGTTATGAAACCGATTTTTTTGTTTTATTCAGAATAACTGAAAGTATAATGTAAAAGATTATGATCAGCGGAATAGCTTCAAATCGAAAGAATAATAGCAACAATGCGCAAATCCCCAAAAACAGAAGCGTTAACTTATTATCACTTAAATTTTTGTTCTTAGTTTTTAATGAAAAAAGCGGTAATTCGGCATTCATAATAAAAGCGCTGAACAAACTTATTCCTACCAAAACATACGGATTACTAAAAAAGTTGAAAACAAAATCACTTTCCGTAGTATTCATTATTAAAGGAATACTCAATATAAACAATGCATTTGCAGGTGTTGGCAAGCCAATGAAACTATCGGTTTGGCGGGTATCAATATTAAATTTTGCCAAACGCATACAGGCACCCAGAGTAATTACAAAACCAATGAAGGGTACCAGTTTCATGTAAAAAGTATCTTCGGTAATGGTGTATTGTTCATAATTTTCCTGAATATGCACCAGCATTTGATACATTACAACCCCAGGAACTACGCCCGATGTTACCATATCTGCCAAAGAGTCTAACTGAACGCCCAACGGACTTGAAACTTTTAAAACGCGCGCGGCAAATCCATCCCAAAAATCAAAGAAAATTCCCAGGCAAACCCAGAAAAAAGCCATTTGCAGGTTATCGTCAAAAGCATAAACTAACGCAATTAACCCCGATAATAAATTTAAAAGTGTAATTACATTAGGAATGTGTTTTTTTATTGTCATCAATTGTATAATTTTATTATAAAAACAAAAGTAAACAATAAGTTGTAAGTATTTTGAGTTTATATATTGTAAATTTTTGTAATATTTGTAAAAATTATCAAAGTGAAAAAAGGGTTTATACTATTGCCTTTACTTTTTGTTACGGCTTTAACGCAGGCGCAAACTGCAAGAAAATATTCTAATGAGTTTTTCAATATTGGGGTTGATGCCGCATCATTTGGTATGGCTAATAGCGTTATTGCACAAACTGACGATGTGAATTCGGGTTATTGGAACCCGGCAGGATTGATTCATTTGCAAGATAAACAAATCAGTTTAATGCACGCAAGTTACTTTGCAAACATTGCCCAGTACGATTATGCTGCTTTTGCTATGCCGATTGATGATAAAAGTGCGCTGGCAATTTCTGCAATTCGTTTTGGGGTAGATGATATCATGAATACGACTGAATTAATCGATCAAAACGGAAATATCGACTATAACAGAATTTCGTTATTCTCTGCTGCCGATTATGCCTTTAACATATCTTATGCCCGAAAATTATCGGTTGAAGGTTTATCGTTAGGTACAAATGCAAAAATTGTTCGTCGTGTAATTGGCGATTTTGCAAAATCTTGGGGCTTTGGTTTAGATGTTGGTTTACAGTATCATACCGAAAAATGGAAATTTGGATTAATGGCGCGCGATATTACCACAACTTACAATGTTTGGAATATTAACGAAGCCGAGTTTGAAAAGATTAAAGGCGCGGTTGAAGGTCAAAATCAAACGTTACCGGAAACTACCGAACTTACCTTGCCTAAATTACAATTGGGTGTTGCAAGAGATTTTGCTTTGACCGAAAAATTTAATTTAACGACTGCGGCGGTTCTTCATACCGAATTTTATCAGACAAATGCTGTAATTTCAACATCTTCGTTCAGCATTCAGCCATCGGCAGGTTTTGAGTTTGGATACGATAAAATGGTTTTTGTTCGTGCCGGTGTTGGTAATTTTCAGAACGAAATGCAGATCGATAATTCCGAAAAAGTTACCTTTCAGCCCAACGTTGGTTTAGGATTTAAATACAAAGGAATTCAGGTAGATTACGCGTTAACAGATATTGGCGATCAAAGTGCATCGCTTTACTCAAACATCTTCTCACTGAAATTAGATTTAGGAATTTTTACAAAATCAAATGAATAATTTAGTATCAAAATTTAAACAGCAAATCGTATTATTGATTTGTTGTTTTTCTTTTTTATATACTTCGGCACAGCCCGATACCTTATCAGAAAAAGCAGAAATTAGCGTATTAACCTGCGGAACTGCCAACGAAATGCACACGCTTTTTGGTCATACTGCGTTGCGAATTAAAGATGTTGATCAAAATTTAGATGTGGTTTACAATTGGGGAATGTTCGATTTTAGAACACCTAATTTTTTAGCAAAGTTTGTAAAAGGCAACCTGCTTTATTATTTAGATGTTGATTCGTTTGGCGATTTTTTATACAATTACACGATTGATAATAGGGAAGTGGTTGAACAGATGTTGAATTTGTCATCTACTGAAAAATCAAAGATCTGGACAGAAATAAACCGACAGTTAAAAGGAAATGACCGTTATTACACCTACGGATTTATCAGAAACAACTGTACTACAAAGGTTGTTGATGTGCTAAATAAGTCGGTTGAAAAACCATTAAGTGCAGATTTTCCATCGAACAATCATTCGTATAGATACATTTTAAACGAAGGTTTAGATCATCATTATTTCGAAAAATTGGGCATCAATCTTCTTTTTGGATATGCCACCAACAAAACAGCAGATTTAATTTTTTTACCAGTTAAATTAAAAGATGGAATTACGTTCAATAAAAATATTTTAAAATCAGAACAAATCATAAATAAAGTTGATAATACAAATACTAAAAGTTTACTTAACTCGATTTATACTCTATGGGTTATTGTTGTAATTGCATTGATAGGCATCTTTAACAAAAAATTTAGATTAGCATACTTTTTCATAACTGCAATTTTCAGCTTGTTTTTAGTAGCAGTTAGTGTATATAGTAACCATGCCGAGCTACAGTTTAACACCTTAATACTTTTTTTTAATCCTTTATTCTTTATTGGATTAATATTAAAAAATAAAAAAATGATATTCTTTGCAACCTTTTTAACGGCTATAAGTTTGGTATTTATGGGGTTAGAATTAATTTTGGTTGCAGCACCCTTAATTGTGTTAAATTTGGGTTATATAATTGTATTGTTTTTGCATAGTAATGAACAAATAGTACCTTAGCAAACCTTAAAAAAATAACACATGTTTGGTTTTTTTAAAAAGAAGAAAACACTTAAAGAAATTATACCGCAGAACTTCATTGATATTCATTCACATCTTTTGTATGGCTTAGACGATGGTGCAAAATCATTACAAGAAAGTCAAAGTTTAATAGCCGATTTAAAATCGTTTGGTTTTACACAGTTTATCACGACTCCGCATACAACTCCTTTAGTTTGGGAAAACACAAAAGATCAGATTTTAGATCAGTACGGAAAAGTTAGGTCAGAATTAAACATGTCTGAAAGCGAATTAAGAGTAGCATCAGAATATTTAATTGATGATTCGTTTTTAAAGCGATTAGAAAACGAAAAACTGTTGACATTGAAAGATAATTATGTATTGATAGAAATGTCGTACATCAATCCGCCAATACAGTTGTATGAAATCATCATGGAATTAAACTCACAAGGTTATCAACCAGTATTGGCGCACCCCGAACGTTACAACTTCTATAAAAACGATTACGACAGCTTTAAACGTTTAAAAAGTGCAGGTTGTTTGTTTCAAATGAATATGTTAAGCAGTACAAATTATTATGGTAGTGGGATTACAGCTATTGCCGATTATCTTTTAAAAGAAAATATGTACGATTTTGCAGGAAGCGATGTACATCATCAAAAGCACATTAATGCATTTAACGCCGAAATAAACCTTAAAAATATAGATACGCTTGAAGCTCTTTTAACAAAAAATAGTTTCTTTAAACAATAAAAAAAACGGGACATTTTAAATGTCCCGTTTTTTTTCTATTATTTCATTCCTAAAATATTCTTCCAAAATGGTTTCTTTTCTACGTGTGCACCATAACCGTAGCCGTAGCCATAGCCGTAACCTTTAGTAACGTCAGAATCATTTAAAACCAACGAAAGTTTATTCAGTTTTTTGTCTTTATATAATTCGTTAGGTATTCTCAACATATCTTTATCGATTTTATTTGCTCTAACAACATAAATAGTAGCATCGGCATACTTGCTGATTAACAAGGTATCAGTAACCAAACTAACCGGAGCGGTATCGACAATGATATAGTCGTATTGAGCTTTTAAAGTGTCAAAGACTTCTTTTATCTTTTTGTTCATTAAAATTTCTGTTGGATTTGGTGGAATAGAACCAGACGATAATACGTCAAAACTTTCATAACCTTCCACAGAAACAATATAATCGTTTAATGATTTGTTGTTGGATGTAATGTAATTCGAAATTCCTAACGGATTTACTTTAACATACTCATATAATTTAGGATTACGTAAATCGAAACCAATTAATAATACTTTTTTACCAGAAAGCGCAAATGTTGCAGCTAAATTAGCCGATACAAACGTTTTACCTTCACCCGAAATGGTTGAAGTTAAAAAGATCACTTTGCATTCTTCTTCGGCTTTGTCAGACAATATAAAATCTAAATTGGTTCTTACAATACGAATGGCTTCTGCTGCACTTGATCTGCTTCCTATTTCCATTAATTCGCCGCTTGAGTCTGACGTAGGAACATCTCCCAAAAATGGAATGTCTGAATTGTCTGTAATATCAAATCTGGTCTTAACTTTTGTATCAAGAAGATTTTTTATGTAGATGATTATAAACGGAATAATCGCTCCTAAAACCAAGGCTGCCAACAAGATAATCATTGTTTTTGGTGCAACAGGTTTGTCTGTTGGAATGGCTTTGTCAATAACTTTTGCATTCAAATCTGTTGCTGCCAATGTAATATTGGTTTCTTCACGTTTTTGAAGTAAAAACAGATACAAAGCTTCTTTTACTTTTTGCTGACGGTCAATGATTCTAAATTCTCTTTCCTGACGTGGAACTTGAGAAAGCTTCGACTGCATTTCGTTTTCCTGACGTTTATAATCGGTTTTTACAATTTGAAGAGAACTTAAATTTCTACGTAAACTAGCCAATAAGTTTGATTTTAGCGCACGAATTTGATCCTCTAAACGTATGTAGTTGGTGTTTTCGGGAGTAGCACTAACAGACATTTTTTGTTTTTCAAGAATTAATTGGTTAATTTCTTGAATAATGCTTTCAGAACCTGCGTCTTCTGTTAGTAAACCACCAGGGACCAAATCGTCTTGTTTTGCTCTGCTAATGTGCGTTATTAAACTGTTTACAATATTTATCTTGGTTTCGTTTTCTAAAACCGATTTTTCAAAAGTAGATAAATTGTCCAAATACAGTTTTACTTCGGTTTCAATATCCGATAAATTGTTCGTATTCTTATAGCCTTCAACCTGCGACTCAACATCACCTAATTCTGTGGCAATCAAAGTTAAACGATCGGAGATAAATTCAGAAGTATTTTCAGAAATAAAACGTTTGTCTTTTATTCCACCTAAATTGTAATTGTAAACTAATGTGTTTAAAAAATCAGCTGCTTTTTCAGGTGTTTTATCGATAATAGAAACATCGATAACGCTTGATGTTTTGCTTGCGGGTGCAACACTTAATATATTTCTATAACTTTCTGCATGCTGTAATTTAGGGAAGATGTTTACTTTTACTTGTGACAATTTGTTTAAAGCTCCAGTCTTATTAACCACAAAAGCTCCATATTCAGTCGAAATATTTTTGCCGAAACTAGTTTTTCCTATTTTAGTACCGTTAACAGAAACATTAAAAGAACTCCCGTCAATGTCAGTTAATTCAATAGATACTGTTTTAGTGATATGGTCGTTGTTCCATAAAACCTGAACTGGTGTTTTTTTATAAAGATCTTTTTCTATAACTTCAGAAGTATCTAAATACTGAATGTTTAAATTCAATGAGTCTAAAGTATTGTATATTAAAGTTCTTGACTTTAAAATCTCAACTTCATTTTCAATATTATTTTTGGAATTACCCAGCATGCTCATTTCAGAAAAAGCACTCAACTGGTTCGCTAAATCGTTGCTTTTTTCGTCTTTAATTAAAATTTTTGTAGCAACGCTGTAACTTTTTGGAGTGAATTTCAGATAAAGAAATGCGAGAATAAGGGTTACAAAAACACTTAAAATAAACCAGCGCCAGTGTGCTAAATACTTAAATAATTCTTCTTTTAAGTTTATAACATTGTCTTTTTCTTCTGTCATTATTTGTTAGAATTTGTAAGTATAATGGCTACTGTGGTTAATAATAAAGATATCGCAGATAAGTAGATAGATATGTTTGGACCAACAGCAGATGAATTTACCGCTACTTTATTTGGTTCTACATAAACAACATCGTTTTGTTTTAAATAGTAAAAATCAGAATTGATGAAATCTGCTTTGGTTAAATCTACACGGTGAGATTTTACTTCTCCGTTTTCCTCACGTAAAACCAAGATATTATCGCGTTTACCATAATTGGTAAGATCTCCCGATAATGAAATTGCTTCTAATAAAGTAATTCTTTCTGATGTTATGCGGTGAGTTCCAGGCATTTTTACTTCGCCTTGAACAGTTACCTTGTAATTCATGATACGTAAATTTACAATAGGGTTTTTTACGTATTTTGATATTCTTGTCTGTAAGTCTTGAACAATCTGTTCCTTTGTTTTGTTACCTACTTGGATTTTTCCTAACGAGGGAAAGTCAATCGTACCATTATCATCAACCAAATACAATTGCTGTTGCATTTGTCCACCACCTGCTTGATTCATAGGGTCAACGCTTAAATTGGTTGTAAGGTTGAAAGGCTGTACTGCTATTGGATCTTGAGCCGAAACAAGAATCATTAACAAATCGTCTGTTTTAATGGTAGTTTCAAACTTTTTGTTTATGATTTCGGTATTGTCTATATTTTGATAATAAGCAATCTTTTCTCTTGATGCGCACGAAGTTAACAGAACGGTAGCTACTAAGATAGGTAAAATTATTTTTTTCATAAATATTTAATCTAGTTTTTCAAAAGTGGAATTCAAACTTTTAAATTCCGGTACAATCTTTTTCATCGTTGCAACAGTATCTAGAACTAAATAAGCTGCCGATAAATGTTTTAAATCTTCTATTTGGGTTGATATAAAATCGTAATCTTCATTTATATCCTGCGCAATCATAATTTTTTCGTGATGAGTTGGTAATGTAGTTGATCCGTCATTTAACAGTTCTTCATACAGTTTTTCTCCCGGGCGTAAGCCTACAATTTTTATTTCAATATCTTTTTGCGGTTCCAAACCGGCTAATTTAATCATTTTTGTGGCAAGGTCAATAATTTTAACAGGTTTACCCATGTCAAAAATATAAATTTCACCTCCGTTACCCATAGATCCAGCTTCTAAAACCAACTGACAAGCTTCAGGGATCGTCATGAAATAGCGGATAATATCAGGATGTGTAATAGTTATTGGTCCACCATTTTCAATCTGTTTTGTAAACAATGGCACAACAGATCCATTAGATCCTAATACATTTCCAAAACGTGTAGTAATATATTTTGTTGTATTGTTGTTTTCTTTTTTAAGTTTCTGTGCCAGCGATTGTACGTATTTTTCGGCAATACGTTTGCTGGCACCCATAACATTACTTGGGTTAACGGCTTTATCTGTTGATACCATTACAAAACGTTCAGCCTTGTATTTTAACGATAAATCGGCCATGTATTTACTACCCAAAACATTTGTAAAAATTGCTTGTTGCGGATTCATTTCCATTAAAGGGACATGTTTGTAAGCAGCTGCATGATAAACTATATCTGGGTTGTAATCATTGAAAACGCGATCTAATGAATCGTAATTTCGAACATCGGCAATTATACAGATGATTTCTGCACTAGTATTGCATTTAGATATTTCTAATGAAATATGGTGCAAAGGTGTTTCTGCCTGATCTAATAAAATAAGCTTTTTTGGATTGAATGCTGCAACCTGCCAAACGATCTCACTTCCGATTGATCCAGCTGCGCCCGAAACCAAAACAACTTTGTCTTTAACTTGATCTGATATCTGATTGTTGTTAATTACAATTGGTTTACGTTCTAAAAGATCTTCGATCTTAATTTTACGGATGTTTGAAGCTACCTTTTTCTGATCGTTAATATCGGTTAAACGAGGTAAATTATAAACTTTTATGTTATAATTCAAACAGTCTTCAATAATCTCTATCTTTTCGTCTTTAGTAAGATTTTCATCTGCAATAATTAAATTATTGGCACCTAATGATCTTACCAAAACAGAAACTTTTCTTGTTTTTCCAATAATTGGAATATTTAAAATTCGGTTATACGAATTTTTAGCTGTTGGATTTATAAAACCTTGCAGCTTGTATTTTCTTGGAACTTCGGCTGTAATGGCATTTGCAATAGCAATGGCGCGTTCATCGCTTCCATAGATTACTGTCTTTGTATAATGCTGGCTGTCATTTGAATATTCTGAAAAGAAATCGAAACATATCTTTACAAGTAATCTAAAAATAAGCAGTAATCCGTAAGTTATTGCAATACTAATTAATAACTGCGTGTTTAAGAATAACCTTCCATCATAGATTAAATCTACAACTGTATTGGTAATATACAAACCTAAAAAACACAACAATTCAACAAGAAATAGTTTTGCGGCATCGTTTAGTGTAGTATGCCTTACAATTCCGGTAAAAGTTTTAAAATACCAAAAGGCACAAAGATGTGCACCAAGGAAAAGGGCAAATACAAAAGGAACTTGAATAATTGGTTGATAATCAATACCAATTCCCTTTAAAATTAGGTGAGTTATAACAGCAGAAAAAATAACAATAGCGATATCAATAGAAAAAATAATCCATCGAGGCAGATATTGAATTGTTTTCAAGTGAGAAAAATTCTTCTGTATTTTTTTTGACAGAGTCATAACGATTTTTAAATAAGATTTTCTTTTAGCTTCGCAAAAGTATTGTTTTTTAGTTTTAAATCGAAATTTAATGCTAAAATTCTAATTTCTTTTTTCGTAATTCAAAATTTTGTCCAAGGTATACTTTTCTAACCATTTCATCTTCAGCTAAATCTTCCGGAATACCTGCTTTAAGTATTCCTCCTTCAAACATCAGATAGGTTTTGTCGGTAATGGCAAGGGTTTCCTGAACATTGTGATCGGTAATTAAAATACCTATGTTCTTGTTTTTCAGCTGTGCCACAATACGCTGAATGTCTTCTACGGCAACAGGATCTACCCCTGCAAAAGGTTCATCTAACAAAATAAATTTAGGATCAGTTGCCAATGCACGGGCGATTTCTGTCCGTCTGCGTTCGCCGCCCGATAGTAAATCTCCACGGTTGGTGCGGATATGCTGTAAACTGAACTCATCAATCAAAGATTCCATTTTGGCTTCTTGTTCTTTTTTTGATAATGTTGTAAGTTGCAGAACTGATAGAATATTATCTTCAATACTCAACTTTCTAAAAACCGATGCTTCTTGAGCTAAATATCCAATGCCGTTTTGTGCACGTTTGTACATAGGGTAATTGGTAATATTTAAATTATCTAGAAAAATAGTTCCTGAATTAGGTTTTACCAACCCAACAATCATGTAAAAAGAGGTCGTTTTTCCGGCACCATTCGGACCTAACAAACCAACAATCTCTCCCTGGTTTACTTCAACCGAAATACCTTTTACAACTTTTCGACCTTTATATGTTTTAATTAAATTTTCTGCTCTTAACTTCATGGCTTATTTGTTTGTTAAAGCTGCATTTTTCTCTTTTTGTACGTTGCGCTTTGTAATTACTTTAGCAACAACAATACTGCATTCGTACAGAATTACCAAAGGAAATGATACAATTAGCTGACTGATTACATCGGGCGGTGTTACAACTGCTGCCACAATCAAGATCAAAACGTAAGCGTATCTTCTGTATTCTCTTAAAAAACTATCGGTAATCAATCCCAAATAGGTTAAAAAGAAAATAATAATTGGTAGTTCAAAAACCAAACCGGTTGCCAATGAGGTTGTTTTAACCAAACTGATATATGAATTGATATCTATTTGATTTTCAACCACACTACTTATGGTAAAATTAGCTAAAAAATTGATTGATAATGGAACCAATACAAAATATCCGAAAACGACACCTAAAAAGAATAAAATGCTCGATATAAATATGAACAATTTAGCGTATTTGCGTTCGTTTTGATATAATGCCGGACGTATAAATTTCCAAAATTCCCATAAAATAACAGGGAATGCCATAATAAAACCTGCTGTAATACACGTCCAAATCATTACAGATAATTGTCCGTCCATTGTTCGGTTCTGAATTACAAAAGGAAGTTCATTATCACAGAACGATTTATCTAAATCAAATTTTGTAGCAACATCGCAAAAAAACTGATAGGTAACGAAATCGCCTTGTTTTGGACCGAAAATAATTACATCGAAAATAAATTCATTAAAAAAAACAGCTACTACCGATGTTATTAAAATTGCAATACAACTGCGTACTAAAAGCCATCTTAATTCTTCTAAATGGTTTAAGAACGACATTTCTTTGTTGGTGTTTTTATTTTTCACGATACAATTCCTTCCTTTAAAATGTCGTGTAGGTGAATGATTCCGGCATATAGATTATTGTCTGTAACTACCAATTGTGTAATTTCAAACGATTCCATAATATTTAAAGCATCTTCTACTTTTGCATTTATTTCGATTGATTTCGGATTCACCGTCATAATGTCTTTCGCTGTTATTGATGATAAATCGGTTGTTTTTTCTAACATTCGTCTTATATCGCCATCGGTAATAATTCCTTTAATTTCTGATCCATCTAAAACAGCAGTAACACCTAAACGTTTGTTCGATATTTCAAAAATAACTTGCTGAATGGTTGATTCTACAGTAACAACAGGTTTGTTTTTACCGTCTAAAATATCTTTAATTTTAAGTAGCAGTTTCTTGCCTAAAGCACCACCGGGATGAAATTTAGCAAAATCGTTCGCAGTAAAATTTCTCATTTCAATTAACGCAACAGCCAAAGCATCGCCTAACGCTAATTGAACGGTTGTGCTTGTTGTAGGAGCCAAATTGTTAGGATCGGCTTCTTTTTCAACATAGGCATTAATAACAAAATCGGAGTTTTTTCCTAAAAAAGAAGATTCATTTCCTGTCATTCCAATTAAAATATTTCCGTCGCGTTTCAATAGCGGAGCCAATACTTTAATTTCCGGACTGTTTCCACTTTTCGATATACATAAAACAACGTCGTCTTTCGTAATCATACCCAAGTCGCCATGAACGGCTTCGGCAGCGTGCATAAACAAAGACGGCGTTCCGGTAGAGTTTAAAGTAGCAACTATTTTCTGGCCAATATGTGCACTCTTGCCAATTCCGGTAATAACCAGCCTTCCTTTTGTGTTAAATATAGCTTGTACCGATCTTAAAAAATCATCGTTTAAAAAATCAATAGCCTTTGTAATAGCATCGCTTTCAGCTTTTAAAGTGCTTTTAGCGGCTGCTAATATGTTAAAATTAATATCCAAAATACAAACGTGTTATGTAAATTTTGCTAAAACTAAAAGATTTGTATATCTTTATAATTGCAAATTTAGATAAAATAGCATTATTAAAAACATGAAATCAATCGAAATTGACTTACATAAAGAATTAAAAAAATATTTCGGATTCAGTCAGTTCAAAGGATTGCAAGAGCAGGTTGTAAACAGTATTATTTATGGTAACAACACTTTTGTAATTATGCCTACAGGTGGCGGTAAATCTTTATGTTACCAGTTGCCGGCATTAGTTTTGGAAGGAACCGCAATCGTAGTATCGCCTTTAATTGCTTTAATGAAAAATCAGGTTGATGCCATTCGTGCACTTTCAAGCGAAATTGGTGTGGCACACGTATTGAATTCGTCATTGACAAAAACAGAAATAACCCAGGTTAAGGAAGATATCAAAAGAGGTGTTACCAAACTTCTGTACGTTGCACCAGAATCTTTAACAAAAGATGAATACGTAGAATTTTTAAATTCTGTGCCTTTGTCTTTTATTGCGATTGATGAAGCGCATTGTATTTCTGAATGGGGACACGATTTTAGACCCGAATACAGAAACCTGCGAAACATCATCAGAAAATTAGGCGATATCCCTATTATAGGTTTAACGGCAACTGCAACCCCAAAAGTTCAGGAAGATATCCTTAAAAACCTAGAAATTGCCAACGCAAATACTTTTAAAGCTTCGTTTAACCGAGCTAATTTATATTACGAAATTCGTCCGAAAACCAAGAATGTAGAATCGGATATTATCAAATTCATCAATCTGTTTAAAGGGAAATCGGGGGTTATTTACTGTTTAAGCCGTAAAAAGGTAGAAGAAATAACGCAGGTTTTACAAGTAAACGGAGTTTCGGCAGTGGCATATCATGCAGGTTTAGATGCTAAGACACGCGCAAAACATCAAGACATGTTTTTAATGGAAGATGTTGATGTTGTTGTGGCTACCATTGCATTTGGAATGGGAATTGACAAGCCCGATGTACGTTTTGTGATTCATCACGATATACCAAAATCTTTGGAAAGCTATTATCAGGAGACTGGTCGTGCTGGACGCGATGGTGGCGAAGGATATTGCTTGGCTTATTATTCTTATAAAGATATTGAAAAGCTGGAGAAATTCATGGCTGGTAAGCCGTTGGCGGAGCAGGAAATTGGTTTTGCTTTGTTACAGGAAGTGGTTGCTTACGCAGAAACATCGGTTTCGCGACGTAAATTTTTACTACATTATTTCGGTGAAGAGTTTGATGAAATGAATGGCGATGGAGCCGACATGGACGACAATTCACGTAATCCGAAATCAAAAAAAGAAGCGAAAGATCAGGTGGAACTTTTGTTGAAAACCATTCAGGATACCAAGCAAATTTACAAGTCAAAAGAAATTGTACTTACCTTATTGGGTAAAATAAATGCCGTTATAAAATCGTACAAAACCGATGCGCAGAGCGTTTTTGGTGCCGGAAAAGAGTTTAACGATAAATTCTGGATGGCATTGATCCGTCAGGTTTTGGTATCAAACTTAATATCAAAAGATATCGAAAGCTACGGTGTATTGAAAATAACAAAAGAAGGAAAAGATTTTCTGCAAAATCCTACTTCTTTTATGATGACCGAAGATCATAATTACGAAAATACCAACGACGAAACCATCATTACAAATGCAAAAGCATCTAATGTTGCCGATGAAGTTTTGGTTAGTATGTTGAAAGATTTACGTCGAAAAGTCGCTAAAAAAATGGACGTTCCGCCGTTTGTTGTTTTTCAGGATCCGTCTTTAGAAGATATGGCGTTGAAATATCCTGTTAAGTTAGACGAACTGGCAAATGTACACGGTGTAAGTGAAGGTAAGGCAAAAAAATACGGTAAAGATTTTATCGATTTAATCACAAGATACGTTGAAGAAAACGATATTACTCGCCCAGATGATCTGGTTGTAAAGTCAACCGGAGCAAATTCTGCCTTAAAATTATTTATTATTCAAAGTGTGGATCGTAAATTATCGTTAGAAGATATTGCGGCAGCCAAAAGCATGAATATGGATTTATTGCTGAAAGAGATGGAGCAAATTGTTTATTCGGGAACTAAACTGAATATTAATTATTGGGTTGATGATGTGCTGGATGAAGATCAGCAGGAAGAAATTAAAGAGTATTTTATGGATGCCGAAAACGATTCTATAAAAGCAGCTTTAAAAGAATTCGATGGCGACTACGATATAGAAGAACTTCGTTTAATGCGCATAAAGTTTATAAGCGAAGTAGCAAACTAAAGAAAAACTCCTTAAAAAATTTAAGGAGTTTTTTTATGCAATATCAGAATACAACTCACCACGGTGCGGTTTTAAAACATCGCGCAGTTTTCGCATCATTTCGTCGTTTACCACAATAAAAGCAATCGAATGAAACTCATTTATCTGCTGAAAACCCGAAATCGAGATCGGTAGTTGTTCAATAACAATAAATTCTTTCAAATGAATTTCCTGATGTTCGGCTGTTTTTAAAGCATCGGGACCTCTAAAATCCCAGATTAGTTTTATCTGTCGTTCCATTTTGTCAAATTTCAGTAAATTTAAAACATCCTTTTAAACAAATCTATAATTAATGTATTTTTGTAGTTTCAAATTTGCTTTATAACAAAATGCCTCAAGAAATACAATTACAAGTCCTTCCCGAAATTGCAGCTACAAATCATTTGCTGGTAGATTACGTTGCCAAATTAACGCATACGCCTACTAACGAAATTCAGCATGTTACCATTTTAAAAAGATCGATCGATGCCCGACAAAAACAGGTGAAAATTAACCTTAAAGTACAGGTTTTCTTTCAGGGCGAAGACGTACAGCACAGATCGGTGTCGTTTCCAGATTATAAAAATGTGAAAGATGCACCGGTAGCAATTGTAGTTGGGGCAGGACCTGCAGGATATTTCGCAGCATTGCAATTGATAGAATTAGGCGTGAAACCTATTGTTGTGGAGCGTGGAAAAGATGTTCGCGGTCGCCGTAGAGATTTAAAGGCAATTAATGTAGATCATATTGTAAATCCCGATTCTAATTACTGTTTTGGCGAAGGTGGTGCTGGAACTTATTCCGACGGAAAGTTATACACACGATCGAAAAAACGGGGCGATGTAAACCGTATTTTGGAACTTTTAGTTGCTTTTGGTGCATCGCAAGATATTTTGGTTGAAGCTCATCCGCATATCGGTACCAACAAACTGCCGAAAATTATGGAAGATATGCGTCATAAAATTACCGAATTTGGTGGCGAAGTTTTATTTGATAAACGCGTAGTTGATTTTGATGTTAAAAGCAACGAAATAAAAGGTGCGGTTTTGCACACAGGCGAAACCATTGCGGCAAATCAGATTATTTTGGCAACCGGACATTCGGCTCGCGATATTTTTGAATTATTAGATAGAAAAAATATTTTTATAGAAGCAAAGCCTTTTGCATTGGGCGTTCGTGCAGAACATCCACAGTCTTTAATAGATAGTATTCAGTATTCATGCGATTTCCGTGGCGATTTTCTTCCGCCAGCTCCGTATTCTATCGTAAAACAGGTAAATGGTCGCGGAATGTATTCATTCTGTATGTGTCCGGGTGGAGTTATTGCGCCTTGTGCTACCGATGTTGAAGAAGTTGTTACCAATGGTTGGTCGCCTTCAAAGCGCGATCAAATCACGGCAAATTCGGGAATTGTAGTAGAGTTAAAGCTAGAAGATTTTAAACCGTACGAAAAACACGGTGCGTTGGCTGGAATGTATTTTCAGAAGGAAATTGAAAACACCGCGTGGAAAGTTGCAGGTAAAACGCAAGAGGTTCCGGCACAGCGAATGGTCGATTTTACAAATAAAAAAATTTCCGAATCGTTACCTAAAACATCCTATGTTCCCGGAGTTGTTTCTTCAGAATTGGGCGATGTCTTTCCAAAGTTTCTAACAGGAATTATGCGTCAGGGTTTTCATGAATTCGGTAAAAGCATGAAAGGTTATTTTACAAATGATGCTATTTTACATGCACCTGAAAGTAGAACATCATCGCCGGTTCGTATCCCAAGAAGCGACGATACGTTGGAGCATTTGCAAATAAAAGGACTGTATCCTTGTGGCGAAGGCGCAGGTTATGCGGGCGGAATTATTTCTGCAGCGATTGATGGAGAAAAATGTGCCATTAAATGTGCCGAACAGATTTTTGGTTATAGAAATTAAATAATAAAAGTAAGTGTTTTAAGATTGATTTTAACTTGAAACATTAAACCTTAAACAAAAAATATGGAATTAAAATTAAACCGTCCTATTTGTTTTTTCGATTTAGAAACAACAGGAATTGATGTAGCAAAAGACAGAATTGTAGAAATATCGATATTAAAAATTTTTCCGAACGGAAACAAAGAAAGTAAAACGTGGCTGGTAAACCCTACTGTTTCAATTCCTGCGCATGCAACGGCTGTTCACGGAATTACCAATGAAAAAGTAGCAAACGAGCCAACTTTTAAAGAATTGGCAGGTCAGGTTTACAACATGATTAAAGATGCCGATTTGGCCGGATACAATTCAGATAGATTTGATATTCCTTTATTGGCAGAAGAATTATTGCGTGCAGAAGTTGATTTTGATATGAAAAACCGAGTTTCTGTTGATGTGCAAACGATCTTTCATAAAAAGGAAGAACGTACATTAAGTGCAGCTTTAAAGTTTTATTGTAATCAGTCGCTTGAAAATGCACACTCTGCAGCAGCCGATACCGAAGCTACATATGAAATTTTAAAGGCGCAGTTAGATCGTTACGAAGATTTAGAGAACGATATGAAAGCACTTTCGGTATTCACTACTCGTAAAAAATCGGTCGATTTTGCAGGATTTATCGCCTTGAATGATAACGGAGAAGAAATTTTTACATTCGGTAAGCATAAAGGTGCTTTGGTTGATGATGTTTTAGATCGCGAACCAGGATATTTTGGCTGGATTCAAAACGCTGATTTTCCATTGTACACCAAAAAAGTACTGACAGGAATAAAGTTGCGCAAACTAACCAATAAGTTTTAATTAAAGCAAAGTTGTATCTTTATAAATAAAAAAGAAAATTATGAGTACTATTGAATTAAAAAAAGAACTGCATAATTATATTGATAATGCCGATGACAAATTCGTAAAAATGTTTTACGAAATGGCAAAAGCATATATGTTGCAAAAAAATAAAGATAAAATGATTGAAGAAGGTGAGAAGGATATTAAAAACGGACAAACGTATTCTTTAGAAGAAGCTAAAGAAATAATGAAAAAATGGAATCCGTAAAAAGAGTTGAATTAACGTCTCGGTCTTTAAAAGATTTACAAAAGATTAGAGTGTTTAATGATAACCTTTATAGTATTTCTAAATCAAAAGAAATTATCGATGATATTTTTAAAGAGTTAGAGATATTAGAAAATCCTACTATTGACTTTACCGAAATTGGTGTTATAGATGAAGAATTTATACACTTAAAATATGAATATAGAAAGCTTGTAACAAGTCATTATAAAATTTCGTATCGAAAAGGTAAAAAAGCAATTTATGTGGTTAGAATTTTCGATACAAGACAAAATCCATCAAAAAATAAATAATAAAACTTCAAAAAGTAAATGAAAATTATTTGCGTAGGCAGAAATTATATTGATCATATCAATGAACTTTCTAACCAAAAACCGACAGAGCCGGTACTTTTTATGAAGCCTGATACATCGGTTTTGCTAAAAACGTTTCCTTTTGTAATTCCCGATTTTTCAAACGATGTACATCACGAAGTAGAAGTTTTGGTTAAAATATGCAAGGTTGGTAAAAGTATCAGTCCAAAATTTGCACATAAATATTACAATCAAATTGGGTTGGGCGTTGATTTTACCGCACGTGATGTTCAATCTAAATTAAAAGAAAAAGGTTTGCCTTGGGAAATTGCCAAAGGGTTCGATGGAGCAACGGTTATTGGGGAATTTGTTGATAAAGATCAGCTTGATAATGTTCAGAATATATCTTTTCAATTAATGAAAAACGATGAGGTTGTTCAAAACGGAAACACCCAGGATATGTTGTGGCAGATCGATGAATTAATTTCGTACATATCGCAGTTTTTTACATTGAAAATAGGCGATATTATTTTTACAGGAACACCAAGTGGCGTATCAAAAGTGAACAGCGGCGATGTTTTGGAAGGTTTTTTGGAAGATAAAAAAATGTTTGGCTTTAAAGTTTTATAATGAAATCGGTAATTGTAACAATAGGCGATGAGCTGTTAATTGGTCAGGTGATCGATACCAACAGTGTTTTTATAGGTCAGGAATTAGAGGCAATTGGTTGTTCAGTTGTAGAAAAAGTAGCAATTTCTGATACCATTGAAGCTATTACCAATACAATAAATCGGTATCAAAATCAGGTTGATCTGGTTGTTCTTACCGGCGGTTTGGGGCCTACGAAAGACGATGTTACCAAAAAAACGTTGGCACATTATTTTAATGATGAATTGATTTTTAACGATGAGGTTTATCTTCACGTAAAAAAGCTGATCGAAGGTTATTACAACCGACCAATTACCGAAATGAACCGTCAGCAGGCTTACGTTCCGTCTAAATGTACCGTTTTGTTTAACGAAGTTGGTACGGCTCCGGGAATGTTAATGGTAAAAGAGCAAACAACTTTTGTGTCGTTACCGGGTGTGCCTTACGAAATGAAATATCTGGTTACCGAAAAATTACTTCCTTATATAAAAGAACAGTTTAAGTTAGAAGCAATTGTTCACAAAACTGTTTTAACTGTTGGAATCGGCGAAAGTTTATTAGCAGAAAAAATAGAGCAGTGGGAAGATAGTTTACAGCTTTTAAACATCCATTTGGCATATTTACCTCAATTTGGCTTGGTGCGTTTACGATTAAGTAAAACCGGAAGTTCTGTTGATGAAATTGAAACCGAGATCATGAATAAAATTGCTGAATTACAATTGCTGATTCCCGAGTTTTTTATCGGAATAACAAATGCCGATTCGTTGTTTAATGAAGTTGTTCTGCTTTTGAAACAAAGTGGCTTAACAATTGCGACTGCCGAAAGTTGTACGGGTGGAAGTATCGCACAAAAATTAACATCGATAGAAGGTGCTTCTGGATATTTTAAAGGAAGTGCCGTAACATACGCAACTGAATCTAAAGTAAATATTTTAGGTGTTCAGCAACAAATAATTGATACATTTAGTGTGGTAAGCGAAGAGGTTGCACGCGAAATGGCTCTTGGAGCAAAAAGAATTTATCAGGCTGATTTAGCAATTTCAACTACTGGAAATGCAGGTCCGTTAAAAGGCGATGGCGATGCAGAAGTAGGAACTGTTTGTATGGCATTTGCTTTTAACGATAAAGTAAAGTCGTTCACTTTTAATTTTGGTCAGCCAAGAAATAAGGTAATACAGGCAGCGGTAGAAAAAACATGGTTAATTCTGTATAAATATTTAAAAAATAACCAATAACATTTGTTTTAATAAATTTTAATTTGTTATTTTGCACACTGATTTTAAAAGTAAGAAATAATGTCAAGAGTTTGTCAAATTACAGGTAAAAGAGCCATGGTTGGAAACAACGTGTCTCACGCTATGAACAAAACTAAGAGAAAGTTTTCTGTGAATTTAGTAAAGAAACGTTTCTACATAGTTGAAGAAGACAGATGGGTAACTTTAAAAGTATCTACATCTGCATTAAAAACAATTAACAAAAAAGGTATTGCAGCAGTTTTGAAAGAAGCTAAAGCAAACGGATTATTAAAGTAATTCAGTTCACCATTAAAATTTCATCACAATGGCAAAGAAAGCAAAAGGAAATAGAATTCAAGTAATTTTAGAATGTACTGAGCATAAAGCAACTGGATTACCAGGTACATCACGTTATATTACTACAAAAAACAAGAAAAATACTCCAGATAGAATGGAAATCAAAAAATTCAATCCTATCTTAAAGAAAGTAACAGTTCATAAAGAAATTAAATAATTTAGTTAGTCATGGCAAAGAAAACCGTAGCAACATTACAGGGGAGTTCAAAAAAATTAACCAAAGCAATTAAAATGGTTAAGTCTCCAAAAACAGGTGCTTACACATTCGTTGAGTCAGTTATGGCTCCTGAATTAGTAGATGAATTTTTAGCAAAAAAATAGTCATCCACCAAATACACATAAAGCTATCTAAATTATTAGGTAGCTTTTTTTATTTTAGAGGGAATGATTTTTATCAGAAATTCTAAAATTAATATCAGTATATTTGTTACTTAAAAATTGTAGATATGAGTTTTTTTAAGCGTTTATTTTCATCAGAAAAGAAAGAAACACTTGATAAAGGGCTTGAAAAGTCAAAAGAATCTTTTTTTGATAAACTGTCTAAAGCAGTTGCCGGAAAATCAAAAGTAGATGACGATGTTTTAGATAATCTGGAAGATATCCTAATTACCTCTGACGTAGGTGTAAATACCACTTTGAAGATTATCAACCGTATTGAAAAACGTGTAGCCGAAGATAAATACTTGGGAACCGACGAACTGAACAAAATTTTGCGCGAAGAAATTTCAGGATTACTTTCTGAAACAAAATCGGGCGAAGCTACAGAATTCGATGTTCCTAAAGACAAAAAACCTTACGTAATCATGGTTGTCGGTGTAAATGGTGTTGGTAAAACAACAACTATTGGTAAACTGGCGTATCAATTCAAAAAAGCGGGTCATAACGTGGTTTTAGGTGCAGCAGATACGTTTCGTGCAGCAGCTATCGATCAGTTGCAAATTTGGGCAGATCGCGTTCAGGTGCCAATCGTGAAACAGCAAATGGGATCAGATCCGGCTTCAGTTGCGTTTGATACATTAGAATCTGCGGTTGCACAAAATGCCGATGTAGTTATTATTGATACCGCTGGGCGTTTGCACAACAAGGTAAATTTAATGAACGAACTAACCAAGGTAAAACGCGTAATGCAGAAGGTTATTGGCGATGCACCGCACGATGTGATGTTGGTTTTAGACGGATCTACCGGTCAAAACGCATTTGAGCAGGCAAAACAATTCACTGCAGCAACCGAAGTTTCATCGTTAGCAGTAACAAAGTTAGATGGTACGGCAAAAGGCGGCGTGGTAATTGGTATTTCAGATCAGTTTCAAATTCCGGTAAAATATATTGGAGTAGGAGAAGGGATCGAAGATTTACAGGTTTTTAATAAATACGAATTCGTAGATTCATTCTTTAAATAATGAAAAACATTTTAGGCTTATTTGCTTTTAGTTTGTTAGCAGTTTCTTGTTCCAAACCAATTTCTGCCGAAGAATTGAAGAATTTAAACGGTTACTGGGAAATCAACGAAGTGAAAACGGCAGATGGCGATACCAAAGAATTTCAATCGAACAACAACGTAGATTTTTTTGAATTGAAAGACTTAAAGGGAACTCGAACTAAAGTTGTACCGCAATTTGATGGGAAAAATCAAACAAACGGTATAAAAGAACAATTCACGGTTTTAGATTCTGCCAATGCAACGTATCTGAAATATTCTACAGATTACGCCAAATGGATAGAAAAAGTTGATAAAATCACAAAAGACGAATTGGTAATTATTAACCAAAACGATATAAAATACACATATAAAAGGTTTACGCCGATTGTAGTAAATGAATAATAAAAAATTTAATCCTTATAAAAGATCGCACGAAGAATCGTCTATTCAAGATGTTTTGGGTAAAATGATCACGGGCTATAATTTGGAAAAAGGTATCGATAAATTAAATGTTCGCGAAGCCTGGATAAAACTTTTAGGTCCCGGAATTGCAGCTTACACACAGCAGGTAGAATTAAGAAAAGACACACTGTTTGTTGCGTTATCATCCAATGTATTGCGAGAAGAATTAAGCTACGGTTTAGATAAAATCATTACCATGATAAATGAAGATTTAGGTAAGGAAGTAATAAAAAAAATAATTTTAAGATAAACTCATATTTTCTATGAGTTTTTTTTATTTTCATTTCAATTTAATTTGTATATTCGATTAAAATACAAAACATTATGAAAAGAAAAATACTTTTAGCAGCAGTTTTATTTACATCTGTGACAACATTTGCTCAAACCTTTGAAAACAGAGCAACATTTTGGGCAAAACCAAGTAAAACGCAAAATACTAAACAGGTATTTAATAAAAATGCCTCGTTGAGTCAGGGTACAAATCAATCATTAACAACAAATATTGGCGCAGGAAGTTCAAACTTTTACATGGTTTTCAAGTCTGAAGATGCTGTTGAAAAAGATTTGTTGAATTTTACATTTACGTGTGCAGTACATTCGGTAACTACTCATAATATTAATTACCATGACGCCGCTACGGTCGATCAAAAAAGAAAAACCGGAGCAATTGTAAAATATGGTTTTGAATATCCTGGGGCAACCGGAGATAAAAATTATGTGACTGTTTCTGACGCGCAAAATGATTTAACAGATGTGTACGAAGTAATTTACGTTAATGATAAATTCACAGAATTAGATCATCAGCAGATTCAAACGTACTTATCAGTAAAATACGGAATTTCGTTAATAAATCCTGCAAATTATGTAGATGCGAACGGAAAACAGATTTGGAACAACAATTTAAACGCACAGTATAATACAAACATTACAGGTGTTGGTAAAAGCGATTATTTTGGTTTAAACAAAAAAGAAACAGTTAATTCGGTTGATAAACGTATCGAAATTAGTACGAACGGTTTTAACAACAACGAATATTTGTTTATTGGAACAAACAATGAAAATACATCATTTGTAAAATCAAACGATTACGAAATTTTAGATTCGTCTTGGTTGGTTCAAACAAATACAGCATCTAATTTAACTACGTTGCGTTTTAATTTAGGATCATTAAAATCAACCGGAACGTATGAGTTATTGATCAATCAAAACGAAACTTCTTTTGCAAACAGTAACGTTTTAAAAGTTCAAGGAAAAGTAGAAGGGAACCAATTGGTTTTTGAAAATGTTATGTTTGATGCCGATGGAAACGGATTTGATACTTTTTCTGTAGGATATACAACCAAAGCAAAAGAAAATTCAAAACCTGAAATCGTATCAAATTCAAAAGTGAATGCGTATCCAAACCCTGCAAACATCAACGAAACGGTTAATGTAGCTTACAATTTTGGAAAACCGACTAATTTAAACATTCATGTTTTTACAGTTGATGGTCGATTAATCAACAAACAAGAAATGAACAACATCAATAGTCATGTGTTTGAAACCAAATTTTCAACAGCCGGAGTTTATTTAATAGTATCAACCTATAACGGTGAAATAACAACAAACAGAATTATTGTAAAATAACAGAAAAATCAACAAAAAGCACCCTTTGAAAGAAGGGTGTTTTTTATTTGTATTAATTGTGGTAAATTTGATATTTGCTTTAATAAACTATGATAACCGAAGAACAAGTAATTTTAGTTAACGAAAAAGACGAGCCAATTGGCTTAATGCCCAAGTTACAGGCACATGAAGAAGCTTTGTTACACCGGGCTTTTTCTGTTTTTATTTTAAACGATAAAAACGAAATCATGTTGCAACAGCGCGCTGCGGGTAAATATCATTCGCCTTTGTTGTGGACTAATACGTGTTGCAGTCATCAGCGTAACGGTGAAAGTAATATCAATGCAGGTAAACGACGTTTGTTTGAAGAAATGGGTTTTTCGGTTGAATTAAAAGAATTGTTTTCGTTTATTTACAAGGCTCCGTTTGATAACGGTTTAACCGAACATGAATTTGATCATGTAATGGTAGGTTATTTTAACGAAGATCCTTCTATCAATAAAGAAGAAGTTGAAGGCTGGAAATGGATGAGCATTGAAGCTGTAAAACAAGACATGCTGCAGCATCCGGAAGTTTATACCGAATGGTTTAAAATTATTTTCGATAAGTTTTATCATCATATTGAAGCACAGAAAGTTTAATTTATGAGAGTTACTGTTTGTAGAAAAGCGCATTTTAACGCGGCGCACCGTTTATACCGCAAAGATTGGTCTGATGAAAAAAACCAGAAGGTTTTTGGTAAATGCAACAATCCTAATTTTCACGGACACAACTACGAATTAATTGTAGAAGTTACCGGAACGGTAAATCCAGAAACAGGTTATGTGATTGATATTAAAGATTTAAGCGATATTATTTACGAAGAAGTAGAAGTTCCTTTCGATCATAAAAACCTGAATTTAGATGTGTCTGAATTCCAAGAATTGAATCCAACGGCAGAACATATTGCATACGTTATCTGGCATAAATTGCGAAAACGCCTTCCTTTAAAGTTAGATTTGGAAATAACCTTGTACGAAACCCCTCGAAATTTCGTTAAGTATTGTGGTTTATGATATTTTTAGAAAAAATATTTTAATAAAATTTGTACATTGCAAACTTAATTTAATCGAACGCATTTAAAATTGAATTCAATTAAACAACATATAAATAATCAGTCAAATTCAACCGCTTTCAAAAGTTACCCGATCCAATTTCAGCCTATTTTAAAAGAACGAATCTGGGGCGGTAACAAACTGCAGTCTTTGGGAAAAGAACTTTCTCACGATAATATTGGCGAAAGCTGGGAAATTTCTATGATTGATACCGATGTAAATATTGTAACCAACGGTATTTATAAAGAAAAATCGTTAGCAGAATTGATTGATTTGTATCCAAACGAAATATTAGGAACAAAAGTTTATCAAAAATATGGTAAGCAGTTTCCTTTATTGTTTAAGTTTTTAGATGCAAAAACAGATTTGTCTATTCAACTGCATCCTAACGATGAATTGGCAAAAAAACGACATAATTCTTTCGGAAAAACCGAAATGTGGTATGTTATGCAGGCCGATGAAAATGCTCGAATTATTTTAGGATTTAAAGAAGACAGCTCTTCCGAAGAATATTTAGATCACCTTAAAAATAAAACACTTCCAAGCGTTTTACAGGAATATTACGTTAAAAAAGGCGACGTGTTTTTTATTGAAACCGGAACTATTCATGCCATTGGTGGCGGAATTTTATTGGCAGAAATCCAACAAACATCAGATATTACGTATCGAGTTTATGATTGGGATAGGGTAGACGATCAAGGAAACGAACGCGAACTTCATGTAGATTTAGCTTTAGAAGCTATTGATTACAACAAAAAAGATCCAAAAATAGAATACGTGAAAATTGACGATGAATCGGTAAAACTGATCGATTGTCCGTTCTTTACAACCAACATTGTGTCTTTAACGTCTTCTTATGAAATAACTAAAAACAACAATTGTTTTTTGGTGTATATTTGCACAGAAGGAAATGCGGTATTAGTAACCAATGGTGAACGTTTTGAAATAAAACAAGGCGATACCGTTTTAGTACCGGCACAATTAAACAATTTTGCCTTACAAGGCAATGCAACCTTATTAGAAGTATTTATTAATAAATTATAATTATTGAATTATGGCAAACGTTAGAACTTTAAAAAAAGATATCAATTTTGTATTGGGTGATATTATTGAAGCAGTTTACATTTGGGAGCTTTCTACAGCAGGAAAACCAACAGATGAATCGCAAGCAATTATAGATGAAGCAATTAATAAATTTGATACTTTAATTGAGCGTGTAAACGATAAAAAGGCAGAAAATAAAAAAGCACACTTCAAAGCAATTTATTCAGATTTAGAAGGAACTGCTAATCAATTGGTTGAAAAAATTAACGCTTTATAGTTAAAAAAAACTGACAAAAAAGTTACGGAAGCCCTTGCAGAATTAAAAAACAGCAGTATATTTGCAACCGTAAATGAGTCGCCTCTGTAGCTCAGCTGGCTAGAGCAGCTGATTTGTAATCAGCAGGTCGTGGGTTCGAGTCCCTCCAGAGGCTCAAGTTCTTAATCAAATTGAAAATAATAATTGCCTCTGTAGCTCAGCTGGCTAGAGCAGCTGATTTGTAATCAGCAGGTCGTGGGTTCGAGTCCCTCTAGAGGCTCAAAATTTTCAATTTGATTTTTTACTGAATTTACAACAACATTATTTTGCCTCTGTAGCTCAGCTGGCTAGAGCAGCTGATTTGTAATCAGCAGGTCGTGGGTTCGAGTCCCTCTAGAGGCTCAATAAAACTAAAAACTCCTAAAGAAATTTAGGAGTTTTTATATTTTACAAAATTAAACTTATGAAAAAAATAATAGTACTTATTACATTCTTCGCTTTTGTTTCTTGTTCTTCAGATGATGATCAAAAACGATTACCTTTAACCATGAATGGCAGTAATTCTGTAGAATATACATTCAATGGAAAAAGAATGTCTTCATTTGATTCTGATGAAGCTAAAGAAATTGAATGTGGATTTAGCATTACTAGTACGTGGATTCACATTAAATTAGGTAAAAATGAATTTTATTCTACGTTAACCATTTCGGCAAATACATTGTTAGAAGAAGGAAAAACGTATCAAATTAAAGGGTCGCTAAATTCAAGTGTTCGTGCGTTTAATGAATTTTACGGACCTAATATACAATATGTAAATTGTGGTACTAATAATGAAATAGGAGGAACTATTAAAATTGAAAAACTTGATTATACAAACAGAATTATAGCTGCTACGTTTAGTTACGATTGCGTTGGTGATAAGGAAAAAATATATACTGTTCGTGACGGATGGTTTGATTTAAAATTTTAAGTATGAAAAAAATACTATCAATTTTCGCGATTATTTTTATATTATCTTGTTCGTCAGATGATAACATAGCTAATCCTTGTAACGAACAAGTGGTTTCTTTTTATCAAAAAGATCAACAGTTAGTCAGGAATGTAAAAAATAACGTAATAGCTATAGAATTTAATTATCGGATTTTAGATGAGGTTATAAGCAATAGACTAAAGGAGCTTTTTCTATTTGATTTACCGCTTAATTCAGAAGGGAAAATTACGGCTATTTATCCAGATATATTTTCAACGTATCCTACTAAAGTTGTTTTTGGATATTTTAAAGAAGGTAATTTATCTTGCGAAAAGTTAAATGAATACATCAGTCAAATCCAAAATATTACTGAAGTGCATAATGTTCGAAAAGTAATCGAAGGATCAAATAAATATTCAATTATGAAGGAATTAAACATTATTGAAGTTAAGGTTGAAAATGATTCAGAATTGTCTAATTTACAAAGTCAGGCAGATAAGTATGGATATACTTTAAGTGAAAGTGATCCTATGAAAATGAATGATAATCAAGAACTTGTTTATTACTTAGTTGATGAAACAGCTAAAAAATCAATAATAGAAATGGCAAAAGTACTGTCGCAATCAATTAAATATGAATATATTTCACCTCAATTTGTAAATATTCCATAAAAAAACTCCTAAAGTAATTTAGGAGTTTTTTATGGTTTAATTTTCTTCTTTCTGGCCCATCATCATTAAGTAAGCCTTAAGAAACGGATCAATTGCACCGTTCATTACACTATCAACATCGCTGGTTTCAAATTGTGTGCGAACGTCTTTTACTAATTTATAAGGATGCATAACATAATTTCTTATTTGCGATCCCCATTCAATTTTCATTTTGTTGGCTTCAATTTCGTCGCGTTTTGCCTGACGTTTCTTTAACTCAATTTCGTACAACTGCGATTTTAGCAACTGCATGGCTTTGGTTTTATTGTCGAGCTGTGAACGTGTTTCGGAGTTTTCAATAATAATTCCGGTAGGGTGGTGGCGTAAACGCACGGCTGTTTCAACCTTATTTACGTTTTGCCCGCCTGCACCAGATGATCGCATGGTTTCCCACGAAATATCAGACGGATTTATTTCAATCTCAATGGTATCATCTGCCAACGGATACACATATACCGATGCAAATGAGGTATGACGCTTCGCATTACTGTCAAACGGAGAAATTCGGACCAAACGGTGTACGCCGTTTTCGCCTTTTAAATATCCGAATGAAAATTCACCTTCAAACTCTAAAGTAACCGTTTTAATTCCGGCAACATCTCCTGCCTGAAAGTTCAATTCCTTAATCTTGTAGCCGCTTTTTTCGCCCCACATTAAATACATACGCATTAACATGGCAGCCCAATCGCAACTTTCTGTTCCGCCGGCACCCGCTGTAATTTGTACAACTGCGCTTAAACTGTCGCCTTCGTCCGAAAGCATGTTTCTAAACTCTAAATCTTCAACAATTTCTACTGTTGCGTCATATTGGTTCTGAACTTCTTCTTCAGTTGCGTCTCCTTCAGCAAAAAACTCCATTAAAACCTGTAGTTCCTCGGCATTGCTTTGCGCACTTTGGTAACCTTCTACCCATTTCTTTTTAGATCGAATGTTTCGAACCAAAATTTCGGCTTCTTTGGCGTTGGTCCAAAAATCGGGAGCAAACGTTTTTTCTTCCTCGTTTTGTATTTCAATTAATTTCTGATCGATGTCAAAGATACCTCCTTAACGCACCAAGGCGATCAATAAGACCCTTTATTTGATCTGTAGTAACCATTTTTGTATGATTTTTGTTAGATAACAAATGTACATTTATCTTAAAGAATAAAAAAATGAAAACGATGAATCTATTTTTAGGAATTATGGGGTTGAGTTTTATGAGTTGTGTTGCACAGCCTAAAACCGATGCTGTTGATAAAGGAACGACGAAGATTGAAAACGGAAAAGTAACGCTGTCAAACCCCGATTTGGAATATGAAGTAATTATTATGGATAATGGTTTTGAGCGATGGTTTAGTACAAACAGAAAACCGAAAGATCATTATTCTATTACTTTTTTAGAAAATAAAAACCGCAGATGGGTTCAGGAATGGAATGCGAGGGCAGGCAGAATGAACAGTGTTATTGAATACAGTATCGATTATAATTCGCAAACTCATTACGGATACGAAGTAAATTACATGCTTTATCACTATTTATTGTATTTTCAGCAAGTTAATAATTTACGATTAGACTAAATTATTTGTAAATTTGCATCGACAAAAAATGAATTATGACTTCGTTAAAACAAAAGTGGGGAATTACATCTAATTTTCAGTTTATCGTAATTTTAGTGGTATTTGCTATCACAGGCAGTACATCGGCGTATATTACGCGTCCGGTTTTAGAATTGATCGGTATCACAAAAGAAAGTATGCATCCGTTGATCTACTGGCCATTGTCGTTAATTTTAATTTTGCCTGTTTACAAAGTTTTGTTGATTATTATTGGTACGATATTTTTACAACATACGTTTTTCTGGAATTTTGTTAAGAAGATGCTGATCCGAATGCGATTAGGGTTTTTATATGGAATAAATAAAAGTGATAATCAATAATTTTGATTTCAAACATTAATTTATTCATAAATCGCAGTTCGTCATTCCGTGCTTGACACGGAATCAAATTGGATAATTTAGGTTATGAGATGCTGAAACAAGTTCAGCATGACATTCGATATCTTAAAGATAATGGATAATTAATTATTTTTTGTGAATAATAAAGATACACGGACGTTTGTGTAAATCTATTTTATGTTTTTTCCAGAAACTTATAGGTTTTGTCAGTATAATTTCGGTTGGTAATGTTAAATCGCAGGCAACGCACAACAACGTGTTTGGATTTAAAACCTGAACCATTTCTTCTATCAGCTGATTATTTCTGTAAGGTGTTTCGATAAAAATTTGCGATTGATTGCGTTCAAAAGACCATTTTTCCAAATCTTTCAACATCGTCTTTTTTTCTGATTTATCAATTGGAAGATATCCGTTAAAAGTAAACGATTGTCCGTTCATGCCTGATCCCATCAACGAAAGTAATATTGACGACGGACCTGTAAGCGGAACTACTTTAATGCCTTTTTCGTGCGCCATTGCAACAATCACTGCACCAGGATCTGCAACTCCGGGGCAACCAGCATCACTCATTAAACCCATGTTTTTTCCTTCCAACAAAGGTTGAATAAATGTTTTTAATTCTTTAGCATCGGTATGTTTATTCAATTCGAACAAATTTAAAGTAGCCTGAACTTTTTCCGGATCAATTGCTTTAATAAACTTGCGGGCAACTTTGCTGTTTTCCACTACATAATCGTTAATTAGCGAAACCGTGCGCATTACACTTGCAGGTAAAACATCTGTTGCAGGAGTATCATCTCCTAACATTACCGGAATTAAATATAAGGTGCCTAATGTTGTCATATTCTGTAAATATAAAAAAACGCCTTTAAGCGTTTTCTAATTTTATCTTTATCTTTTCGCAAGCTTCGTTCAACATATTGTAAACATCGTCAAAACCATTGTCGCCACCGTAGTAAGGATCGGGAACTTCCATGTTTTTATCAGGATGATACTCGTTTAAAATTAGCTTTACTTTTTTCTTTGCTTCATCGTTTGGTGCCAGTCTGCAAACATTTTCGTAATTGCTTTTATCCATAACATAAATATAGTCAAAAGCAGAAAAATCGTCTAAACAAAACTGTCTTGCACGTTGTGTTGTTAAATCGATGCCATATTTTTTTGCAACTGCAATAGATCTTTTATCAGGTAATTCGCCAGCGTGCCAAGCACCGGTTCCGGCAGAATCTACAAAAAACACTTCAGATTTTAATTTAGATTTTAAAATGCCTTCTGCCAACGGCGATCTGCAAATGTTACCCAAACAAACCATTAATATTTTTGCCATTACATAGATAGTTTTTTATTAATATCTTCGAAATGCGCTTTAAACTCCTTGTCGGTTTCTAATAAATTGTCAACCGTTTTGCAAGCGTGTAAAACCGTAGCGTGATCGCGATCGCCAATTTGCGAACCAATATTTGCTAACGACGATTTGGTGTATTTCTTTGCAAAAAACATAGCTAATTGGCGGGCTTGCACAATATTTCTTTTACGCGATTTTGAACAAAGCGTTTCAATATCCAACTCAAAATAATCGGAAACTATTTTTTGAATGTAATCTATAGAAATGTCTTTGCGGATATTCTTTACGAATTTCTCAATAACGTTTTTAGCTAAATCAACCGTAATTTCTTTTTTGTTGAAAGACGATTGCGCAATTAGGGAAATAATAGCACCTTCCAATTCCCGAACATTCGTTTTTACGTGTTTTGCAACGTATTCAATAACATCGTTAGACATTTCAACACCATCGCGGTACAAAATGTTTTTTACGATATTTACTCGGGTTTCAAAATCAGGGTGCATGATTTCAGCCGAAAGTCCCCATTTAAAACGAGATAACAAACGTTGTTCGATATCCTGCATATCAACCGGAGCTTTATCGGAAGTTAGAATTACCTGTTTTCCGTTCTGGTGCAGATAGTTGAAAATATGGAAAAATACATCCTGCGTACCCGATTTTCCTGATAAAAATTGAATATCATCAACAATTAATACATCGATCAACTGATAGAAATAAATAAAATCGTTACGGGTTTGTTTTCTAACAGAATCAACATATTGCTGCGTAAAAACTTCTGCCGAAATATATAATACGGTTTTTTCCGGATGTTTGTCTTTAATTTCCACACCAATAGCGTGTGCCAAGTGGGTTTTTCCTAAACCAACGCCACCGTAAATCAATAACGGATTAAAAGCGGTTCCGCCCGGTTTGTTGGCAACTGCCATACCGGCACTACGAGCCAAGCGGTTCGATTCACCTTCCAGGAAATTATCAAAACTGTAGTTAGAATTTAATTGCGATTCTATCTTAACATTTCTGATTCCGGGAATTACAAACGGATTTTTTAATTCGGGATTTTTTGTCTGTACAGGAACGTCTAATTCCTGGGTTTTAACAGGTTCTCTCTGGGTACTAGGTAATTGTTCGGTAAACGGTTGTTTTGTTCCCGAAGTATTCTCCATTTTAATTTTGTAAAGTAACTTTGCTTTAGAACCAAGTTCCTTTTGTAATGCAGATTTTAATACCTTTACATAATGTTCTTCTAGCCATTCATAGAAGAATTTACTAGGAACTTGAATATACAAAGCATTTTCAGTTAACTCAATAGCCTCAATTGGTTCAAACCAAGTTTTGAACGCCTGGTCGCCAATGTTGTCTTTTATGAATTGCAGACAACGATTCCAAACAGATCTTGCGGTTTCTTGTGTATAATCAAGCATTTTTATTAGAGATAATGGTGTTTAATAATAGTGTTTTAGAGAGTTACATAAAACACATTTTCATTTACAAATATGTGAATAAAAATCATCAAAAAAAATGATTTTACTATTTGATTTTTAGAAATAATATTGTAAGTACTTTTTTATTTGAATTATAAAATTTTTGAAACTTATTTTTTATGATAGAACATAAAATTAGCATACGTGTGCGATACGCAGAGACCGATCAAATGGGGGTGGTTTACCATGGGAATTATGCCCAGTATTTTGAGATGGGTCGTGTGGAATGGCTTAGAAACAAAGGGGTGTCGTATAAAGAGCTTGAAGATAGCGGAGTGATGCTACCGGTAGTTTCTTTAAACATGAATTACAAGAAACCTGCGTATTACGACGATGAATTAACCGTAATAACCAGACTGGCTTTTCTAGGTGGCGTAAAGATTGAATTTACCTACGAAATTATTAACCAAAAAGGTGAGTTGTTAACAACTGCGCAAACAGTTTTGGTATTTGTTGACATGAAAACAAAACGCCCGATTTCGGTTCCTGAATATCTTGAAAAATTAATCAATGGGTAAATATTGTTAAAAGCAAAAAATCTTTTTTAGGAACAAACAAAAAATCGTAAATTCTACAAAAAAATTACAACTATGAAAAAGTTTATTTTAATCATGTTTTTGTTTTGTTCGGGATTTTTAATGGCACAAACACCTGTTGCTTTAAAAGCTCGTGTGTACAATCCATCTCAAGGAGTGCAAATTGCAATTAAACATAATAACGACCCTGTAATTGAATTGGGACAGAATGTTTATAAAACAATTCCTTTGAATGTAAACGACAAATTATCGTTTTATGTGAATGGAACAATTGTGGAAACTATAGAAGTTTCGCAAAAAGTGATCGATAGAAAAAGTTTGAATGTTCTATTAACCGATTCTACTGTTTTAGATGAATTGGAAATTGAATATACCAACATGAACAATAAGCTGGGTTTGGGGACATCGCCAGAATTAACAAAAGCAGAACGCGCTGTTAAAAAAGACAATCAAATTACATATAACGATAAAAGTTCGGCTACAGGAAACATTAAGTTAGATGGTTTTGTGAACAAACTTTCTGGTAAAGCAAAAACGAACAAAAAAGCACTTTCGGTAGAACGTGAAATACAGGTTATGGAGCGTTTTTTAAAGGTTTATTCTGACGATTTTCTGTATGAAAACTATAAACTGCCAAAAGCAAAAGCACCTTATTTTGCTTTACACATGATGGATTTTATAAACGATGGAACTAAAATAGAATCAGATGGATTTAGAATGTTAGTTGAAGAGCAACTATTGAATTTTAAATACGATTAATTTAAATTTCCATGTATTTACTTATTAAGTATATAATCTGTTGAAAATTTGAATGTTTTAATAAGCTTAAATATTCAACTTAGATAATTGTTAATTTAATGATTTTAATCTATTTAAGTCAATAATAATTTTTTAAAAATGTGCAAGCTTTAAAATTTAGAACTAGATACAATAAAAAAAGCTACCTAAATAGGTAGCTTTTTTGTGGGGAGAGCAGGATTCGAACCTGCGAAGGTTTCCCAACGGATTTACAGTCCGTCCTCGTTGGCCGCTTGAGTATCTCCCCTGGCCATTGTTGCGGAGAAAGAGGGATTCGAACCCCCGGACCTGTTACAGTCAACAGTTTTCAAGACTGCCGCATTCGACCACTCTGCCATTTCTCCTTGGTCTTACAATTAATGTTCTTTCGTTCCTTAATTGTGATGCAAATATAGAGCGAATTTCCTATTCTGCAAGGGCTTTTGTAAGTTTTTTTTAAATTATTTTATAACTGTTTCATTTTCAGAAATAAAAAAATGAAATTATTTTTTTGTAGGGTAAACGTCTTTTATCATCACTTTTTCTGTGTAATTGATCATTTCTACTGTAATAGCTTCTTTTTTAGTGTTTTGTCCTTCAATTACGTATAATTTGCCTCCTTGCTCAAAAATATTGCTTTTGTCAAAATCGACATCACCATGTGTCAAACACATCTTAATATCGTTCATATTAATTAATGCATCATTAAAACTAACTTGAGCTTTATCTGATATAGTTAAGGGTTTTGAACGTAAATCTTTTAAAACCCTGCAGTTTGGCATGTAACAAAAGTCGGTATCTTTAGCATCGAAAAAATAATATACAATAATTCCTCCGATCAATAATCCTAATAAATAGTAAGCAAAACGCTGTGAAAACTTCATGAAAAATAATTTTGGGCAAAAATACAACTATTATTAGTTATAGAAATATTAAATTGAGGTCTTTAAAATTTAGATTAAACCATTTTGCAATTGCTTCGTTAACCAAAATGCCTTTGTACATGTAAATTCCCGATCTTATGGTATTATCATAACTAATAGCATCGTCTATAGAACCATTTTCGGTTAAATCTAACAAATAAGGCGATATAATATTACTTATGGCTAACGACGCAGTTTTAGAATATTTTGCTGTAATATTTGGCACGCCGTAATGTATAACACCATATTTTGTGAATACAGGATTCTCGTGAGTGGTTACTTCCGATGTTTCAAAACAGCCACCATTATCAATACAAACATCAATAATGACCGATCCTGGTTTCATGCGCTGAACCATTTCTTCTGAAATTACAATAGGGGAGCGGTTGCAACCTTTTATGGCACCAATCGCAACATCACATCGCATTAGTGCTTTTGTTAGCACACGTTCTTGTATCGTTGATGTAAATATTTGTGTGGGTAATGATTTTTGCAAACGTTTTAGTTTATGAATATTGTTATCGAAAACCTTTACGTTTACACCTAACGCCAATGCAGTTTTTACGGCAGCTTCGCCTACTAAACCGGCACCAATAATAACGACTTCGGTAGGAGGAACACCTGTAATGTTCCCAAAAAGCAATCCTTTACCACCGTTCATTCGGCACATATAATCGCTGGCAATTTGTATGGATGCAATTCCGGCAATTTCGCTGATTGCATGCAGAAAAGGGTACGCACCGTAACGATCTTTTATAAACTCGTAACACATTGCGGTTATCTTCTTCTTTTCTAAAGCTTCAAAATATTCCTTTTTCTGGGTTTTGAGTTGTAATGCCGAAAAAAGATAGGTTTTCGGCTTCATTAACCTAATTTCGTCAACCGTTGGTGGTTCAACCTTTAAAATAATAGGGCAACCAAAAACTTTTTCCTTATCATGTGTTATGGTTGCACCGGCTTCGCTGTATTTTTTATCATCGTAACTGGCTTCTGATCCTGCACCGGCTTCAATCAATACTTTATGACCGGCTTTTACCAGCATATTTACCGATTCTGGTGTAAGACAGATTCTTTTTTCGATCTTAAAATCTTCTTTTGGAATGCCAATAAAAAGTTGCCCGCGTTTTTTACGGATTTCTAATTTTTCCTCTTGTGGAATTAATTGCGATTTAGAAAAAGGACTGGTTATATCCATAATTAAACAAAATTTAATTCACGTGTATATTCGTCAACAATGGTAATTGATACGGTATGTACGTTTTCGGGTAAGATATTCTGTGCTAAATCGGGCCATTCTACAAAGCACCACGCATCTTCATCAAAATACTCGTCTAAACCCATATCGTATGCTTCTTCTTCATTTTTTAATCGATACAAATCAAAATGATATACTTTATCTTTAGTACCTAAATATTCGTTTACAATTGAAAACGTAGGACTGCTTGCCATTTCATTTACACCTAATTCTTTAGCCAATTGTTTTATTAAAGTTGTTTTACCCGCACCCATTTGCGCATTAAACAACCAGGTTTTATGTGTGCTACTTTGTATCAATTTTCGGGCAACATCGGCTAAATCATTAATAGAATAAGTTATCGTCATTTTATTTTTTAGGCGTTAAAGTTATAAGCGGCACAATCATTTCTTCTAACGAAATACCGCCGTGCTGATACGTATTTTTAAAATAACTTACGTAATAATTATAGTTGTTAATATACGCTAAAAAGTAATCGCTTTTTGCAAAAATGTACGAACTACTCATATTAATTGCCGGTAATTGCACTTTTTTAGGATCTTTAACCACATACACGTCTTTTGGTTCGTATGTTAATGATTTCCCAGTTTTGTAGCGAAGGTTTAAACTGGTATTTTTATCGCCAATTACCTGCGACGGATTTTTACAGTTTATAGTTCCGTGATCTGTTGTAATAATCAATTTGAAACCTGCTGCTTGTGCCTGTTGAATAATCTCTAATAAAGGCGAGTTTTTAAACCAACTTTGTGTTAATGATCGGTAGGCTTTATCGGTGGATGCCAATTCCTTAATAACTTCCATTTCGGTTTTGGCGTGCGAAATCATATCAACAAAATTATAAACCAATGCAATTAGTTTAGTGCTTTTAATTGATTTAAAGTTTTCAGCCAGCTTTTTACCGTCTTTTAAATTGGTTATTTTATGATATTCGTATTTGATGTTTAATCGTAAACGTTTTAACTGATCTTCTAAAAATTCAGCTTCAAAAAGGTTTTTTCCGCCATCATCTACATCATTTTTCCAATATTGAGGTAACTGTTTTTCCATTTGTAATGGAGTCAAGCCTGAAAAAATAGCGTTTCTTGCATATTGCGTTGCTGTAGGAAGTATCGAATAATAATGCTCTTCTTTATCTACTTTATAATGTTGGTTTACAATGCCTTCAAAGGCTTTCCATTGATCGTATCGTAAATTATCAATAACTACAAAAAGTACATTTTCTTCGCCACGTAATTCGGGAACTACTTTTCGTACAAACAGTTTGTGAGAGAAAAGCGGCGCTTCGTCATCGTTATTAATCCAATCTTCGTAATTTTTTTCAACGAATTTCCCGAATTGAATATTAGCTTCTTCTTTTTGTTTCTCAAGAATTTCAGCTACATTTTGGTCTTCGATTGTTTCCAATTGCAATTCCCAAAAAATCAGTCTTTTGTATAAATCTGCCCATTCCTGATGCGAATTTGCCTGCATCATTTCCATTGCAATTTTTCTGAATTCCTTTTGATAATCCAATGACGTTTTTTCTGAAATCAATCGTGAATGATCTAAATTTTTCTTTAAACTCAACAAAATCTGGTTCGGATTCACAGGTTTAATCAAATAATCGGCAATTTTAGATCCAATTGCTTCATCCATTATAAATTCTTCCTCACTTTTTGTGATCATTATAATAGGTATGGTCGACTTTTTTTCTTTCAATTCTGCCAAAGTTTCCAAACCAGTAATTCCCGGCATATTTTCATCTAAAAAAACGGCATCAAAATTTTCTTCGTCAAATAAATCAATCGCATCCTGTCCGTTGGTAGCAGTAGTTACTTTATATCCTTTCTTTTCTAAAAAAAGTACATGTGGTTTTAACAAGTCAATTTCATCGTCAACCCACAATATTTTTATTTCATTCATAGCAATAATATTTTACCCGTTACAAAAACAGGTATTAGAATTTTAAATTTAGTAAAAAGTAAATACAATTTTCTTAAAATATTAATAAGAAAATTTAAAACCTTATTTATTACAAAAATGATATAAATATTTTGTTTTTTAGATACTTTTGTATGTTTTATTAATTAAAATAACAGCAATTAAGTTGTTATATTAACTACGTTTTTAAATGTATTTTTCTTTTATAATACCTGTTTACAACCGACCTGATGAAATCGACGAATTATTGCAAAGTCTGGTTTATCAAACTTATACAGATGATTTTGAGATTGTTGTGGTTGAAGATGGTTCTACTGTTAACTGCCAAGATGTTGTAAATAAGTATCTTAATCAGCTTAATGTTTCGTATTACTTTAAGAAAAACTCAGGACCGGGTGATTCTCGAAATTACGGAATGACGGTTGCAAAAGGTGATTATTTTATCATTTTAGATTCCGATTGTATTATTCCTGAAAATTATCTGGTTGAAGTTGACAAATTCCTGACAAATAATTATGTGGATTGTTTTGGTGGACCTGATGCGGCACACGATTCTTTTTCTGATGTGCAGAAAGCAATTAATCAAACTATGACATCGGTATTAACAACAGGGGGAATTCGTGGAGCAAGCGAGAAATTAGGAAAGTTTCAACCAAGAAGTTTTAATATGGGAATTTCAAAAGAAGCTTTTGAAGCATCGGGTGGTTTTGGAAAGATTCATCCGGGTGAAGATCCAGATTTGTCGATTCGTCTATGGAAAATGAATTTTAAAACAGCTCTAATTCCAAATGCACATGTTTTCCACAAACGCAGGATCGATTGGGAAAAATTCTACAAACAAGTAAATAAATTTGGCAAAGCACGCCCAATTTTAAACAAGCGTTACCCTGAATATAGCAAAATAACCTATTGGTTTCCTGCTTTTTTTTCAGTTGGCTTTTATATTTCGCTTTTATTTTTGATTGTGGGCATTAACGTGTTTATTTACTGCTATGCCTTGTATTTCCTGGCTCTTTTTACAGAAACCTTAGTTAAAACCAAGAACCTTAAAATTGGATTTTTAACAATAATTGCAACTTTTATTCAGTTTTTTGGATATGGGGCAGGGTTTTTGTACAGCTATTTTTTGTTAAATATTAAGAAACAAGATCCAGAAGTAGCAATGCCCGAAATGTTTTTTAAATAATGATGAAAATAATAGGAGTAACCGGTGGAATTGGTAGTGGGAAAACAACCATTATCAATTATATAATATCTAAAGGGTTTGCTGTTTATATTGCAGATGATGCTGGAAAGAAAGTAATGCAGAAGCCTGAAATTATTCGTCAGATTAATGAATTGTTTAACAATGAAGTTCTTTTGCCTGATGGTTTTTTGGATCGATCTAAAATAGCATCGCGTGTTTTCAATGATAACAATCTGTTGCAGAAATTGAACAATATTGTACATCCGGCTGTCGGTTTAGATTTTGAAGAATTCAAAAAGGAAAATGCTTCTGAAAAGGTGATATTTAAGGAAACAGCAGTTTTATTTGAATCGGGTTCGTACAAAGACTGCGACGCCACAATTCTGATTACTGCACCGTTAGAAATTCGAATAAAAAGGGTAATACAGCGTGATAATATTACAAAAGAACAAGTTGAAAGCAGGATTAAAAACCAACTGTCAGATGATCAAAAAGCCGTGTTGGCAACTTATATTGTTGAAAATATAGATCTAAAAAACGCTTTTAAGAGTATTGACGATATTATAATAAAAATTTTAAATAATTAAGTTTGATGTTAACTTTAGGTTAAAACGATTATTTTTAAATGTTAAAATGTTAAATTTGAACATATTTTAATTGCAGAATGAATAAATACAGATTTCAGTTTTTAGTTGTTTTAATGAGTTTGGCGCTGTTAGGAATAACTTTAATACAGCTTTACTGGATTAGTACAACTTACGAAAATAAAGATGATCAGTTTCAGCACATGGTTAATCTTACAATAGGTAAAGTTGTTGACAGGGTTAAGGAAAAAGAGCGTTATGAATTTGATAGAAAGTTTTATGAATATCGTAACAAAACCGGAAAAGTTCCTGATAAAACTGCCATAAAAGAGATTTTCTATATTGAAAAAGATACCAGAACCAATGAAGAAATTGTTTATTCAAACATAATATCTGTAGAAAATATAAACGATTTTAATTTTGGTAAAACGTTCATTGACAGTGCAAGCGGATCAAGAAAAGATTATAAAAACTATATAAGTAGTCGCAAAACAGAAATCTATCACGGAAAATCTTCATCTATTGATGGAGTTGAAACCGGTGTTCATAGATCTTTAAATACACAGACACAGCCTGACGAAGTTATTGAAAAAACGGGTAATGTTGACGAATTGGATAAGATAGGAATTGATATGACTTATTACGATATCGTTTCTAACTATTCAATTGAAGATCGATTGAATAATCAAAATTTAAAAGCGTTAATTAAGCAAGAGCTAGCAAACAATAAACTGCCTACAAATTTTGAATACGCTGTATTTAATAATGGTTTGGGAACATCAATTAAGTCGGGAGATTTTGTTTTTAATGAGAAAAACACCTATTCGGTACCAATTTTAACTGATGTTGATAATCATTCAAAATATCAGCTGTACATTAGTTTTCCTCAGAAATCGAAGTTTTTGTTTTCAGATTTATTACCATTCATACTAATATCGTTATTATTTACGGTGGTAATTATTGCAGCATATTACAGTGCAATACGTCAGTTAATAACTCAACGACAGATTTCTGAAATTAAAAACGATTTCATTAATAATATGACACACGAGTTTAAAACACCTATTGCAACCATAAATCTTGCGTTAGATGCCATTAAAAACCCGAAAATCATAAGCGATGAAGAAAAGGTTTTAAGATACATCCAAATGATTCGTGACGAAAACAAACGAATGCACGCGCAAATTGAAAATATCTTAAGAATATCGAAACTAGAGAAAAAAGAATTAGATATTCCGAAAGAAAAAGTGGAACTAACCGAAGTGCTAGAAGTAGCAATAGATCACGTTTCGCTGTTAATTGAAGATCGCGAAGGAACATTAAATACTCATTTTAATACAACAAGAGACAGTGTTTTAATTAACCCAACGCACTTTACAAGCGTTTTTGTAAATATTTTGGACAATGCCATTAAATATTCGCACAACGCACCGGTAATTGATATTTATACAGAAAATATAAAAGATACAATTGTAGTTAAAATTAAAGATCAGGGAAGTGGTATGAGCAAAACTGCCACAAAGAAAATATTTGATAAATTTTATCGCGAACATACCGGCGATTTGCACAATGTAAAAGGTCACGGTTTAGGTCTGGCTTATGTAAAACAGATTGTAGACGACCACAACGCACAGGTTTATGTAGAAAGCGAAAAAGGTAAGGGTAGTACCTTTATAATAAAAATACCGTTAATAAACTAATAGTTAAACAAACAACAAATAGATAAAACAATGGAAGTAAGCAACAAAAAGATTTTATTGGTAGAAGACGATCCTAACTTCGGATCAATCTTAAAAGATTATTTAATGATGAATGATTTCGATGTAACTCTTGCCAAAAATGGTATGGAAGGATTCGAAAAATTCAAAAAAGATACATTTGATTTATGTATTTTAGACGTAATGATGCCTTATAAAGACGGGTTTACATTAGCACGCGAAATCAGAGATAAAAATAAAGAAATTCCTATTATCTTCTTAACTGCTAAAACAATGAAAGAAGATGTTTTAAAAGGATATAAAGTAGGTGCAGACGATTATTTGAACAAACCGTTTGATTCTGAAGTGCTGTTAATGAAGATTAAAGCTATTATGCAGCGTAAATCGTCTGAAGTTAAGGCAGAGAATACAAAATTCGAATTCCAGATTGGTAAATTTAATTTAAATTCTAAACTTCGTTTCTTAACTTTTGAAGATGATGAACCAATTAAATTGTCGCCAAAAGAAAACGAATTATTAAAAATGTTGGCACTTTATGAAAACGATTTAATGCCGCGTGAAGTTGCATTAACAAAAATATGGAGAGATGATAATTATTTTACATCTAGAAGTATGGACGTTTACATTGCCAAATTAAGAAAATACCTGAAGTCTGATGAGAATGTAGAAATCTTAAACATTCACGGTGAAGGTTTTAGATTGGTAATTAAAAACAAAGATAAATAATAAAAAAGCTTGAGAAATTTCTCAAGCTTTTTTATTATTTATCTTTGTTTTTAATTACCAATCTAAAACCTTCACCGTGAATGTTTAAGATTTCTACATTCTCATCAGACTTCAGGTATTTTCTTAATTTGGCAATGTAAACGTCCATACTTCTAGATGTAAAATAATTATCATCTCTCCATATTTTTGTTAATGCAACTTCACGCGGCATTAAATCGTTTTCATAAAGTGCCAACATTTTTAATAATTCGTTTTCTTTTGGCGACAATTTAATTGGTTCATCATCTTCAAAAGTTAAGAAACGAAGTTTAGAATTTAAATTAAATTTACCAATCTGGAATTCGAATTTTGTATTCTCTGCCTTAACTTCAGACGATTTACGCTGCATAATAGCTTTAATCTTCATTAACAGCACTTCAGAATCAAACGGTTTGTTCAAATAATCGTCTGCACCTACTTTATATCCTTTTAAAACATCTTCTTTCATTGTTTTAGCAGTTAAGAAGATAATAGGAATTTCTTTATTTTTATCTCTGATTTCGCGTGCTAATGTAAACCCGTCTTTATAAGGCATCATTACGTCTAAAATACATAAATCAAATGTATCTTTTTTGAATTTTTCGAATCCTTCCATACCATTTTTGGCAAGAGTTACATCGAAATCATTCATCATTAAATAATCTTTTAAGATTGATCCGAAGTTAGGATCGTCTTCTACCAATAAAATCTTTTTGTTGCTTACTTCCATTGTTTTATCTATTTGTTGTTTGTTTAACTATTAGTTTATTAACGGTATTTTTATTATAAAGGTACTACCCTTACCTTTTTCGCTTTCTACATAAACCTGTGCGTTGTGGTCGTCTACAATCTGTTTTACATAAGCCAGACCTAAACCGTGACCTTTTACATTGTGCAAATCGCCGGTATGTTCGCGATAAAATTTATCAAATATTTTCTTTGTGGCAGTTTTGCTCATACCACTTCCCTGATCTTTAATTTTAACTACAATTGTATCTTTTATATTTTCTGTATAAATATCAATTACCGGTGCGTTGTGCGAATATTTAATGGCATTGTCCAAAATATTTACAAAAACGCTTGTAAAGTGCGTTGGGTTAATTAAAACACTGTCTCTTGTTGTATTAAAATGAGTATTTAATGTTCCTTCGCGATCTTCAATTAACAGCGAAACGTGATCTATTGCTACTTCTAGCACTTCGGTTAGTTCCACTTTTTCTTTCGGAATATCTAATTCTTTTTTCTCTAGTTTCGATATTCTTAAGATATTTTCAATTTGCGCGTGCATTCGTTTGTTTTCGTCACGAATCATTTGGATGTATCTTAAAACCTTTTCTTCATCGCTTATGATTTTCGGGTTTTTAATGGCATCTAACGCAAGATTTATGGTTGCAATAGGTGTTTTAAACTCGTGTGTCATATTATTAATGAAATCGTTTTTAATTTCAGAAATCTGTCGTTGAGTTATTAACTGACGTATTGCACTGTAATATGCTGCAATAATTACCACCGTAAATAATAACGATATTAGTATGAATGGTAATAAATCTGAAAACAAAAACTTCGATTTCTGAGGAAAACTAATGTACAGCTGATATTTTGAATGATTATCAACATCAGTTAAAATTGGTACCGAATAGGTGTTTTTCTCATTAAAAACAAAATCTCCCGACTTAATTGATGTTCCCAAACCATTATTAAATACAGCGTATTCAAAATTTGTAGGCAGTTTATTGTTTGCTAGCTCTTGCTTAATTAACGCTTTTAAATTTTGATTATTCAATCGATCTTCAATTGAATAGTTAGAAACGATATCGTAATAAGTCATATCAATTCCTATCTTATCCAATTCGTCAACATTACCCGTTTTTTCAATAACTTCGTCAGGCTGTGTCTGTGTATTTAAAGATCTATGAACACCGGTTTCAACTCCATCAATAGATGAAGATTTTCCGTGATAGATTTCTGTTTTGCGACTACTTATATAGTTTTTATAATCTTTTCTTGATCCGCTTGCACTGTCAATGAACGTTTTACCAAAATTAAAATCGTTTATATTTTCTACAGATATTATGTTTGAATAAACAATTTCTTCATTGGTTCTGGTATCTTTTTCAATATAGAAAATCTCTTTTATGGCAGTTTTATCAGGAACTTTTCCGGTTTTGTTACGATATTCATAAAACTTTCTATCAAATTCATAACGCTCTTTTTCCTTAACCCTGTCAACAACTTTACCTATTGTAAGATTAACCATGTGCTGAAACTGATCATCTTTATTTTCGTAAGTTGTACTAATCCAGTAAAGCTGTATTAAAGTTATTCCTAACAGCGCCAAACTCATTAAAACAACTAAAAACTGAAATCTGTATTTATTCATTCTGCAATTAAAATATGTTCAAATTTAACATTTTAACATTTAAAAATAATCGTTTTAACCTAAAGTTAACATCAAACTTAATTATTTAAAATTTTTATTATAATATCGTCAATACTCTTAAAAGCGTTTTTTAGATCTATATTTTCAACAATATAAGTTGCCAACACGGCTTTTTGATCATCTGACAGTTGGTTTTTAATCCTGCTTTCAACTTGTTCTTTTGTAATATTATCACGCTGTATTACCCTTTTTATTCGAATTTCTAACGGTGCAGTAATCAGAATTGTGGCGTCGCAGTCTTTGTACGAACCCGATTCAAATAAAACTGCTGTTTCCTTAAATATCACCTTTTCAGAAGCATTTTCCTTTTTGAATTCTTCAAAATCTAAACCGACAGCCGGATGTACAATATTGTTCAATTTCTGCAACAGATTGTTATCATTGAAAACACGCGATGCTATTTTAGATCGATCCAAAAAACCATCAGGCAAAAGAACTTCATTGTTAAACAATTCATTAATCTGACGAATAATTTCAGGCTTCTGCATTACTTTCTTTCCAGCATCATCTGCAATATAAACAGCAAACCCTTTAGATATTATATAATTGATAATGGTTGTTTTCCCACTACCAATTCCACCGGTTACTCCTATTATTTTCATCATTATTTAAAAAACATTTCGGGCATTGCTACTTCTGGATCTTGTTTCTTAATATTTAACAAAAAATAGCTGTACAAAAACCCTGCCCCATATCCAAAAAACTGAATAAAAGTTGCAATTATTGTTAAAAATCCAATTTTAAGGTTCTTGGTTTTAACTAAGGTTTCTGTAAAAAGAGCCAGGAAATACAAGGCATAGCAGTAAATAAACACGTTAATGCCCACAATCAAAAATAAAAGCGAAATATAAAAGCCAACTGAAAAAAAAGCAGGAAACCAATAGGTTATTTTGCTATATTCAGGGTAACGCTTGTTTAAAATTGGGCGTGCTTTGCCAAATTTATTTACTTGTTTGTAGAATTTTTCCCAATCGATCCTGCGTTTGTGGAAAACATGTGCATTTGGAATTAGAGCTGTTTTAAAATTCATTTTCCATAGACGAATCGACAAATCTGGATCTTCACCCGGATGAATCTTTCCAAAACCACCCGATGCTTCAAAAGCTTCTTTTGAAATTCCCATATTAAAACTTCTTGGTTGAAACTTTCCTAATTTCTCGCTTGCTCCACGAATTCCCCCTGTTGTTAATACCGATGTCATAGTTTGATTAATTGCTTTCTGCACATCAGAAAAAGAATCGTGTGCCGCATCAGGTCCACCAAAACAATCCACATAATTATTTGTCAGGAATTTGTCAACTTCAACCAGATAATTTTCAGGAATAATACAATCGGAATCTAAAATGATAAAATAATCACCTTTTGCAACCGTCATTCCGTAATTTCGAGAATCACCCGGTCCTGAGTTTTTCTTAAAGTAATACGAAACATTAAGCTGATTAAGATACTTATTTACAACATCTTGGCAGTTAACAGTAGAACCATCTTCAACCACAACAATCTCAAAATCATCTGTATAAGTTTGATAAACCAGACTTTGCAATAATTCGTCGATTTCATCAGGTCGGTTGTAAACAGGTATTATAAAAGAAAAATACATTTAAAAACGTAGTTAATATAACAACTTAATTGCTGTTATTTTAATTAATAAAACATACAAAAGTATCTAAAAAACAAAATATTTATATCATTTTTGTAATAAATAAGGTTTTAAATTTTCTTATTAATATTTTAAGAAAATTGTATTTACTTTTTACTAAATTTAAAATTCTAATACCTGTTTTTGTAACGGGTAAAATATTATTGCTATGAATGAAATAAAAATATTGTGGGTTGACGATGAAATTGACTTGTTAAAACCACATGTACTTTTTTTAGAAAAGAAAGGATATAAAGTAACTACTGCTACCAACGGACAGGATGCGATTGATTTATTTGACGAAGAAAATTTTGATGCCGTTTTTTTAGATGAAAATATGCCGGGAATTACTGGTTTGGAAACTTTGGCAGAATTGAAAGAAAAAAAGTCGACCATACCTATTATAATGATCACAAAAAGTGAGGAAGAATTTATAATGGATGAAGCAATTGGATCTAAAATTGCCGATTATTTGATTAAACCTGTGAATCCGAACCAGATTTTGTTGAGTTTAAAGAAAAATTTAGATCATTCACGATTGATTTCAGAAAAAACGTCATTGGATTATCAAAAGGAATTCAGAAAAATTGCAATGGAAATGATGCAGGCAAATTCGCATCAGGAATGGGCAGATTTATACAAAAGACTGATTTTTTGGGAATTGCAATTGGAAACAATCGAAGACCAAAATGTAGCTGAAATTCTTGAGAAACAAAAAGAAGAAGCTAATATTCAATTCGGGAAATTCGTTGAAAAAAATTACGAAGATTGGATTAATAACGATGACGAAGCGCCGCTTTTCTCTCACAAACTGTTTGTACGAAAAGTAGTTCCCGAATTACGTGGCGAAGAAAATGTACTTTTTGTAGTTATTGATAATTTACGATACGATCAATGGAAAGCCTTTGAAGGCATTGTAAACCAACATTATAAAGTAGATAAAGAAGAGCATTATTATTCGATACTTCCTACAGCAACGCAATATGCAAGAAACGCTATTTTTTCAGGCTTGACTCCATTACAAATGGAAAAACAGTTACCTCAATATTGGAAAAATGATGTAGATGATGGCGGAAAAAACCTTTTTGAAGCTGAATTTTTAGAAGATCAGTTAAAACGTTTACGATTAAACATCAAATACGAATATCATAAAATAACCAATTTAAAAGACGGTAAAAAGCTGGCTGAAAACTTTAAATCAATTAAAAGCACTAAACTAATTGCATTGGTTTATAATTTTGTTGATATGATTTCGCACGCCAAAACCGAAATGGAAGTTATTAAGGAATTGGCATCCACCGATAAAGCCTACCGATCATTAACACAAAGTTGGTTTAAAAACTCGCCTTTATTAGAGATTATTCAACAGGCACAAGCAGCAGGTTTCAAATTGATTATTACAACAGATCACGGAACTATAAACTGTAAAAATCCGTCGCAGGTAATTGGCGATAAAAATACCAGTTTAAACCTTCGCTACAAAACTGGGAAATCATTAACATACGAACCAAAAGACGTGTATGTGGTTAAAGATCCTAAAAAAGTGCAATTACCGGCAATTAATATGAGTAGTTCGTACATTTTTGCAAAAAGCGATTACTTTTTAGCGTATATTAACAACTATAATTATTACGTAAGTTATTTTAAAAATACGTATCAGCACGGCGGTATTTCGTTAGAAGAAATGATTGTGCCGCTTATAACTTTAACGCCTAAAAAATAAAATGACGATAACTTATTCTATTAATGATTTAGCCGATGTTGCCCGAAAATTGATACAAAGTAGCACACATAAAACCTGGTTGTTTAATGCGCAAATGGGTGCGGGTAAAACAACTTTAATAAAACAATTGGCTAAAGAATTAGGTGTAAATGAAATGGCAAGCAGTCCTACGTTTTCAATTGTAAACGAATATTTAGGTACTAAAGATAAAGTATATCATTTTGATTTGTATCGATTAAAAAATGAAGAAGAAGCATACGATATGGGTTTAGACGAGTATTTTGATGAAGATGCGTGGTGCTTTGTAGAATGGCCCGATTTAGCACAGAATATCTTACCCGAAAACGTACATACCGTATCAATTACCATTGTTGACGAATATACACGTGAATTAAATTTTGTTTAATTATGGATATAACCAGTCCTTTTTCTAAATCGCAATTAATTCCACAAGAGGAAAAATTAGAAATCCGTAAAAAACGCGGGCAACTTTTTATTGGCATTCCAAAAGAAGATTTTAAGATCGAAAAAAGAATCTGTCTTACACCAGAATCGGTAAATATGCTGGTAAAAGCCGGTCATAAAGTATTGATTGAAGCCGGTGCAGGATCAGAAGCCAGTTACGATGATAAAAAATACAGCGAAGCCGGTGCAACCATAACACATGATAAGGAAAAAGTTTTTGGTTGCCCTATTATTTTAAAGGTTGAACCACCAACGGTTGACGAAATTAGGTTAATGAAGCCGAAAACCTATCTTTTTTCGGCATTACAACTCAAAACCCAGAAAAAGGAATATTTTGAAGCTTTAGAAAAGAAGAAGATAACCGCAATGTGTTACGAGTTTATAAAAGATCGTTACGGTGCGTACCCTTTTCTGCATGCAATCAGCGAAATTGCCGGAATTGCATCCATACAAATTGCCAGCGATTATATGTGCCGAATGAACGGTGGTAAAGGATTGCTTTTTGGGAACATTACAGGTGTTCCTCCTACCGAAGTCGTTATTATTGGTGCCGGTTTAGTAGGCGAAGCTGCCGTAAAAACTGCATTGGCGTTAGGTGTAAACGTAAAGGTTTTCGATAACAATATTCATAAACTAAAACGTTTGCAAAAATCATTACCCACACAAATATTTACATCAACGATACAAGAACGTGTGCTAACAAAAGCACTAATGCGATGTGATGTTGCGATTGGTGCCATAAAAGGTTGCAACCGCTCCCCTATTGTAATTTCAGAAGAAATGGTTCAGCGCATGAAACCAGGATCGGTCATTATTGATGTTTGTATTGATAATGGTGGCTGTTTTGAAACATCGGAAGTAACCACTCACGAGAATCCTGTATTCACAAAATATGGTGTTATACATTACGGCGTGCCAAATATTACAGCAAAATATTCTAAAACTGCGTCGTTAGCCATAAGTAATATTATATCGCCTTATTTGTTAGATTTAACCGAAAATGGTTCTATAGACGATGCTATTAGTTATGATAATACCATAAGATCGGGAATTTACATGTACAAAGGCATTTTGGTTAACGAAGCAATTGCAAAATGGTTTAATCTAAATTTTAAAGACCTCAATTTAATATTTCTATAACTAATAATAGTTGTATTTTTGCCCAAAATTATTTTTCATGAAGTTTTCACAGCGTTTTGCTTACTATTTATTAGGATTATTGATCGGAGGAATTATTGTATATTATTTTTTCGATGCTAAAGATACCGACTTTTGTTACATGCCAAACTGCAGGGTTTTAAAAGATTTACGTTCAAAACCCTTAACTATATCAGATAAAGCTCAAGTTAGTTTTAATGATGCATTAATTAATATGAACGATATTAAGATGTGTTTGACACATGGTGATGTCGATTTTGACAAAAGCAATATTTTTGAGCAAGGAGGCAAATTATACGTAATTGAAGGACAAAACACTAAAAAAGAAGCTATTACAGTAGAAATGATCAATTACACAGAAAAAGTGATGATAAAAGACGTTTACCCTACAAAAAAATAATTTCATTTTTTTATTTCTGAAAATGAAACAGTTATAAAATAATTTAAAAAAAACTTACAAAAGCCCTTGCAGAATAGGAAATTCGCTCTATATTTGCATCACAATTAAGGAACGAAAGAACATTAATTGTAAGACCAAGGAGAAATGGCAGAGTGGTCGAATGCGGCAGTCTTGAAAACTGTTGACTGTAACAGGTCCGGGGGTTCGAATCCCTCTTTCTCCGCAACAATGGCCAGGGGAGATACTCAAGCGGCCAACGAGGACGGACTGTAAATCCGTTGGGAAACCTTCGCAGGTTCGAATCCTGCTCTCCCCACAAAAAAGCTACCTATTTAGGTAGCTTTTTTTATTGTATCTAGTTCTAAATTTTAAAGCTTGCACATTTTTAAAAAATTATTATTGACTTAAATAGATTAAAATCATTAAATTAACAATTATCTAAGTTGAATATTTAAGCTTATTAAAACATTCAAATTTTCAACAGATTATATACTTAATAAGTAAATACATGGAAATTTAAATTAATCGTATTTAAAATTCAATAGTTGCTCTTCAACTAACATTCTAAATCCATCTGATTCTATTTTAGTTCCATCGTTTATAAAATCCATCATGTGTAAAGCAAAATAAGGTGCTTTTGCTTTTGGCAGTTTATAGTTTTCATACAGAAAATCGTCAGAATAAACCTTTAAAAAACGCTCCATAACCTGTATTTCACGTTCTACCGAAAGTGCTTTTTTGTTCGTTTTTGCTTTACCAGAAAGTTTGTTCACAAAACCATCTAACTTAATGTTTCCTGTAGCCGAACTTTTATCGTTATATGTAATTTGATTGTCTTTTTTAACAGCGCGTTCTGCTTTTGTTAATTCTGGCGATGTCCCCAAACCCAGCTTATTGTTCATGTTGGTATATTCAATTTCCAATTCATCTAAAACAGTAGAATCGGTTAATAGAACATTCAAACTTTTTCTATCGATCACTTTTTGCGAAACTTCTATAGTTTCCACAATTGTTCCATTCACATAAAACGATAATTTGTCGTTTACATTCAAAGGAATTGTTTTATAAACATTCTGTCCCAATTCAATTACAGGGTCGTTATTATGTTTAATTGCAATTTGCACTCCTTGAGATGGATTGTACACACGAGCTTTTAAAGCAACAGGTGTTTGTGCCATTAAAAATCCCGAACAAAACAAAAACATGATTAAAATAAACTTTTTCATAGTTGTAATTTTTTTGTAGAATTTACGATTTTTTGTTTGTTCCTAAAAAAGATTTTTTGCTTTTAACAATATTTACCCATTGATTAATTTTTCAAGATATTCAGGAACCGAAATCGGGCGTTTTGTTTTCATGTCAACAAATACCAAAACTGTTTGCGCAGTTGTTAACAACTCACCTTTTTGGTTAATAATTTCGTAGGTAAATTCAATCTTTACGCCACCTAGAAAAGCCAGTCTGGTTATTACGGTTAATTCATCGTCGTAATACGCAGGTTTCTTGTAATTCATGTTTAAAGAAACTACCGGTAGCATCACTCCGCTATCTTCAAGCTCTTTATACGACACCCCTTTGTTTCTAAGCCATTCCACACGACCCATCTCAAAATACTGGGCATAATTCCCATGGTAAACCACCCCCATTTGATCGGTCTCTGCGTATCGCACACGTATGCTAATTTTATGTTCTATCATAAAAAATAAGTTTCAAAAATTTTATAATTCAAATAAAAAAGTACTTACAATATTATTTCTAAAAATCAAATAGTAAAATCATTTTTTTTGATGATTTTTATTCACATATTTGTAAATGAAAATGTGTTTTATGTAACTCTCTAAAACACTATTATTAAACACCATTATCTCTAATAAAAATGCTTGATTATACACAAGAAACCGCAAGATCTGTTTGGAATCGTTGTCTGCAATTCATAAAAGACAACATTGGCGACCAGGCGTTCAAAACTTGGTTTGAACCAATTGAGGCTATTGAGTTAACTGAAAATGCTTTGTATATTCAAGTTCCTAGTAAATTCTTCTATGAATGGCTAGAAGAACATTATGTAAAGGTATTAAAATCTGCATTACAAAAGGAACTTGGTTCTAAAGCAAAGTTACTTTACAAAATTAAAATGGAGAATACTTCGGGAACAAAACAACCGTTTACCGAACAATTACCTAGTACCCAGAGAGAACCTGTTAAAACCCAGGAATTAGACGTTCCTGTACAGACAAAAAATCCCGAATTAAAAAATCCGTTTGTAATTCCCGGAATCAGAAATGTTAAGATAGAATCGCAATTAAATTCTAACTACAGTTTTGATAATTTCCTGGAAGGTGAATCGAACCGCTTGGCTCGTAGTGCCGGTATGGCAGTTGCCAACAAACCGGGCGGAACCGCTTTTAATCCGTTATTGATTTACGGTGGCGTTGGTTTAGGAAAAACCCACTTGGCACACGCTATTGGTGTGGAAATTAAAGACAAACATCCGGAAAAAACCGTATTATATATTTCGGCAGAAGTTTTTACGCAGCAATATGTTGATTCTGTTAGAAAACAAACCCGTAACGATTTTATTTATTTCTATCAGTTGATCGATGTATTAATTGTTGATGATATTCAATTTTTATCAGGAAAATCGGGTACGCAGGATGTATTTTTCCATATTTTCAACTATCTGCACCAGAACGGAAAACAGGTAATTCTAACTTCCGATAAAGCTCCGGTTGATATGCAGGATATCGAACAACGTTTGTTATCTCGTTTTAAATGGGGACTTTCGGCTGAAATCATGCACCCTGATTTTGAAACCCGAGTAAATATCGTAAAAAACATTTTGTACCGCGATGGTGTTGAAATGTCTAACGATGTTATTGAATACGTTGCAAAACACGTAAAAACGAATGTTCGGGAATTGGAAGGTGCTATTATTTCCCTAATTGCGCAATCGTCTTTCAACAAAAAAGAAATTACGGTTGATTTAGCTAAAAACGTTATTGAGAAATTCGTAAAGAATATCCGCAAAGACATTTCTATAGATTACATTCAAAAAATAGTTTCCGATTATTTTGAGTTGGATATTGAAACGCTTTGTTCAAAATCGCGTAAAAGAAATATTGTGCAAGCCCGCCAATTAGCTATGTTTTTTGCAAAGAAATACACCAAATCGTCGTTAGCAAATATTGGTTCGCAAATTGGCGATCGCGATCACGCTACGGTTTTACACGCTTGCAAAACGGTTGACAATTTATTAGAAACCGACAAGGAGTTTAAAGCGCATTTCGAAGATATTAATAAAAAACTATCTATGTAATGGCAAAAATATTAATGGTTTGTTTGGGTAACATTTGCAGATCGCCGTTGGCAGAAGGCATTTTAAAATCTAAATTAAAATCTGAAGTGTTTTTTGTAGATTCTGCCGGAACCGGTGCTTGGCACGCTGGCGAATTACCTGATAAAAGATCTATTGCAGTTGCAAAAAAATATGGCATCGATTTAACAACACAACGTGCAAGACAGTTTTGTTTAGACGATTTTTCTGCTTTTGACTATATTTATGTTATGGATAAAAGCAATTACGAAAATGTTTGCAGACTGGCACCAAACGATGAAGCAAAGAAAAAAGTAAAGCTAATTTTAAACGAGTATCATCCTGATAAAAACATGGAAGTTCCCGATCCTTACTACGGTGGCGACAATGGTTTTGACGATGTTTACAATATGTTGAACGAAGCTTGCGAAAAGATAAAGATAAAATTAGAAAACGCTTAAAGGCGTTTTTTTATATTTACAGAATATGACAACATTAGGCACCTTATATTTAATTCCGGTAATGTTAGGAGATGATACTCCTGCAACAGATGTTTTACCTGCAAGTGTAATGCGCACGGTTTCGCTAATTAACGATTATGTAGTGGAAAACAGCAAAGTTGCCCGCAAGTTTATTAAAGCAATTGATCCGGAAAAAGTTCAGGCTACTTTAAATTTGTTCGAATTGAATAAACATACCGATGCTAAAGAATTAAAAACATTTATTCAACCTTTGTTGGAAGGAAAAAACATGGGTTTAATGAGTGATGCTGGTTGCCCCGGAGTTGCAGATCCTGGTGCAGTGATTGTTGCAATGGCGCACGAAAAAGGCATTAAAGTAGTTCCGCTTACAGGTCCGTCGTCAATATTACTTTCGTTGATGGGATCAGGCATGAACGGACAATCGTTTACTTTTAACGGATATCTTCCAATTGATAAATCAGAAAAAAAGACGATGTTGAAAGATTTGGAAAAATGGTCTTTTGAACGCAATCAATCGCAAATTTTTATCGAAACACCTTACAGAAATAATCAGCTGATAGAAGAAATGGTTCAGGTTTTAAATCCAAACACGTTGTTGTGCGTTGCCTGCGATTTAACATTACCAACCGAAATTATACTGACAAAACCTATAAGTTTCTGGAAAAAACATAAAATAGATTTACACAAACGTCCGTGTATCTTTATTATTCACAAAAAATAATTAATTATCCATTATCTTTAAGATATCGAATGTCATGCTGAACTTGTTTCAGCATCTCATAACCTAAATTATCCAATTTGATTCCGTGTCAAGCACGGAATGACGAACTGCGATTTATGAATAAATTAATGTTTGAAATCAAAATTATTGATTATCACTTTTATTTATTCCATATAAAAACCCTAATCGCATTCGGATCAGCATCTTCTTAACAAAATTCCAGAAAAACGTATGTTGTAAAAATATCGTACCAATAATAATCAACAAAACTTTGTAAACAGGCAAAATTAAAATTAACGACAATGGCCAGTAGATCAACGGATGCATACTTTCTTTTGTGATACCGATCAATTCTAAAACCGGACGCGTAATATACGCCGATGTACTGCCTGTGATAGCAAATACCACTAAAATTACGATAAACTGAAAATTAGATGTAATTCCCCACTTTTGTTTTAACGAAGTCATAATTCATTTTTTGTCGATGCAAATTTACAAATAATTTAGTCTAATCGTAAATTATTAACTTGCTGAAAATACAATAAATAGTGATAAAGCATGTAATTTACTTCGTATCCGTAATGAGTTTGCGAATTATAATCGATACTGTATTCAATAACACTGTTCATTCTGCCTGCCCTCGCATTCCATTCCTGAACCCATCTGCGGTTTTTATTTTCTAAAAAAGTAATAGAATAATGATCTTTCGGTTTTCTGTTTGTACTAAACCATCGCTCAAAACCATTATCCATAATAATTACTTCATATTCCAAATCGGGGTTTGACAGCGTTACTTTTCCGTTTTCAATCTTCGTCGTTCCTTTATCAACAGCATCGGTTTTAGGCTGTGCAACACAACTCATAAAACTCAACCCCATAATTCCTAAAAATAGATTCATCGTTTTCATTTTTTTATTCTTTAAGATAAATGTACATTTGTTATCTAACAAAAATCATACAAAAATGGTTACTACAGATCAAATAAAGGGTCTTATTGATCGCCTTGGTGCGTTAAGGAGGTATCTTTGACATCGATCAGAAATTAATTGAAATACAAAACGAGGAAGAAAAAACGTTTGCTCCCGATTTTTGGACCAACGCCAAAGAAGCCGAAATTTTGGTTCGAAACATTCGATCTAAAAAGAAATGGGTAGAAGGTTACCAAAGTGCGCAAAGCAATGCCGAGGAACTACAGGTTTTAATGGAGTTTTTTGCTGAAGGAGACGCAACTGAAGAAGAAGTTCAGAACCAATATGACGCAACAGTAGAAATTGTTGAAGATTTAGAGTTTAGAAACATGCTTTCGGACGAAGGCGACAGTTTAAGCGCAGTTGTACAAATTACAGCGGGTGCCGGCGGAACAGAAAGTTGCGATTGGGCTGCCATGTTAATGCGTATGTATTTAATGTGGGGCGAAAAAAGCGGCTACAAGATTAAGGAATTGAACTTTCAGGCAGGAGATGTTGCCGGAATTAAAACGGTTACTTTAGAGTTTGAAGGTGAATTTTCATTCGGATATTTAAAAGGCGAAAACGGCGTACACCGTTTGGTCCGAATTTCTCCGTTTGACAGTAATGCGAAGCGTCATACCTCATTTGCATCGGTATATGTGTATCCGTTGGCAGATGATACCATTGAGATTGAAATAAATCCGTCTGATATTTCGTGGGAAACCATGCGATCATCTGGTGCAGGCGGGCAAAACGTAAATAAGGTTGAAACAGCCGTGCGTTTACGCCACCACCCTACCGGAATTATTATTGAAAACTCCGAAACACGTTCACAGCTCGACAATAAAACCAAAGCCATGCAGTTGCTAAAATCGCAGTTGTACGAAATTGAGTTAAAGAAACGTCAGGCAAAACGCGACGAAATTGAAGCCAACAAAATGAAAATTGAATGGGGATCGCAAATAAGAAATTATGTTATGCATCCTTATAAATTAGTAAAAGACGTTCGCACACAATTTGAAACCAGCGATGTTGATAGTGTAATGAACGGTGCAATTGATCCGTTTCTTAAGGCTTACTTAATGATGATGGGCCAGAAAGAAGAAAATTAAACCATAAAAAACTCCTAAATTACTTTAGGAGTTTTTTTATGGAATATTTACAAATTGAGGTGAAATATATTCATATTTAATTGATTGCGACAGTACTTTTGCCATTTCTATTATTGATTTTTTAGCTGTTTCATCAACTAAGTAATAAACAAGTTCTTGATTATCATTCATTTTCATAGGATCACTTTCACTTAAAGTATATCCATACTTATCTGCCTGACTTTGTAAATTAGACAATTCTGAATCATTTTCAACCTTAACTTCAATAATGTTTAATTCCTTCATAATTGAATATTTATTTGATCCTTCGATTACTTTTCGAACATTATGCACTTCAGTAATATTTTGGATTTGACTGATGTATTCATTTAACTTTTCGCAAGATAAATTACCTTCTTTAAAATATCCAAAAACAACTTTAGTAGGATACGTTGAAAATATATCTGGATAAATAGCCGTAATTTTCCCTTCTGAATTAAGCGGTAAATCAAATAGAAAAAGCTCCTTTAGTCTATTGCTTATAACCTCATCTAAAATCCGATAATTAAATTCTATAGCTATTACGTTATTTTTTACATTCCTGACTAACTGTTGATCTTTTTGATAAAAAGAAACCACTTGTTCGTTACAAGGATTAGCTATGTTATCATCTGACGAACAAGATAATATAAAAATAATCGCGAAAATTGATAGTATTTTTTTCATACTTAAAATTTTAAATCAAACCATCCGTCACGAACAGTATATATTTTTTCCTTATCACCAACGCAATCGTAACTAAACGTAGCAGCTATAATTCTGTTTGTATAATCAAGTTTTTCAATTTTAATAGTTCCTCCTATTTCATTATTAGTACCACAATTTACATATTGTATATTAGGTCCGTAAAATTCATTAAACGCACGAACACTTGAATTTAGCGACCCTTTAATTTGATACGTTTTTCCTTCTTCTAACAATGTATTTGCCGAAATGGTTAACGTAGAATAAAATTCATTTTTACCTAATTTAATGTGAATCCACGTACTAGTAATGCTAAATCCACATTCAATTTCTTTAGCTTCATCAGAATCAAATGAAGACATTCTTTTTCCATTGAATGTATATTCTACAGAATTACTGCCATTCATGGTTAAAGGTAATCGTTTTTGATCATCATCTGAAGAACAAGAAACAAAAGCGAAGAATGTAATAAGTACTATTATTTTTTTCATAAGTTTAATTTTGTAAAATATAAAAACTCCTAAATTTCTTTAGGAGTTTTTAGTTTTATTGAGCCTCTAGAGGGACTCGAACCCACGACCTGCTGATTACAAATCAGCTGCTCTAGCCAGCTGAGCTACAGAGGCAAAATAATGTTGTTGTAAATTCAGTAAAAAATCAAATTGAAAATTTTGAGCCTCTAGAGGGACTCGAACCCACGACCTGCTGATTACAAATCAGCTGCTCTAGCCAGCTGAGCTACAGAGGCAATTATTATTTTCAATTTGATTAAGAACTTGAGCCTCTGGAGGGACTCGAACCCACGACCTGCTGATTACAAATCAGCTGCTCTAGCCAGCTGAGCTACAGAGGCGACTCATTTACGGTTGCAAATATACTGCTGTTTTTTAATTCTGCAAGGGCTTCCGTAACTTTTTTGTCAGTTTTTTTTAACTATAAAGCGTTAATTTTTTCAACCAATTGATTAGCAGTTCCTTCTAAATCTGAATAAATTGCTTTGAAGTGTGCTTTTTTATTTTCTGCCTTTTTATCGTTTACACGCTCAATTAAAGTATCAAATTTATTAATTGCTTCATCTATAATTGCTTGCGATTCATCTGTTGGTTTTCCTGCTGTAGAAAGCTCCCAAATGTAAACTGCTTCAATAATATCACCCAATACAAAATTGATATCTTTTTTTAAAGTTCTAACGTTTGCCATAATTCAATAATTATAATTTATTAATAAATACTTCTAATAAGGTTGCATTGCCTTGTAAGGCAAAATTGTTTAATTGTGCCGGTACTAAAACGGTATCGCCTTGTTTTATTTCAAAACGTTCACCATTGGTTACTAATACCGCATTTCCTTCTGTGCAAATATACACCAAAAAACAATTGTTGTTTTTAGTTATTTCATAAGAAGACGTTAAAGACACAATGTTGGTTGTAAAGAACGGACAATCGATCAGTTTTACCGATTCATCGTCAATTTTCACGTATTCTATTTTTGGATCTTTTTTGTTGTAATCAATAGCTTCTAAAGCTAAATCTACATGAAGTTCGCGTTCGTTTCCTTGATCGTCTACCCTATCCCAATCATAAACTCGATACGTAATATCTGATGTTTGTTGGATTTCTGCCAATAAAATTCCGCCACCAATGGCATGAATAGTTCCGGTTTCAATAAAAAACACGTCGCCTTTTTTAACGTAATATTCCTGTAAAACGCTTGGAAGTGTTTTATTTTTAAGGTGATCTAAATATTCTTCGGAAGAGCTGTCTTCTTTAAATCCTAAAATAATTCGAGCATTTTCATCGGCCTGCATAACATACCACATTTCGGTTTTTCCGAAAGAATTATGTCGTTTTTTTGCCAATTCATCGTTAGGATGCAGTTGAATAGACAAATCTGTTTTTGCATCTAAAAACTTAAACAATAAAGGAAACTGCTTACCATATTTTTGATAAACTTTTGTTCCTAATATTTCGTTTGGATACAAATCAATCAATTCTGCTAACGATTTTTCTTTATAAATACCGTTGGTTACAATATTTACATCGGTATCAATCATAGAAATTTCCCAGCTTTCGCCAATATTATCGTGAGAAAGTTCTTTTCCCAAAGACTGCAGTTTGTTACCGCCCCAGATTCGTTCTTTTAAAATAGGCTGAAATTGGATCGGGTAACTTTTGAAAGCGGTTGAATTTGACTGATTATTTATATGTTGTTTAATTGAATTCAATTTTAAATGCGTTCGATTAAATTAAGTTTGCAATGTACAAATTTTATTAAAATATTTTTTCTAAAAATATCATAAACCACAATACTTAACGAAATTTCGAGGGGTTTCGTACAAGGTTATTTCCAAATCTAACTTTAAAGGAAGGCGTTTTCGCAATTTATGCCAGATAACGTATGCAATATGTTCTGCCGTTGGATTCAATTCTTGGAATTCAGACACATCTAAATTCAGGTTTTTATGATCGAAAGGAACTTCTACTTCTTCGTAAATAATATCGCTTAAATCTTTAATATCAATCACATAACCTGTTTCTGGATTTACCGTTCCGGTAACTTCTACAATTAATTCGTAGTTGTGTCCGTGAAAATTAGGATTGTTGCATTTACCAAAAACCTTCTGGTTTTTTTCATCAGACCAATCTTTGCGGTATAAACGGTGCGCCGCGTTAAAATGCGCTTTTCTACAAACAGTAACTCTCATAAATTAAACTTTCTGTGCTTCAATATGATGATAAAACTTATCGAAAATAATTTTAAACCATTCGGTATAAACTTCCGGATGCTGCAGCATGTCTTGTTTTACAGCTTCAATGCTCATCCATTTCCAGCCTTCAACTTCTTCTTTATTGATAGAAGGATCTTCGTTAAAATAACCTACCATTACATGATCAAATTCATGTTCGGTTAAACCGTTATCAAACGGAGCCTTGTAAATAAACGAAAACAATTCTTTTAATTCAACCGAAAAACCCATTTCTTCAAACAAACGTCGTTTACCTGCATTGATATTACTTTCACCGTTACGCTGATGACTGCAACACGTATTAGTCCACAACAAAGGCGAATGATATTTACCCGCAGCGCGCTGTTGCAACATGATTTCGTTTTTATCGTTTAAAATAAAAACAGAAAAAGCCCGGTGTAACAAAGCTTCTTCATGTGCCTGTAACTTGGGCATTAAGCCAATTGGCTCGTCTTTTTCGTTAACTAAAATTACTTGTTCTTCGGTTATCATAGTTTATTAAAGCAAATATCAAATTTACCACAATTAATACAAATAAAAAACACCCTTCTTTCAAAGGGTGCTTTTTGTTGATTTTTCTGTTATTTTACAATAATTCTGTTTGTTGTTATTTCACCGTTATAGGTTGATACTATTAAATAAACTCCGGCTGTTGAAAATTTGGTTTCAAACACATGACTATTGATGTTGTTCATTTCTTGTTTGTTGATTAATCGACCATCAACTGTAAAAACATGAATGTTTAAATTAGTCGGTTTTCCAAAATTGTAAGCTACATTAACCGTTTCGTTGATGTTTGCAGGGTTTGGATACGCATTCACTTTTGAATTTGATACGATTTCAGGTTTTGAATTTTCTTTTGCTTTGGTTGTATATCCTACAGAAAAAGTATCAAATCCGTTTCCATCGGCATCAAACATAACATTTTCAAAAACCAATTGGTTCCCTTCTACTTTTCCTTGAACTTTTAAAACGTTACTGTTTGCAAAAGAAGTTTCGTTTTGATTGATCAATAACTCATACGTTCCGGTTGATTTTAATGATCCTAAATTAAAACGCAACGTAGTTAAATTAGATGCTGTATTTGTTTGAACCAACCAAGACGAATCTAAAATTTCGTAATCGTTTGATTTTACAAATGATGTATTTTCATTGTTTGTTCCAATAAACAAATATTCGTTGTTGTTAAAACCGTTCGTACTAATTTCGATACGTTTATCAACCGAATTAACTGTTTCTTTTTTGTTTAAACCAAAATAATCGCTTTTACCAACACCTGTAATGTTTGTATTATACTGTGCGTTTAAATTGTTGTTCCAAATCTGTTTTCCGTTCGCATCTACATAATTTGCAGGATTTATTAACGAAATTCCGTATTTTACTGATAAGTACGTTTGAATCTGCTGATGATCTAATTCTGTGAATTTATCATTAACGTAAATTACTTCGTACACATCTGTTAAATCATTTTGCGCGTCAGAAACAGTCACATAATTTTTATCTCCGGTTGCCCCAGGATATTCAAAACCATATTTTACAATTGCTCCGGTTTTTCTTTTTTGATCGACCGTAGCGGCGTCATGGTAATTAATATTATGAGTAGTTACCGAATGTACTGCACACGTAAATGTAAAATTCAACAAATCTTTTTCAACAGCATCTTCAGACTTGAAAACCATGTAAAAGTTTGAACTTCCTGCGCCAATATTTGTTGTTAATGATTGATTTGTACCCTGACTCAACGAGGCATTTTTATTAAATACCTGTTTAGTATTTTGCGTTTTACTTGGTTTTGCCCAAAATGTTGCTCTGTTTTCAAAGGTTTGAGCAAATGTTGTCACAGATGTAAATAAAACTGCTGCTAAAAGTATTTTTCTTTTCATAATGTTTTGTATTTTAATCGAATATACAAATTAAATTGAAATGAAAATAAAAAAAACTCATAGAAAATATGAGTTTATCTTAAAATTATTTTTTTTATTACTTCCTTACCTAAATCTTCATTTATCATGGTAATGATTTTATCTAAACCGTAGCTTAATTCTTCTCGCAATACATTGGATGATAACGCAACAAACAGTGTGTCTTTTCTTAATTCTACCTGCTGTGTGTAAGCTGCAATTCCGGGACCTAAAAGTTTTATCCAGGCTTCGCGAACATTTAATTTATCGATACCTTTTTCCAAATTATAGCCCGTGATCATTTTACCCAAAACATCTTGAATAGACGATTCTTCGTGCGATCTTTTATAAGGATTAAATTTTTTATTATTCATTTACTACAATCGGCGTAAACCTTTTATATGTGTATTTTATATCGTTTTGGTTAATAATTACCAATTCGTCTTTTGTGATTTTATCAACTTTTTCTATCCATTTGGCGTAATCTGTAGAATATTTCAGATACGTTGCATTGGCAGAATCTAAAACCGTGAATTGTTCTTTTATACCGTTTGTTTGATTTTTCCCATCAAATTGCGGTACAACTTTAGTTCGAGTTCCCTTTAAGTCTTTCAATTCAAAAAAATCTACGTTGTTGTTCGATTGAAATTCTTTGGTATCGCCATCTGCCGTTTTCACTTCGTTGATTTCCCAGTAACCGTTTAAATTCTTCAATTCTTCGGCAGAAATTGGTTTGGAACAAGAAACTGCTAACAAACTAAAAGCAAATAAGCCTAAAATGTTTTTCATTATTTAAAGAATGAATCTACGAATTCGTATTTATTAAAAACCTGTAAATCTTCGATCCCTTCTCCTACTCCAATATATTTTACCGGAATTTGAAACTGATCTGAAATACCAATTACCACGCCGCCTTTTGCCGTACCATCTAACTTTGTTACTGCTAACGATGAAACTTCGGTTGCTGCAGTGAATTGTTTTGCCTGCTCAAATGCGTTTTGACCGGTAGATCCGTCTAAAACCAACATCACATCGTGCGGTGCATCGCCAATAACCTTCTGCATTACGCGTTTTACCTTGGTTAGTTCGTTCATTAAATTTACCTTGTTGTGCAAACGCCCAGCGGTATCAATAATAACTACATCGGCATTTTGTGCAACCGCAGATTCTAATGTATCAAACGCAACTGAAGCCGGATCTGATCCCATTTGCTGTTTCACGATTGGCACCTGAACGCGATCTGCCCAAATTTGCAACTGATCGATAGCTGCTGCACGAAACGTATCTGCTGCACCTAAAACCACGTTATGACCCGCTTTTTTGAATTGATACGCCAGTTTACCAATAGTTGTTGTTTTACCAACACCATTTACACCGACAACCATGATTACGTAAGGTTTTTTGTCTTTAGGAACATCGAATTCTGTAGCTTCGCCCGATTTTGTTTCAGAAAGTAATCCTGAAATTTCTTCGCGCAAAATTTTGTTCAGTTCGTCGGTTCCCAAGTATTTATCTTCGGCTACACGTTTTTCAATACGGTTGATAATCTTCAAAGTGGTATTTACACCTACGTCAGAGGTAATTAGGATATCTTCCAGATTATCTAAAACATCGTCATCTACTTTTGATTTTCCGGCAACTGCTTTAGACAGTTTATCAAAAAAAGATTCTTTTGACTTTTCAAGCCCTTTATCAAGTGTTTCTTTCTTTTCTGATGAAAATAAACGCTTAAAAAAACTCATATCTACAATTTTTAAGTAACAAATATACTGATATTAATTTTAGAATTTCTGATAAAAATCATTCCCTCTAAAATAAAAAAAGCTACCTAATAATTTAGATAGCTTTATGTGTATTTGGTGGATGACTATTTTTTTGCTAAAAATTCATCTACTAATTCAGGAGCCATAACTGACTCAACGAATGTGTAAGCACCTGTTTTTGGAGACTTAACCATTTTAATTGCTTTGGTTAATTTTTTTGAACTCCCCTGTAATGTTGCTACGGTTTTCTTTGCCATGACTAACTAAATTATTTAATTTCTTTATGAACTGTTACTTTCTTTAAGATAGGATTGAATTTTTTGATTTCCATTCTATCTGGAGTATTTTTCTTGTTTTTTGTAGTAATATAACGTGATGTACCTGGTAATCCAGTTGCTTTATGCTCAGTACATTCTAAAATTACTTGAATTCTATTTCCTTTTGCTTTCTTTGCCATTGTGATGAAATTTTAATGGTGAACTGAATTACTTTAATAATCCGTTTGCTTTAGCTTCTTTCAAAACTGCTGCAATACCTTTTTTGTTAATTGTTTTTAATGCAGATGTAGATACTTTTAAAGTTACCCATCTGTCTTCTTCAACTATGTAGAAACGTTTCTTTACTAAATTCACAGAAAACTTTCTCTTAGTTTTGTTCATAGCGTGAGACACGTTGTTTCCAACCATGGCTCTTTTACCTGTAATTTGACAAACTCTTGACATTATTTCTTACTTTTAAAATCAGTGTGCAAAATAACAAATTAAAATTTATTAAAACAAATGTTATTGGTTATTTTTTAAATATTTATACAGAATTAACCATGTTTTTTCTACCGCTGCCTGTATTACCTTATTTCTTGGCTGACCAAAATTAAAAGTGAACGACTTTACTTTATCGTTAAAAGCAAATGCCATACAAACAGTTCCTACTTCTGCATCGCCATCGCCTTTTAACGGACCTGCATTTCCAGTAGTTGAAATTGCTAAATCAGCCTGATAAATTCTTTTTGCTCCAAGAGCCATTTCGCGTGCAACCTCTTCGCTTACCACACTAAATGTATCAATTATTTGTTGCTGAACACCTAAAATATTTACTTTAGATTCAGTTGCGTATGTTACGGCACTTCCTTTAAAATATCCAGAAGCACCTTCTATCGATGTTAATTTTTGTGCGATACTTCCACCCGTACAACTTTCGGCAGTCGCAATTGTTAAGCCACTTTGTTTCAAAAGCAGAACAACTTCATTAAACAACGAATCGGCATTTGTTATTCCGATAAAAAACTCGGGAATCAGCAATTGTAATTCAGCAATTTTATTCATGATCTCGGTTTCAATTTCATCAACAGAACTTCCGGTTTTACTTAATCGTAAACGCACCAAGCCAAATTGAGGTAAATATGCCAAATGGATGTTTAAAAGCTGTAAACTATCTTCCCACTGCTCTATTTTTTCTGCTAATAAACTTTCGCCGATTCCAACAGTTAAAACAGTTTTGTGAACAATTGCTTCTAACTTAAACTGTTCTTTTATATAAGGAAGTAATTTTTCGGTAACCAGATATTTCATTTCGTAAGGCACACCCGGTAACGACACAAAAGTTGTTTGCTCTTTTACCATTAACATTCCCGGAGCCGTACCAACTTCGTTAAACAAAACGGTACATTTAGACGGAACGTAAGCCTGCTGACGGTTCATTTCGGTAATTGGTCGGTTGTAATAACCTTCGATCAGCTTTTTTACGTGAAGATAAACCTCATCGTTAAAAATCAATTCATCATTAAAATAATGTGCCAACGTTTTTTTGGTAACATCGTCTTTCGTAGGCCCCAAACCGCCGGTAAGAACAACCAGATCAACCTGATTTTGATACCGATTTATTGTATTGGTAATAGCTTCAATGGTATCAGAAATTGCTACTTTTTCTACAACTGAACAACCAATTGCCTCTAATTCCTGACCTATAAAAACACTGTTGGTATCGATCACCTGACCAATTAACAGCTCATCGCCTATTGTTACAATTACCGATTTCATTATAAAACTTTAAAGCCAAACATTTTTTTATCTTCCAAAAAACCTTCCAAAACATCGCCGCTGTTCACTTTTGATACGCCACTTGGTGTTCCTGTAAAAATAATATCGCCTATTTTCAATGTAAAAAACTGCGATATGTACGAAATTAATTCATCGATCTGCCACAACATATCCTGGGTGTTTCCGTTTTGAACAACCTCATCGTTTTTCATTAATTGAAAAGATATATTCTGAACATTATCAAGCTGATCTTTATCAACAAATTCCCCAATAACCGTTGCTCCATCGAACCCTTTGGCAATTTCCCAAGGCAAACCTTTTTCTTTTAATTTAGATTGAACATCACGTGCGGTAAAATCAACGCCCAACCCAATTTGATTGTAATATTTATGTGCAAATTTTGGACTGATACTTTTACCAACCTTGCATATTTTAACCAAAACTTCTACTTCGTGATGTACATCGTTTGAAAAATCGGGAATTACAAAAGGAAACGTTTTTAGCAAAACCGATGTATCAGGCTTCATAAAAAGTACCGGCTCTGTCGGTTTTTGGTTAGAAAGTTCATTGATATGATCAATATAATTTCTGCCTACGCAAATAATTTTCATTTACTTTTTGAAGTTTTATTATTTATTTTTTGATGGATTTTGTCTTGTATCGAAAATTCTAACCACATAAATTGCTTTTTTACCTTTTCGATACGAAATTTTATAATGACTTGTTACAAGCTTTCTATATTCATATTTTAAGTGTATAAATTCTTCATCTATAACACCAATTTCGGTAAAGTCAATAGTAGGATTTTCTAATATCTCTAACTCTTTAAAAATATCATCGATAATTTCTTTTGATTTAGAAATACTATAAAGGTTATCATTAAACACTCTAATCTTTTGTAAATCTTTTAAAGACCGAGACGTTAATTCAACTCTTTTTACGGATTCCATTTTTTCATTATTTCTTTAGCTTCTTCTAAAGAATACGTTTGTCCGTTTTTAATATCCTTCTCACCTTCTTCAATCATTTTATCTTTATTTTTTTGCAACATATATGCTTTTGCCATTTCGTAAAACATTTTTACGAATTTGTCATCGGCATTATCAATATAATTATGCAGTTCTTTTTTTAATTCAATAGTACTCATAATTTTCTTTTTTATTTATAAAGATACAACTTTGCTTTAATTAAAACTTATTGGTTAGTTTGCGCAACTTTATTCCTGTCAGTACTTTTTTGGTGTACAATGGAAAATCAGCGTTTTGAATCCAGCCAAAATATCCTGGTTCGCGATCTAAAACATCATCAACCAAAGCACCTTTATGCTTACCGAATGTAAAAATTTCTTCTCCGTTATCATTCAAGGCGATAAATCCTGCAAAATCGACCGATTTTTTACGAGTAGTGAATACCGAAAGTGCTTTCATATCGTTCTCTAAATCTTCGTAACGATCTAACTGCGCCTTTAAAATTTCATATGTAGCTTCGGTATCGGCTGCTGCAGAGTGTGCATTTTCAAGCGACTGATTACAATAAAACTTTAAAGCTGCACTTAATGTACGTTCTTCCTTTTTATGAAAGATCGTTTGCACATCAACAGAAACTCGGTTTTTCATATCAAAATCAACTTCTGCACGCAATAATTCTTCTGCCAATAAAGGAATATCAAATCTATCTGAATTGTATCCGGCCAAATCGGCATCTTTAATCATGTTGTAAACCTGACCTGCCAATTCTTTAAAAGTTGGCTCGTTTGCTACTTTTTCATTGGTAATTCCGTGAACAGCCGTTGCATGCGCAGGAATTGAAACAGTAGGGTTTACCAGCCACGTTTTACTTTCTTTGTTTCCGTTCGGAAAAATTTTTAATATCGATATTTCTACAATTCTGTCTTTTGCTACATCAATTCCTGTTGTTTCTAAATCGAAAAAACAAATAGGACGGTTTAATTTTAATTCCATATTTTTTGTTTAAGGTTTAATGTTTCAAGTTAAAATCAATCTTAAAACACTTACTTTTATTATTTAATTTCTATAACCAAAAATCTGTTCGGCACATTTAATGGCACATTTTTCTCCATCAATCGCTGCAGAAATAATTCCGCCCGCATAACCTGCGCCTTCGCCACAAGGATACAGTCCTTTTATTTGCAAATGCTCCAACGTATCGTCGCTTCTTGGGATACGAACCGGCGATGATGTTCTACTTTCAGGTGCATGTAAAATAGCATCATTTGTAAAATAACCTTTCATGCTTTTACCGAATTCATGAAAACCCTGACGCATAATTCCTGTTAGAAACTTTGGAAAGACATCGCCCAATTCTGAAGAAACAACTCCGGGAACATAGGATGTTTTAGGTAACGATTCGGAAATTTTTTTATTTGTAAAATCGACCATTCGCTGTGCCGGAACCTCTTGCGTTTTACCTGCAACTTTCCACGCGGTGTTTTCAATTTCCTTCTGAAAATACATTCCAGCCAACGCACCGTGTTTTTCGTACGGTTTAAAATCTTCTAGCTTTAACTCTACTACAATTCCCGAATTTGCCGTGATTTGATCGCGCTTTGAAGGCGACCAACCATTGGTAACAACTTCTTCAACATCGGTAGCACAAGGCGCAATAACTCCACCCGGACACATACAGAATGAATACATTCCGCGACCATTTACCTGTTTTACGATAGAATACGGAGCTGGCGGAAGAAAATCGCCACGGAAATCGCATGAATACTGAATACTATCTATTAAAGACTGTGGATGTTCTGCACGAACGCCCAATGCAAAAGGCTTTGCTTCTATAAAAATATTTTTTCTATCTAATAATTCAAAAATATCGCGAGCCGAATGTCCGGTTGCCAAAATAATCTGATTTGCCGCAATGGTTTCGCCTGTGTGCAAAACCGCACCTTTTATTTCGTTGCTTTTAACATCAAAATCAACTACGCGTTTATCAAATAAAACTTCGCCACCAAATTCGGTAATTTTATGACGCATATCTTCCATAATTTTCGGCAGTTTGTTGGTACCGATATGCGGATGAGCTTCAACCAAAATATCTTGCGATGCACCAAAAGCAACTAAAAGTTCCAAAATACGGTTTACATCGCCCCGTTTTTTCGATCGTGTGTATAACTTTCCGTCGGAATAAGTTCCAGCACCACCTTCGCCAAAACAGTAATTAGAATCGGGATTTACAATATGATCTACATTAATTGCCTTTAAATCTCTACGGCGACCGCGAACATCTTTTCCACGCTCCACAACAATAGGTTTCACGCCTAATTCTATCAATTGCAATGCTGCGAAATATCCTGCAGGTCCTGCCCCAACTACAATTGCTACCGGTGCATCTTTCACATTTTTATAATCTGGAAACGACACCGATCTGTGCTGTACGTCTTCGCCCTGAAAGAAAACCTGTACTTTAAGGTTAATTTTCACCTGTTTTTGTCGGGCATCGATCGATCTTTTTAAAATGGTAACATGCTGAATTTCGTTAGTAGGCGTATGCGTTAATTTGGCAACGTAATCTACCAGCAAATGATTTGTAGCTGCAATTTCGGGAAGGACTTGTAATTGTATTTCTTGAGGCATTTTGTTATAAAGCAAATTTGAAACTACAAAAATACATTAATTATAGATTTGTTTAAAAGGATGTTTTAAATTTACTGAAATTTGACAAAATGGAACGACAGATAAAACTAATCTGGGATTTTAGAGGTCCCGATGCTTTAAAAACAGCCGAACATCAGGAAATTCATTTGAAAGAATTTATTGTTATTGAACAACTACCGATCTCGATTTCGGGTTTTCAGCAGATAAATGAGTTTCATTCGATTGCTTTTATTGTGGTAAACGACGAAATGATGCGAAAACTGCGCGATGTTTTAAAACCGCACCGTGGTGAGTTGTATTCTGATATTGCATAAAAAAACTCCTTAAATTTTTTAAGGAGTTTTTCTTTAGTTTGCTACTTCGCTTATAAACTTTATGCGCATTAAACGAAGTTCTTCTATATCGTAGTCGCCATCGAATTCTTTTAAAGCTGCTTTTATAGAATCGTTTTCGGCATCCATAAAATACTCTTTAATTTCTTCCTGCTGATCTTCATCCAGCACATCATCAACCCAATAATTAATATTCAGTTTAGTTCCCGAATAAACAATTTGCTCCATCTCTTTCAGCAATAAATCCATATTCATGCTTTTGGCTGCCGCAATATCTTCTAACGATAATTTACGATCCACACTTTGAATAATAAATAATTTTAAGGCAGAATTTGCTCCGGTTGACTTTACAACCAGATCATCTGGGCGAGTAATATCGTTTTCTTCAACGTATCTTGTGATTAAATCGATAAAATCTTTACCGTATTTTTTTGCCTTACCTTCACTTACACCGTGTACATTTGCCAGTTCGTCTAACTTAACAGGATATTTCAACGCCATATCTTCTAAAGACGGATCCTGAAAAACAACAAACGGCGGAACGTCCATTTTTTTAGCGACTTTTCGACGTAAATCTTTCAACATACTAACCAAAACTTCATCGGCAACATTAGATGCTTTTGCATTTGTAATGATGGTTTCGTCGTTGGTATTTTCGTAATTATGATCTTCGGTCATCATAAAAGAAGTAGGATTTTGCAGAAAATCTTTTCCTTCTTTTGTTATTTTCAATACACCGTAGCTTTCGATATCTTTTGATATTAAGTTTGATACCAAAACCTGACGGATCAATGCCATCCAGAATTTATCGTTAAACTCTTTTCCGGCACCAAAAACGCTCTGCGCATCGGTTTTGTACGATTTTATAACGGCATTTATTTTACCCAATAAGGTAAGTACAATTTCTTTTGACTTGTAAATTTGCTTGGTATCCTGAATGGTTTTCAACAAAAGTTCCACCTGATCTTTCGCTTCTTTTTTTGATTTCGGATTACGTGAATTGTCGTCCATGTCGGCTCCATCGCCATTCATTTCATCAAACTCTTCACCGAAATAATGTAGTAAAAATTTACGTCGCGAAACCGATGTTTCTGCGTAAGCAACCACTTCCTGTAACAAAGCAAAACCAATTTCCTGCTCCGCCAACGGCTTACCAGCCATGAATTTCTCCAGCTTTTCAATATCTTTATAAGAATAATAAGCCAAGCAATATCCTTCGCCACCATCGCGTCCAGCACGACCAGTCTCCTGATAATAGCTTTCCAAAGATTTTGGTATATCGTGATGAATCACAAAACGTACATCGGGCTTGTCAATTCCCATTCCAAATGCAATGGTAGCCACAACAACATCAACATCTTCCATTAAAAACATGTCTTGATGTTTTGCGCGTGTCTTAGCATCTAAACCTGCATGATATGCCACTGCCGAAACTCCGTTTACTTGTAAAACCTGCGTTATTTCTTCTACCTTTTTACGGCTTAAACAGTAAATAACCCCCGATTTCCCTTTAAACAGATTGATGAATTTGATAATATCCGATTCTACATTCTTGGTTTTCGGACGAATTTCGTAATATAAATTAGCTCGGTTAAACGAAGCTTTAAAAGTATTTGCGTTGGCAATTTCTAGGTTTTTAAGGATATCTTCCTGAACTTTTGGGGTTGCAGTTGCCGTTAAACCTATAATAGGGATATCGCCTAATTTTCTGATGATGTTTCGCAGGTTTCTGTATTCGGGTCTAAAATCGTGTCCCCATTCAGAAATACAATGCGCTTCATCAATCGCAATAAAAGACAAAGGCACAGAATTTAAAAATTCTACGTATTCATCTTTTGTTAAAGATTCTGGTGCAACGTACAGAAGTTTGGTAACACCTCTTTTGATATCTTCCTTAACCTGGGTTATTTCTGTTTTTGTCAATGACGAATTCAATACGTGTGCCACACCAATTTCGCTTGAAAGTGCACGAATGGCATCAACCTGATTTTTCATTAAAGCAATTAAAGGCGATACTACGATTGCGGTTCCTTCCAAAACTAATGCCGGCAACTGGTAACATAAAGATTTACCGCCACCTGTAGGCATAATTACAAAAGTGTTGTTACCATAAATAATACTGTTTACAACCTGCTCTTGCAATCCTTTGAACTGACTGAATCCGAAATATTTTTTTAATTCTTTATGTAAGTCAATTTCGATTGATTTCATGTTTTTAATAATGCTATTTTATCTAAATTTGCAATTATAAAGATATACAAATCTTTTAGTTTTAGCAAAATTTACATAACACGTTTGTATTTTGGATATTAATTTTAACATATTAGCAGCCGCTAAAAGCACTTTAAAAGCTGAAAGCGATGCTATTACAAAGGCTATTGATTTTTTAAACGATGATTTTTTAAGATCGGTACAAGCTATATTTAACACAAAAGGAAGGCTGGTTATTACCGGAATTGGCAAGAGTGCACATATTGGCCAGAAAATAGTTGCTACTTTAAACTCTACCGGAACGCCGTCTTTGTTTATGCACGCTGCCGAAGCCGTTCATGGCGACTTGGGTATGATTACGAAAGACGACGTTGTTTTATGTATATCGAAAAGTGGAAACAGTCCGGAAATTAAAGTATTGGCTCCGCTATTGAAACGCGACGGAAATATTTTAATTGGAATGACAGGAAATGAATCTTCTTTTTTAGGAAAAAACTCCGATTTTGTTATTAATGCCTATGTTGAAAAAGAAGCCGATCCTAACAATTTGGCTCCTACAACAAGCACAACCGTTCAATTAGCGTTAGGCGATGCTTTGGCTGTTGCGTTAATTGAAATGAGAAATTTTACTGCGAACGATTTTGCTAAATTTCATCCCGGTGGTGCTTTAGGCAAGAAACTGCTACTTAAAATTAAAGATATTTTAGACGGTAAAAACAAACCTGTTGTTACTGTAGAATCAACCATTCAGCAAGTTATTTTTGAAATATCGAACAAACGTTTAGGTGTTACTGCTGTTTTAGATGGATCAGAAATTAAAGGAATTATTACCGATGGCGATATAAGACGAATGTTAGAAAAAACAACCGATTTATCATCAATAACAGCGAAAGACATTATGACGGTGAATCCGAAATCAATCGAAATAAATGCAAAAGTAGAAGATGCTTTAAATATTATGGAATCGTTTGAAATTACACAATTGGTAGTTACAGACAATAATCTATATGCCGGAATCATTCACCTACACGACATTTTAAAGGAAGGAATTGTATCGTGAAAAATAAAAACACCAACAAAGAAATGTCGTTCTTAAACCATTTAGAAGAATTAAGATGGCTTTTAGTACGCAGTTGTATTGCAATTTTAATAACATCGGTAGTAGCTGTTTTTTTTAATGAATTTATTTTCGATGTAATTATTTTCGGTCCAAAACAAGGCGATTTCGTTACCTATCAGTTTTTTTGCGATGTTGCTACAAAATTTGATTTAGATAAATCGTTCTGTGATAATGAACTTCCTTTTGTAATTCAGAACCGAACAATGGACGGACAATTATCTGTAATGATTTGGACGTGTATTACAGCAGGTTTTATTATGGCATTCCCTGTTATTTTATGGGAATTTTGGAAATTTATACGTCCGGCATTATATCAAAACGAACGCAAATACGCTAAATTGTTCATATTTATATCGAGCATTTTATTCTTTTTAGGTGTCGTTTTCGGATATTTTGTATTGGTTCCATTATCAATCAATTTTTTAGCTAATTTTACCATAAGTAGTGTGGTTGAAAATCAAATAGATATCAATTCATATATCAGTTTGGTTAAAACAACCTCATTGGCAACCGGTTTGGTTTTTGAACTACCAATTATTATTTTCTTTTTAACCTATTTGGGATTGATTACCGATAGTTTTTTAAGAGAATACAGAAGATACGCTTACGTTTTGATCTTGATTGTGGCAGCAGTTGTAACACCGCCCGATGTAATCAGTCAGCTAATTGTATCATTTCCTTTGGTAATTCTGTACGAATGCAGTATTGTTGTTGCTAAAGTAATTACAAAGCGCAACGTACAAAAAGAGAAAAATGCAGCTTTAACAAACAAATAAGCCATGAAGTTAAGAGCAGAAAATTTAATTAAAACATATAAAGGTCGAAAAGTTGTAAAAGGTATTTCGGTTGAAGTAAACCAGGGAGAGATTGTTGGTTTGTTAGGTCCGAATGGTGCCGGAAAAACGACCTCTTTTTACATGATTGTTGGGTTGGTAAAACCTAATTCAGGAACTATTTTTCTAGATAATTTAAATATTACCAATTACCCTATGTACAAACGTGCACAAAACGGCATTGGATATTTAGCTCAAGAAGCATCGGTTTTTAGAAAGTTGAGTATTGAAGATAATATTCTATCAGTTCTGCAACTTACAACATTATCAAAAAAAGAACAAGAAGCCAAAATGGAATCTTTGATTGATGAGTTCAGTTTACAGCATATCCGCACCAACCGTGGAGATTTACTATCGGGCGGCGAACGCAGACGGACAGAAATCGCCCGTGCATTGGCAACTGATCCTAAATTTATTTTGTTAGATGAACCTTTTGCAGGGGTAGATCCTGTTGCCGTAGAAGACATTCAGCGTATTGTGGCACAGCTGAAAAACAAGAACATAGGTATTTTAATTACCGATCACAATGTTCAGGAAACCCTTGCCATTACCGACAAAACCTATCTGATGTTTGAAGGAGGAATACTTAAAGCAGGTATTCCGGAAGATTTAGCTGAAGATGAAATGGTTAGAAAAGTATACCTTGGACAAAATTTTGAATTACGAAAAAAGAAATTAGAATTTTAGCATTAAATTTCGATTTAAAACTAAAAAACAATACTTTTGCGAAGCTAAAAGAAAATCTTATTTAAAAATCGTTATGACTCTGTCAAAAAAAATACAGAAGAATTTTTCTCACTTGAAAACAATTCAATATCTGCCTCGATGGATTATTTTTTCTATTGATATCGCTATTGTTATTTTTTCTGCTGTTATAACTCACCTAATTTTAAAGGGAATTGGTATTGATTATCAACCAATTATTCAAGTTCCTTTTGTATTTGCCCTTTTCCTTGGTGCACATCTTTGTGCCTTTTGGTATTTTAAAACTTTTACCGGAATTGTAAGGCATACTACACTAAACGATGCCGCAAAACTATTTCTTGTTGAATTGTTGTGTTTTTTAGGTTTGTATATTACCAATACAGTTGTAGATTTAATCTATGATGGAAGGTTATTCTTAAACACGCAGTTATTAATTAGTATTGCAATAACTTACGGATTACTGCTTATTTTTAGATTACTTGTAAAGATATGTTTCGATTTCTTTTCAGAATATTCAAATGACAGCCAGCATTATACAAAGACAGTAATCTATGGAAGCGATGAACGCGCCATTGCTATTGCAAATGCCATTACAGCCGAAGTTCCAAGAAAATACAAGCTGCAAGGTTTTATAAATCCAACAGCTAAAAATTCGTATAACCGAATTTTAAATATTCCAATTATTGGAAAAACAAGAAAAGTTTCTGTTTTGGTAAGATCATTAGGTGCCAATAATTTAATTATTGCAGATGAAAATCTTACTAAAGACGAAAAGATAGAGATTATTGAAGACTGTTTGAATTATAACATAAAAGTTTATAATTTACCTCGTTTAACCGATATTAACGATCAGAAAAAGGTAGCTTCAAACATCCGTAAAATTAAGATCGAAGATCTTTTAGAACGTAAACCAATTGTAATTAACAACAATCAGATATCAGATCAAGTTAAAGACAAAGTTGTTTTGGTTTCGGGCGCAGCTGGATCAATCGGAAGTGAGATCGTTTGGCAGGTTGCAGCATTCAATCCAAAAAAGCTTATTTTATTAGATCAGGCAGAAACACCTTTGCACCATATTTCATTAGAAATATCTAAATGCAATACTAGTGCAGAAATCATCTGTATAATTGCCGATGTTCGAAATTACGATTCATTAGATCGCGTTTTCAATGATTACAACCCAGATATAGTTTATCATGCAGCTGCTTACAAACATGTCCCTTTAATGGAAATGAATCCGCAACAAGCAATTTTTACAAATGTTTTGGGTAGTAAATACATGGCCGATTTATCGTTAAAATACAAGGCTGAACGTTTTGTAATGGTATCAACAGATAAAGCCGTTAACCCAAGTAATGTTATGGGTGCCAGCAAACGTATTGCCGAAAAATACGTACAATCGCTGGCACAGAAACTTAAAAAAGAAAACAACAATACAACAAAATATATTACTACACGTTTTGGAAATGTATTAGGATCTAATGGATCTGTTGTGCCATTGTTTACAAAACAGATTGAAAATGGTGGACCAATAACTATTACACATCCTGATATTATCCGCTATTTCATGACGATCCCTGAAGCTTGTCAGTTGGTTTTAGAAGCTGGATCTATGGGTAACGGAGGTGAAATTTATATTTTTGACATGGGTAAACCTGTTAAAATTATTGACCTTGCCACAAAAATGATTAAATTAGCCGGTTTGGAACCGCAAAAAGATATTGAAATAAAAATTGTAGGCTTACGCCCGGGAGAAAAACTGTATGAAGAACTGTTAAATGACGGATCAACTACATTACCAACTCATCACGAAAAAATTATGATTGCGCAGGATATAAATGAAGATTACGATTTTATATCAACCCAAATAGAAGATTTAAAACATTTATCGGCAGCTTATTTAGTTCTAGATACTGTTGCAACGATGAAAAAGATTGTACCGGAATTTAAAAGTTTGAATTCCACTTTTGAAAAACTAGATTAAATATTTATGAAAAAAATAATTTTACCTATCTTAGTAGCTACCGTTCTGTTAACTTCGTGCGCATCAAGAGAAAAGATTGCTTATTATCAAAATATAGACAATACCGAAATCATAAACAAAAAGTTTGAAACTACCATTAAAACAGACGATTTGTTAATGATTCTTGTTTCGGCTCAAGATCCAATAGCAGTACAGCCTTTCAACCTTACAACCAATTTAAGCGTTGACCCTATGAATCAAGCAGGTGGTGGACAAATGCAACAGCAATTGTATTTGGTTGATGATAATGGTACGATTGACTTTCCCTCGTTAGGAAAAATCCAAGTAGGTAACAAAACAAAGGAACAGATTGTTCAAGACTTACAGACAAGAATATCAAAATACGTAAAAAACCCTATTGTAAATTTACGTATCATGAATTACAAGGTAACTGTTCAAGGCGAAGTAAAAATGCCTGGAACTCACCGCATAACATCAGAAAGAATTACTTTATTAGAAGCAATTTCATTATCGGGAGATCTTACCAATTATGGTAAACGCGATAATATCTTGGTTTTACGTGAGGAAAACGGAGAAGTAAAATCTCACCGTGTAGATTTAACCAAAGCAGATTTCATCAATTCTGATTTTTACTATTTAAAACAAAACGATGTTGTTTATGTAGAACCAAATAAAGTAGCGGTAAATTCATCTGCTGTTGGTCCAAACATATCTATCTACTTATCTGCGATATCTTTATTATTAACCACAGTAGCCATTATACTTACAAATTCTAACAAATAATGACAGAAGAAAAAGACAATGTTATAAACTTAAAAGAAGAATTATTTAAGTATTTAGCACACTGGCGCTGGTTTATTTTAAGTGTTTTTGTAACCCTTATTCTCGCATTTCTTTATCTGAAATTCACTCCAAAAAGTTACAGCGTTGCTACAAAAATTTTAATTAAAGACGAAAAAAGCAACGATTTAGCGAACCAGTTGAGTGCTTTTTCTGAAATGAGCATGCTGGGTAATTCCAAAAATAATATTGAAAATGAAGTTGAGATTTTAAAGTCAAGAACTTTAATATACAATACTTTAGACTCATTGAATTTAAACATTCAGTATTTAGATACTTCTGAAGTTATAGAAAAAGATCTTTATAAAAAAACACCAGTTCAGGTTTTATGGAACAACGACCATATCACTAAAACAGTATCTATTGAATTAACTGACATTGACGGGAGTTCTTTTAATGTTTCTGTTAACGGTACTAAAATAGGAAAAACTAGTTTCGGCAAAAATATTTCGACTGAATATGGAGCTTTTGTGGTTAATAAGACTGGAGCTTTAAACAAATTGTCACAAGTAAAAGTAAACATCTTCCCTAAATTACAGCATGCAGAAAGTTATAGAAATATATTAAGTGTTGCACCCGCAAGCAAAACATCAAGCGTTATCGATGTTTCTATTATCGATAAAACACCTGAAAAAGCAGCTGATTTTTTAAACACATTAGTTTACAATTACAATTTAGGTGGAATAAAAGACAAACGTTTTATTTCTGAAAATACTTCTGAATTTATCTCCGATCGTTTAACTTTGATTGCCACAGAATTAGGTGATGTTGAGTCGCAGGTTGAAGGCTATAAGAATACGAACAATTTATCGGATATTGAAACCGAAGTAAAACTGTATTTGGACAATTTATCTACTTTTGAAAAATCGGTTTTAGAAAACGAAACCAAGATAAATATTGTAAACAGTTTAATAACGCACATTAGCAGAGCAAAACAAGACGATTTGGTCCCTGGTGGTTTACTAACAGAAGACGCAGGTTCTGAAAGCATTATTCAAGAAATTAACCAATTAATTCTTGAAAAACAAAAAATGTCTGTTAGTGCTACTCCCGAAAACACCAACTACATACGTTTAGAGGATCAAATTCGTGCGCTAAAATCAAACTTATTGGCTAGTTTACGTAGAAATTTAAGTTCTCTTCAAATTGTAAAAACCGATTATAAACGTCAGGAAAACGAAATGCAGTCGAAGCTTTCTCAAGTTCCACGTCAGGAAAGAGAATTTAGAATCATTGACCGTCAGCAAAAAGTAAAAGAAGCTTTGTATCTGTTTTTACTTCAAAAACGTGAAGAAACCAATATTACATTGGCAGCAACAGATTTGAATGCAAAAGTTATTGACAAAGCCATTCCAACAGACAAACCTGTTGCACCAAAAACAATGATTATCTTGTTGGCAGCCTTGGTTTTAGGAGCGATTATTCCGTTTATAATCATCTACATAAAAAATCTTCTTGATACAAAAGTTAAGACCAGATTTGATATTACAGACAATTCAGACATTCCATTTTTGGGAGATGTTCCTACGTCAGACTCAAGCGGCGAATTAATGGAAATAGGAAGCAGATCAAGTGCAGCAGAAGCCATTCGTATTGTAAGAACCAATTTAGATTTTATATTGTCTGACAAAGCCGAAGAAGAATGCAAAGTGATCTTTTTAACTTCAACCATTTCGGGTGAAGGTAAAACGTTTGTATCGGCTAATTTAGCTGCAACATTTGCGCTTTCTGGTAAAAAAGTATTATTAATTGGTTTCGATTTACGTAATCCTAAATTATATGAGTATGTTAAAGTAAATCCGTTAGGAATTTCGAATTACATTACATCCAACAACAAATCATTAAACGATTATATTGTTTCTGTGGAAGGTTATGAAAGTTTTGACGTATTATCGTCTGGTTCTATTCCACCAAATCCAACAGAAATTTTAATGAACAAAAAGATAAAAGAAGTCTTTGACACTTTAAAAGCTCAATACGACTATATCATTGTCGATACCGCTCCGGTTAGTTTGGTTACTGATACCTTGTTAATCAGCAAGTATGCCGATGCTACTATTTATGTTGTTAGAGCAAATAAAATCGATAAAGATATGTTGAGAATACCTAACGAATTATATAAAGACAAAAAACTGAATAAACTTTCGTTGGTTTTAAATGATTCTGACGTTACTAAAGGTTACGGCTATGGCTACGGCTACGGTTATGGTGCACACGTAGAAAAGAAACCATTTTGGAAGAATATTTTAGGAATGAAATAATAGAAAAAAAACGGGACATTTAAAATGTCCCGTTTTTTTTATTGTTTAAAGAAACTATTTTTTGTTAAAAGAGCTTCAAGCGTATCTATATTTTTAAGGTTTATTTCGGCGTTAAATGCATTAATGTGCTTTTGATGATGTACATCGCTTCCTGCAAAATCGTACATATTTTCTTTTAAAAGATAATCGGCAATAGCTGTAATCCCACTACCATAATAATTTGTACTGCTTAACATATTCATTTGAAACAAACAACCTGCACTTTTTAAACGTTTAAAGCTGTCGTAATCGTTTTTATAGAAGTTGTAACGTTCGGGGTGCGCCAATACTGGTTGATAACCTTGTGAGTTTAATTCCATGATGATTTCATACAACTGTATTGGCGGATTGATGTACGACATTTCTATCAATACATAATTATCTTTCAATGTCAACAGTTTTTCGTTTTCTAATCGCTTTAAAAACGAATCATCAATTAAATATTCTGATGCTACTCTTAATTCGCTTTCAGACATGTTTAATTCTGACCTAACTTTTCCGTACTGATCTAAAATCTGATCTTTTGTGTTTTCCCAAACTAAAGGAGTTGTATGCGGAGTCGTGATAAACTGTGTAAAACCAAACGATTTTAAATCGGCTATTAAACTTTGACTTTCTTGTAATGATTTTGCACCATCGTCTAAGCCATACAAAAGATGTGAATGAATATCAATGAAGTTCTGCGGTATAATTTCTTTAAGTGTTTTCTTCTTTTTAAAAAAACCAAACATGTGTTATTTTTTTAAGGTTTGCTAAGGTACTATTTGTTCATTACTATGCAAAAACAATACAATTATATAACCCAAATTTAACACAATTAAGGGTGCTGCAACCAAAATTAATTCTAACCCCATAAATACCAAACTTATAGCCGTTAAAAAGGTTGCAAAGAATATCATTTTTTTATTTTTTAATATTAATCCAATAAAGAATAAAGGATTAAAAAAAAGTATTAAGGTGTTAAACTGTAGCTCGGCATGGTTACTATATACACTAACTGCTACTAAAAACAAGCTGAAAATTGCAGTTATGAAAAAGTATGCTAATCTAAATTTTTTGTTAAAGATGCCTATCAATGCAATTACAACAATAACCCATAGAGTATAAATCGAGTTAAGTAAACTTTTAGTATTTGTATTATCAACTTTATTTATGATTTGTTCTGATTTTAAAATATTTTTATTGAACGTAATTCCATCTTTTAATTTAACTGGTAAAAAAATTAAATCTGCTGTTTTGTTGGTGGCATATCCAAAAAGAAGATTGATGCCCAATTTTTCGAAATAATGATGATCTAAACCTTCGTTTAAAATGTATCTATACGAATGATTGTTCGATGGAAAATCTGCACTTAATGGTTTTTCAACCGACTTATTTAGCACATCAACAACCTTTGTAGTACAGTTGTTTCTGATAAATCCGTAGGTGTAATAACGGTCATTTCCTTTTAACTGTCGGTTTATTTCTGTCCAGATCTTTGATTTTTCAGTAGATGACAAATTCAACATCTGTTCAACCACTTCCCTATTATCAATCGTGTAATTGTATAAAAAATCGCCAAACGAATCAACATCTAAATAATAAAGCAGGTTGCCTTTTACAAACTTTGCTAAAAAATTAGGTGTTCTAAAATCGAACATTCCCCAATTGTAAACCACATCTAAATTTTGATCAACATCTTTAATTCGCAACGCAGTATGACCAAAAAGCGTGTGCATTTCGTTGGCAGTTCCGCAGGTTAATACGCTAATTTCTGCTTTTTCTGATAAGGTATCGGGCTGTGCCGAAGTATATAAAAAAGAAAAACAACAAATCAATAATACGATTTGCTGTTTAAATTTTGATACTAAATTATTCATTTGATTTTGTAAAAATTCCTAAATCTAATTTCAGTGAGAAGATGTTTGAGTAAAGCGATGCACTTTGATCGCCAATATCTGTTAACGCGTAATCTACCTGAATTCCTTTGTATTTAAATCCTAAACCAACGTTGGGCTGAAAGGTAACTTTTTCGGAATTATCGATCTGCATTTCGTTCTGAAAATTACCAACACCGGCACGAACAAAAACCATTTTATCGTATCCAAACTCAAAACCTGCCGATGGCTGAATGCTGAACGAAGATGTTGAAATTACAGCATTTGTCTGATAAAATTCGGTATGAAGAACCGCCGCAGTCGTTAAATTAAATTTTTCGGTCAAAGCAAAATCTCTTGCAACACCCAATTGTAATTTAGGCAAGGTAAGTTCGGTAGTTTCCGGTAACGTTTGATTTTGACCTTCAACCGCGCCTTTAATCTTTTCAAACTCGGCTTCGTTAATATTCCAAACATTGTAAGTTGTGGTAATATCGCGCGCCATTAATCCAAATTTCCATTTTTCGGTATGATACTGTAAACCAACATCTAAACCAAAGCCCCAAGATTTTGCAAAATCGCCAATTACACGACGAACAATTTTTGCATTTGTACCTAACGATAAACCTTCAACCGATAATTTTCGGGCATAAGATATGTTAAAGGCATAATCGGCAGCAGAGAATAACGAAATTCTGTTATAGTCGATATTTCCGTTTTGATCGATTAATTCAGTCGTATTCATGATATCATCTACCCCAAAACGAATTGCAGAAATTGCCAGCGCACTTTTATCATCAATCGGCATAGCAAAAGCAGCATAATCGTACTGGGCAATGTTTGCAAAGTAACTTGCGTGCATTAAACTGATTTGTTTATCTTGCAAATGAATCAATCCTGCCGGGTTCCAATAACCCGAATTCACATCGTCAGTTTGTGCAATAACGCTATTAGCCATACCAAATGATGCGGCATCAACCCCAATATTGAAAAACTCATTAGAATATTTTCTTGCAGTTTGCGCCTGCGTTAAAGCCGTAACAAAAAGTAAAGGCAATAGTATAAACCCTTTTTTCACTTTGATAATTTTTACAAATATTACAAAAATTTACAATATATAAACTCAAAATACTTACAACTTATTGTTTACTTTTGTTTTTATAATAAAATTATACAATTGATGACAATAAAAAAACACATTCCTAATGTAATTACACTTTTAAATTTATTATCGGGGTTAATTGCGTTAGTTTATGCTTTTGACGATAACCTGCAAATGGCTTTTTTCTGGGTTTGCCTGGGAATTTTCTTTGATTTTTGGGATGGATTTGCCGCGCGCGTTTTAAAAGTTTCAAGTCCGTTGGGCGTTCAGTTAGACTCTTTGGCAGATATGGTAACATCGGGCGTAGTTCCTGGGGTTGTAATGTATCAAATGCTGGTGCATATTCAGGAAAATTATGAACAATACACCATTACCGAAGATACTTTTTACATGAAACTGGTACCCTTCATTGGTTTTGTAATTACTCTGGGTGCCTGTATGCGTTTGGCAAAATTTAATATTGATACCCGCCAAACCGATAGTTTCATTGGCTTGCCAACACCTGCAAATGCATTGTTTATATTGAGTATTCCTTTAATAATGAATACTACGGAAAGTGATTTTGTTTTCAACTTTTTTAGTAATCCGTATGTTTTGGTAGGAATAAGTTTGTTCAGCGCTTTTATTATGAATGCCGAATTACCGCTTTTTTCATTAAAAACTAAGAACAAAAATTTAAGTGATAATAAGTTAACGCTTCTGTTTTTGGGGATTTGCGCATTGTTGCTATTATTCTTTCGATTTGAAGCTATTCCGCTGATCATAATCTTTTACATTATACTTTCAGTTATTCTGAATAAAACAAAAAAATCGGTTTCATAACCGATTTTTTTGTTGCTTAAATTGATATAAAATAAAATTACTTTTTCACAATTTTCTCTACCGCCATACCCTCATTGGTTTGTATATGTAGCATATAAACACCACTTACGAGTTTTTCTACGTTTAACTGTACCTCGTTTTCGTTGCTATAACTTTGTGCTTTCATAGATTTACCGCTTACATCAAAAACTTCTATCTTTTCTATACCTATGTTTTCATTATTGATTATGGTAATAATATCCCTAGTTGGGTTAGGAAAAATATTAAATTTTGAAGTAATAAATTCATCATTATTTAATATATATAATGGCAAGGTTTGTAATGCCGACAACTTAATATTATCTAACTTAATTATTGATGATTTTAGATCATCTATAAGTCCATAAAAGTATATAGTTGAAGGTATTTGGTTATGCGTAAAAGAACGTTTTATTAGTGTATTAGACATTGGGATATAAAAATAAACATTTTTAGTATCATAATCCACGAATAATTCTGCCTTAACCCACATATTATAAGGAACAGGATTAATGCTATAATCTTCTATAATAGAACCTTGATTAGTACCTACGTTATCCACTAAATATTCACAATTTACATTTCTTGAGTTTTTAAACATTGTAGAAGACATCCTTACTAATATGTCTACTAAATCTGGAACTACTCCTCCTGAAATCTTAACAGTACCTGAACCATAATATTCATATTCTAATTTCATAATATTATTACCTGCCGTACGATTGTTATTCCATAAATCTTTTATAACATTTGGAGCTTGTCTAATCGAAACCCCTTCATTATAAAGATGATTACTATTGTTTATTTCAATTATCAATACATTACCTTTGCTTGTTTCAGGGATTATTTTTGCACTTGCATTTCCAGTATTAACATCTGTAACATACCAACCTCCTTGCCCAGCAGTAGTACCAGTGTAGTCAGTATTCAAATGTCCTGCAAGGTGGTTGTTAAAATTCTCTTCAAATAATATTTGAGCTTTTACTGTTGGCACTGCTAAAAGTATAGATGCTGCAAAAGGTAATATTTTTTTCATAATTAAATTCAATTTACTATATCCTAATATATTAAAATAAAATGAAAAAATAAAAAAGCTTCCATAAAAATGCCCCCAAATAGTGTCTAACTTTTTGAGGGCAGTGTAATTTTTGGAAACTTTTTATTTTAATATTTGTGTTGTGTGTTCTTTTGTTTTCACTTTTACGATAATATCTTCAATTAAACCTTCTTCGCTAATAATAAAAGTAGTTCGATGAATTCCATCAAATTCACGACCCATAAATTTCTTTGATCCCCAAACGCTATAAGCATTTATTATTACTTTATCTTCATCTGCAATTAAAGGATATTGCAAATTATTTTTAATTGCAAAATTTAATTGTCGTTTTTGCGAATCGGCACTAACGCCAATCACCTGATAATTTTGCGCAACAAAACGATCTATGTTATTTTGAATATCGCAAGCTTCGGCTGTACATCCGGGAGTTGATGCTTTTGGGTAGAAAAACAAAACAACTTTTTTTCCTTTAAAATCTTTTAATTCAACGGTTGATCCGTTTTGATCTATTCCTGAAAAATCAGGAGCCTTATCGCCTATTTTTAGTGTGGTCATAATTTACTATTTTTGTAAAATTACAAATCATTTACACATTAAAATGACCAAAAAAGAAAAAGTTCAGTTTGTAATTGATACTTTAGAACAGCTTTATCCCGAAGTTCCTATTCCATTAGATCATAAAGATCCTTACACTTTATTAATTGCTGTGTTGCTATCTGCGCAATGCACCGATGTTCGCGTGAACCAGATCACACCGAAACTGTTTGCAATTGCAGATAATCCGTACGATATGGTAAAACTTTCGGTTGAAGATATAGCGGAGATTATCCGTCCGTGTGGTTTGTCGCCAATGAAATCAAAGGGAATTTACGGTTTAAGTAAAATTTTGATCGATCAGTATGAGGGCGAAGTTCCTGCTGATATGAATGCTTTGGAACTGTTACCTGCGGTTGGTCATAAAACGGCTTCGGTTGTAATGTCGCAAGCTTTTAATTTGCCTGCTTTTCCTGTTGATACACACATTCATCGTTTAATGTATCGTTGGAATTTAAGTTCGGGTAAAAATGTGGTTCAGACCGAAAAAGATGCTAAAGCTATTTTCCCTATTGATTTATGGAATAAACTGCATTTACAGATGATTTGGTACGGACGTGAATATTCACCTGGACGTGGATGGAAACTGGAAAAAGACATCATTACTAAAAAAATCGGCAAGAAATCATTGATTAACGAGCTTTTAAAAACGAATAAACAATAAGTATTCGAGCAAAAGAGTATTATTAATGTGGGAAAAGTATTTACTTCAACCTAAACATAAATTATCCCAATATTTTTCTGTTTTACAAACCAGCGGATTATTTTATTTATCGATTTACGTATTTGATTATATAAAAAGTTGGAAGAAAAAGAATAAATAAAAAGTGAACTCAAATTACACTGCCCCCAAAAAGTTAGACACTTTTGGGGGCATTTTTATGGCAAGAAAAGTAAAATATAATGTATCATTTAAGCTACATTGTGTAAAAGAAGTTTTAGAAAACCACTATTCGGTAAAC
>Ga0256788_1000090_pt1 | contig 31050 bp, 17 predicted proteins | sample MC6MC0939MT_FD_186355 | JGI IMG/M metagenome (GOLD analysis project Ga0256788, IMG submission 186355) | Metatranscriptome of enriched soil aggregate microbial communities from Iowa State University, Ames, United States - MC6-MC0939-MT... | ecosystem: Environmental > Terrestrial > Soil >...
AAAGCTGGCGGCGGCTTAGATGGCCGCCTGGCGCACGCGCTTGGACAACGCTTCGGCAGACTCTTTGCGTTCGCTGTATCGATCCACCAGATACGGCGAGACATCGCGCGTCAGCAGCGTGAATTTCACCAGTTCTTCCATGACGTCGACGATCCGGTCGTAATACGCCGATGGCTTCATACGGCCGGCGTCGTCAAATTCCTGCCAGGCTTTGGCCACCGACGACTGATTCGGAATTGTCAGCATGCGCATCCAGCGGCCCAGAATGCGCATCTGATTCACCGCGTTGAACGATTGCGATCCGCCACTGACCTGCATCACCGCCAGCGTCTTGCCCTGCGTGGGCCGCACCGCGCCAAGGGTGAGCGGAATCCAGTCAATCTGCGACTTCATCAGCCCGGTCATGGCGCCGTGGCGCTCAGGCGAACACCAGACCATGCCTTCGGCCCATTGCACGGCCTCACGCAGCGCCACCACTTTCGGATGATCTTCTGGCGCTTCGTCCACCAGCGGCAGGCCGGAGGGATCAAAAATGCGCGCTTCCGCACCAAATCGCTGGAGCAAACGGGCGGCCTCTTCGGTGGCGTAACGGCTGTATGAGCGCTCGCGCAGCGAGCCATACAGCAGAAGGATGCGCGGGGTGTGGGTAGACCGTGGACGATCGAAGGCTGCGCCGATGTGGTGATCCACATGGTCGGCAAGCAGGTTCGGCAAATCGAGGGTTGGCAAATCAGAGGAGGAAACAGCAGCAGATTCAGTCATGCGTGAATAATACAACGATCGTTGAATCATTGAAAAGCGCTGATGTCGCTTGAGGATGAGAGCTTGATTGGCGACTCACAGCGGCGCGTTGTGCCGCGGGTGTGGGATTGCCCCTTGCGATTGCCCCTTGCGTTTGACCCTGCCCCGGCTCATGCAATAGCATGCGTTGCATGAGACGAGACAGCAAACTTTCCGGTGTCCTCCACGTGTTACTTCACATGGCTGAAGCGCCCGGCCCCATGACCTCCGAAGACCTGGGCCGGGTTATGCAGACCAACCCCGTCGTCATCCGCCGCATCATGGCGGGGTTGCGCGAACAAGGCATGGTCCGATCGGAAAAAGGCCACGGCGGCGGCTGGACCATCTCGTGCGACTTCAACGACGTCACGCTGCGCGACATTTACGAAGCGCTGGGAAAGCCAGAGATTTTTGCCATGGGCAACCGCAGCGAATCGCCTGGTTGCCTGGTGGAAGCCGCCGTGAACAAGGCGTTGGACGGCGCCTTCGAAGACGCGCAGGCTTTGTTGATGGAGCGGTTCGGCGGCGTGACGCTGGCCGCCCTCAGCCAGGACTTCCACGACGGCATGATCAAGCAGGGACGCCGCATCGACTTCAACGCTGTCCATGCGAACGATGGTGACGCCGCACGCTAGCCACCCACCCGCCACGCTGCCAGCGTCGTTTCCACCAGCTTGATCTCGCGCGGCGACATGCCGGCCGCTTCGTAGTACCGCCGGCGTTGCGTGACGACCTCGCGCACCGGGTCCAGGATGGAACGCGCAGCCGCTTCCGACCGCAGGCCGAAGCGCCGGTACTCCGTCAGGCAATTCTCAAACGTGCTGTCCCGGCCCGCCGCCCCAATATGCAGGTAGTGCTTGGCGGACCCTTCCTGCGTCACCACATCGAATAGCGGCGACAAGCGGTACGTGTGCGCGGCCTCGTCCTTCAGGAATCCCACGTTTTTTAAATGATCGTCGGTGTTGTGCACCGCCACGTTCAGAATCATGCGGGCGTACAGCTCTTTCAGATCCTGCACGGGGTTTGACGACACGCGGCGCACCACGTCCGCCAGGCGTGCATAGGAATACGTCGCCTTGCCGCGCGCGCCGTCCAGCTCGCGCTTGCCAATTTGTACCGATGGGCTGATCAGCGACGCGCCACTTAAGAAATGCCGCCGCGCGACGACGGGGTCTGCGCCGCTGGCGGCAGGCAGGCGCTGGCGGTCAAAGCGATGCGTCAACAGCACCGCGCCCAGATGCGTTTCGGTCAAACGCACGTCTGGCACGGTCAACCCTATCTCGCGCGCCATCTGCAAATTGGCGAACTCCACGCGCTGCCGATCGTAGGAATCCCCCTTGCGCGGAAACTTCGCGATCCACATCTCGCCATGTTCGTCACGAACAATTGTCTTCGGCCGCGCCCCGCCGATATCCCAGGAACTGCCCAGAATGTCGCGGTACAGCCCTTTGGGTTTCACGCCTTGGTCGATATCCGTCAGCAGATCGGCCAGCGATTCCACCTGGCTGACTTCAGGCAGCCGGTAGGTCTTGCGCATGTTCGGCGTCAGCAAGCGCGCGCTGAAGAACAGCGCGCCCACGCCCATGCCGCGCCCGCGCAGCAGGACTTCGTCTTCGGTGACGCGCGCCCCCGCTTTGTCGACGCGCATGACGTTGCGCCCCCACGCGTCCGGCGCGGCGTCGAAGATGGCGCCCAGCGTTTCGTAGCGGCTTTCGGTGCGGAAGGTGGTCTTGGCGTCGATCAGCGGCAAATTCAACGGGTCCAGCGCAAAGGCGCGCGGGTCGTTGACATAGGATTGCACGTAGGTGAATTCGGCGAAAAAGTGGTTTTCGTCGGTGTCGTCCAGCGTCAGCACGCCGGCCAAGACCGCTTCGCCGCGGATATCCACATAGACGAAGAGTTCGCTTTCAACCGATTTGTGCTTGCGGGAACGTGCCATGGCCGGGCCCGGGCGTTACAGCTTGGCGGGGTCGGCGCGATGCGTGGGCAACCCCCCGCCACTGCCCCGGCTGGGCCGGCGCATCTCATCCAGCCGCTTGCCCACGCCATCTTCTTCAGGGTCGGCCAGCGCAAACACCTGATCGCGAAAGCCGTATTGCAGCAACGCTTCGACGGCAAGCGCCAGCGATACGCCGCCGTCGCCACGTTCCAGCCGCGCGATGGTGGCGCGCGACACGCCCATCCGGCTGGCCAGCGTGCTTTCGGATTCGGCCCGGCGCAGGCGAGCCGTGCGCAGGTTCGCGCCCAGGCACACCAGGGCGTCCGCGGCATCGAAACTGGGTTCTATCTTCTTTTTCATGCGTCAATAATAGAACCGCGCCGCATGAATTGCACGATTAATGACGCATTTTTTAGCACGGTGTGCATCATTAATAGTGCATTCAAACAAAATATGCGCCATTAATGAGGCAAAAAGTGAAGGTTAAACCACCACCGCCTGATCCAGGCGCAATGCCCCGCGCGCCGTGTCCAGCGTGACGCGCGCACCCAGCGGCAAGGTCAGATTGGGGTCGCCGTGGCCACTGGGCCAGCCGGCCAGAATAGGAATTCCACGTGCGCGGAACTGGTCCAGAATCAACGGATACAGCAGGCCCTGCGCCTGCGCGTCGTCCATCTGCACGCCCAGCCGCGTGAAGTTGCCCACCAGCAGGCCCTTGACGCCTTCGAATTTGCCGGCGGCGGCCAACTGGCCCAGCAGCCTGTCCACGCGCGGAATCGCTTCGTTGACATCTTCGATGAACAGAATCGCGTCACGCGTGTCGATGTCGTGGGGGCCGCCAATCAGCGCCGCAATCAACGCCAAGTTGCCCCCGATCAAACGGCCGCTGGCCACGCCCGGCACCAGTTCGGTCGGCCGCGCGTCCATCGGGGGCGTGATCCAAGCGCCCTGCCCCATCTGCCCGGTCACCATCGCGAACAAGGCGGATTCCGTGGGTTCGCGTTTGCCGGCCAAGAGATCTTGCGCCAGCATCGGCCCGTGAAAGGTCACAAAGCCCGCATGGCGTTGCAGCGCCAAGTGCAGCGCCGTGATGTCGCTGTAGCCGATGAAGGGTTTGGGATGCCGCCGCAAAAGTCCGAAGTCCAGCTGGTCCAGCAAGCGCCACGAGCCGAAGCCGCCTTGCAGGCACCACACCGCGCCAACCTCGGGATCTTCGAATGCCGCATGCAGATCGGCCAAGCGGTCGGCGTCGCTGCCGGCCAGATACTCATATGGCGCATCCAGCCGCGTGCGGCTGGCGGGCATGACTTGCGCCACAAACCCGCGCGCCTCCAACCATTGCGCCGCGTCGTCGCTGGCATTGAGCGCCGCCGAAGCCGGCGCCACAATCGCCACTTTTGCGCCCGGGCGCAGCGCCGGCACCGCGGCCGCTCCCTTGCCATTCGGGGGCGCGGGAGGCGTTGGCGTTAGCGGAGCTTGCCCCTTCACGGGGGCGCGACTGGGGCCTGCGCAACCCGCCAACGCCAGTGCCGACAGGCACAAGACGCCCGTCTGCTTCAAAAAGCCGCGACGGCTGTGATCGGAACGTTGCGTAGGCTCGCCAGGCAATGTCATGGGCACTTAAAACCGTTCGTAGTCCAAGCGATAGCGCCATTGGCCCACCGCCAGCCCCGCCATGGGCAAGCGCCCGATGCGGATGCGGCGCAGCGCCTGCAACTGCAAGCCCGCCGTGTCGCACACAAATTCGATGAAGCCCGGCAACGGTGTTTTCAGGGCAAAGCGCAGGTGGGTTTCGTTTTGCCAGCTGACTTTCATCGGCGTGGCGGCGCGCCCATCAAACGCCAGCCCGCGCTGCAACCGCGCAAGATCGCCTTCGCTCAATTGCCCGCTGACTTGTGCGATGTATTCCTGCTCAACCAGCTTGCCCTCTTCCACCAGCTTGCGCGACACGGCGTATTCCTGCGTGTACACGACCAGCCCGCTGGCTGCGCGCTCAAGCGGCGTCACCAGCTTCAGGCCATTGAACATGCGCTTCAGATAACGCTGGCTGGAACGGTCGCCCGGCATCTGGTTCTTGGGGATGATCAGGTCGCGGGCGGAGCCCGGTTCGTTGTCTGCATAAGTGCCGGCGGGCTTGTGCACCAGGAACGTCACCGGCTTCATGTCTTCGAGCTTCGCGCCGGGAAGCAGGCTGATGGTTTGGCCCGGCGCCACGCGAAAGCCTGGCTCTTCGATGGTTTTGCCGTCCACGGCGACCCAGCCGCCTTCGATATAGCGTTCGGCGTCACCGCGCGAGCAGTTCTGTTCCGCGGCCAGTTGCTTGGCCAGGCGTACGCTTTCGCTCATCGGGCCCCCGCCTGAAATGTGGGCGCGGCCGGGGTGAAAAGGAATTCGGGCGCGCTGTCAGCCAGCGCAGTCGGGTGCATCGTCATGTATTGCCGGGGTGTTGCAAAAAAAGCGGGCGTTGCGCCCGCGGTGTCAGACGAATGTTACGCCTTTTCCACGGGCGTTCCCGGCAACGCCGGGTCAGCCGCGGCGGGAATTGTGGTGAACTCTGCGGCGGTATTGTCAGGCGGCGGCACCTCGTTGATCCAGGCCGTCAACAGCGTGGACGTCACGGCCAGAATGACCGGCCCGATAAACAGGCCGACGATGCCAAACGCGAACATGCCGCCCAGCACGCCCGACAAAATCAGCAGCATCGATAGATTCACGCCACGTTTGATCAGCAGCGGGCGCAGCAGGTTGTCCAACATGGCGACCAGCACCGCCCAGATCAGCAGCAGCGTCGCGGCCAGTTTCATATCGTTCTGGAACAGCCAGATGACCCCGCCCAGCATCGGCAGGAACGGACCCAGCTGCGCCAGGCACAGCATCACCATCAAGGCCGTCAGGATGCCGGCAGACGGTACGCCGGCAATCCACAAGCCCACACCGCCCAGTGCGGACTGCACCACGGCGGTCACGACGATACCCAGCGCCACGGCCCGGACGGCGGCGCCCGCCAGCCGAATGGCCGCCACGCCGCGCGTACCCGCCAAACGGTTGGCGAAGCGCCTGACGAAGTCGGCCGCCATATCGCCTTGGGCGTACAAAATGCCAGAGATGACGATGGTGACCAGCATGTGAACCACAAACACGCCGACGATCGCGGCGTGCCCCAGCAGCCAGCGCGCCGCGGTGGTCAGATAAGGTTCCAGCCGCGCCAGCAAGCCGCCCGCGCCCGCATCGGACAAGGTTTGCCATTCCTGCGCGATGCGCGGACCGGCAATGGGAATGCTGCGTATCCAGCTCGGCGGCGCAAGCAGTGCGTAGTCCGGCAGGCTTTTGACGGCGGTCATGATCGCGCCGCTATGCTCCGCCAGGGTCGCAATGACTTGATAGAGCGGCAGCACGATCACGAACAGCAGGATCAGCAGCATGAACACGGTGGCCGCCCAGCGCCGCCCGCCGCAACGTTCCTGTATGGCCAGCATCACCGGCCAAGTCGCCACCACAATCGTGGTCGCCCAGATGAGGCCCGGCAGAAAGGGCTGCAACACGTACAGGCTGCCCACCATCAAGGCGGAAAGAATGACGATAAGAAGCAGAATGCGGGCTAGATCAACGTTCGGACGTGGGTTCACCCGGTGCTCCTGGCAAGGCATGACGCCCTGCGTAAAGGCGCATCGCGACGGTTGAGCGGCTGCCCAATGGGCCGAAGGAATGCGATCTTTGGAATTTATCCGAAAACGGGTTGGACTTGTACTCCATTGCAAGCGCGATTGGGAACGCCGCTTGCTGCGCGCAGATGCCGCCGGATTCGATGCAATGCGGATGGCGATGGCGCCGGGCTCTCCGGTGGCTGCCTTCGCGGCGGCACATCTCTTTGGAGGTATGCCATGAGGCTCCTGACCACTACCGGCCTATCGTCGGCCATCGTGCTGGCCTTTGCGCTGGCCGGCTGCACCGCTCCCAGCTCCTATAGCTCACCGCAGCCACGATCAAGTTCCAGCTCGGACACGCGGAATCACGCCAACTACCACGCCGACAACTTCGGCGAACCCGACAACACGCCGTTCCAGGGTGTTTACCCCGGCCGCTGATCGGCGTCGGCTTGAGCGGCGCGCGCGGCGGCGTTGTCTTCCAGAGCGCCACGCGTGGCCGCATTCTGCTGCGCCAAGGCCATCAGATGGCGCGTCAGCTCGCCCACTTGCTCATCCTTTTGCTTCAGTTGCAGCAGCAGCGCAGCGGATTGCGCATCGGACGCGGCTGCCCGGGCTTCTAACGCCTGTTCACGCTGGCGGGCGGCGGCCAGCGCGTCCTGGGCCACATCCTGGCTGACGTCGTACCGCGCCTGCGCCGCCTGAATTTCTGTTTTCAGCTCTGCTCTGACGCGCAGCGTCTCCTGCTCCGCGGCCCGTTTGGCGTCTTGCGCCTGGGTGAGCGACGTTTGCAGCTGGCTGATCTGCCGTTGGCTGGCGATTTGGGCTTCGTCGAAACGCAATTGCAGCTTTTTTGCGGCCCCGCGCTCGGCATCCAGCTCGTTCATCCAACGCCGCTCGTGTGCAGTGTGCCGCGCCTCAATCGCATCCAGCGCCTGGGCATGCAGCCCGCGCATCTTCTCGGCTTCGGTCAGCAGCGTCTGAACGGCGCCGCGCGCGTCTTCCAGTTGCAGCCGGCTTTGCTTGAGCTGTTCATCGCGTTGGCGCAGCAACTGTTCCGCCGCCTGAAGGCGATCTTCCGTGGCGGCCAGCTGTGCAGTCGCTAGCCGCAAGCTTTCCTGCAAGTCCTGTTCACGATTCGCCAGCTGGATCTCGCGCTGCTGGAGTTGTTCAGCCTGCCCCGCCAAACGCTCGCCCTCTTCTGCCAATTCTTCCCAACGCTGCCGATACGAATCGGCTTGTTCGGCACGCGCTTCAGCCAAGGCGGCTTCCCAGAAGTGGGTGGCGGCCTGCGTTACGGGGTCGGGGATGGCGGGTGCGGCGGCAAACGCGCCGGGGTCTTTGATACGGGCGCCCAGCGCACGGAACCAGGTTTCCAGGTGCGGGCTGACGGTGTTGGGCGAACCCCGGCCAATTTTTTTGCCGGACCCGTTCGATGGTGGGTCGTGCGCCTTCCAGCAACAAGGCGTCGGCGGCCGTCCAGACGTCGTTTTCCGTAATTCCCGTAGCCATTGCCGTCACTCCCTCGTTTGTCGTCGTTTGGGTGTTGAATTAGTCACGATAATGGAACCTTATCGGGATCTATTTTGCTTTAGTGTTAGATATCATACAGCATACATAATAATATGTATGAAATAAGCATATCGGCCGGTTTCCGGGAAGCTATGCCCGAAAAAGGCGGCGTCCACCCAGTTGTGCGGCAATTCCGTATAGTTCTGGCTTCGCCTGACGCACCCCTGAAGCCCCCTCCCTGCCCATGCAGCTGAAATTGTTGGCCTCGCTGCCCTTGTTGGACCCGCACTCGCTCGACGTGCAGGCGGACGCCGCCGTACGCAGCCTGATGCGCGAAGGCAGTTCGGCCAATACCGCCGCCAGCTACCGCGCCGCCATCCGCTACTGGACGGCTTGGTTCGAGCTGCGCTATGGCCAACGTTTCGCCCTGCCCTTGCCCGAAGCCGCCGTCATCCAGTTCGTGGTCGACCATGCGCAGCGTTCGACGGATCACGGCCTGAAATGGGAGCTTCCGCTGGCGTTGGACCAGGAGCTGGTTCGCCTGAAAGCCAAGGGGCGGTTGGGCGCACCCAGTTTGAATACCTTGCTGCAACGGGTGTCGGTGCTGTCCAAGGCGCACGAATTGTTGGGACACCCCAATCCGTGCCGGGCCGCCACCGTGCGCGAATTGCTGGCCAAGACGCGCCGCGCTTACGCCCGACGCGGCGTGGCGCCGGCCAAAAAGGAAGCGCTGACCCGCGAACCCCTGCAAGCCATGCTGGCCACCTGCGACGACACCTTGCGCGGCATCCGAGACCGCGCGCTCTTGTTGTTTGCCTGGGCCAGCGGCGGCCGGCGCCGGTCAGAAGTGGTGCGCGCCACAGTCGAAAACACCGTCCGCACGGCCGAAGGCTTTCTCTATACGCTGGCGCAATCCAAGACCAATCAGACGGGCGCCCGCCGCGCAGACGACCAGAAACCGATTGTTGGCAGTGCCGCGCAGGCGCTGGACGCCTGGCTGGCCGCTAGCGGTATTCAACAGGGTCCGATCTTTCGTCGTGTGCGCCGGGGCGATGTGATTGGGGAACCGCTGGCGGCAGCGGCCGTGCGCGACATCGTGCAGGAACGCTGCAAGCTCGCCGGGCTGGAAGGCGAGTTTTCCGCGCACAGCTTGCGCTCGGGTTTCGTTACCGAAGCGGGCCGGCGCAACATTCCGCTGGGCGACACCATGGCCATGACGGGCCATGCCAGCGTCGCCACCGTCATGGGTTATTTCCGGGCGGGGGCCGCGGCCCAGTCCCCCGCTGCCCGCCTGATGGACGAACCCGAGCCAGACGACCTATAGATGTGCGCCGCGCCTGCCGTAATACGATGACGCCTTTTCGTTCGCCCTCTTTTCGTTCGCCCTCTTTGCGCGGCTTGCATTTACCGCGCACCCCTCGCCCGCCCAAGACCTAGCTCCAGTCCGCCACCCCATGCGAATCAACCTACGCGGGCTTGTGCTTGCGCTTACCGTATTCAGCGCCATCGCGGCGACCGCGAATGCCCTGTACGCCAGCTACCTGGTGCAACGCGACCAGCTCATCACCAACACGCTGGAGGCCAACCGCGTCTATGCAGCGAAATTGGCGGAAAGCACCAGTAATTTCCTGAAAGCCGCACAGCAGCAGCTTGCCTACAGCGCGCGCCACCTGGCCAGCCAGGTCGACGAGCCTGATGTGCTGGCCTCGGAAGTGATGCGCTTGCAGGAGCAGGCCGACAACTTCAATTCCGTGGGCGTCGTCAGCGCCGACGGCATCATCCTGGCCACGACCCAGAGCTTCCGCAATTTTCTAGGTACGCGGATAGACAGCCCCGGCAGCCGCGCGGCATTGAAGGCGCGCCAGCCGCTGATCAGCAAGCCCTATGTGTCGATTGCCGGCAACATGATCATCAACCTGTCGCACCCCATCTTCTCGAACGACGGCCGGTATCTGGGCTATATCGCCGGCACGATCTACCTGCGTAACGACAGCGCGTTGCAGGAATTGCTGGGCAAGCACCACTATCAAGACGGCTCCTACCTGTTCGTGGTGGATAGCGACGGCCAGTTGATCTATCACATGGAGTCCGCCCGCATTGGTGAAAACGTGATGCGCAATCCGGTCGTGGCGTCCGTCACGCAAGGGCGCGCGGGCGCGCAACGGGTGGTCAACACGAAGGGAGTGGACATGCTGGCGGGCTACGCGGCGGAGCCGTTGAGCGGCTGGGGCATCATCGCGCAACGTCCGGCGGAAAAAACGCTGGAGCCGATTCATGAGCTGATCTGGGCGTTGATCGGCTACGCGGCACCCCTGGCGCTGGCGTTCCTGTTGGCCATCTGGTGGTGTGCGCGGATGATCTCGCTGCCCTTGTCGCAACTGGCCACCAATGTCGAACACCAGGATGTGGCCGTGGCGATGCAGCGCGTGCAGTCGGTGAAGGCCTGGTACTTCGAGGCGGAACGGTTAAAGCGCGCTGTGATCTGGAGCTTCACGAGCTTGCAGGAAAAGATCGGCAAGCTGAACCTGGCCAGCATCACTGACCCCCTGACAGGCTTGCGCAACCGCCGCGGAACGCAAGACGCCGTCGAGCAACTGCAAGCGTCCGACACGCCGTTTGCGGTGGTGGCGCTGGACATTGATCACTTCAAGCGCGTGAACGACACCTATGGGCACACCACGGGCGACGAGGTCATTCGCGGCATGGCGCAACTGATGCGCGACTGCTCCCGGCCGTCCGACATCCTTAGCCGCAACGGCGGCGAAGAGTTCCTGATTCTGCTGCCGGGCGTGGGAACCAAGGAGGCCGCAAACGTTGCCGAACGCCTGCGCAAACATATGGCCGGACGACGGTTGCATGGCGTGGATGGCATCACGGTGTCGGCAGGCGTGGCGCAATGGCCGTCAGCCGGGGCAGAGGTGAGCCAGGTATTCCAGGCGGCCGATGCGGCGCTGTATGCGGCCAAGGAGCAAGGGCGTAACCGGGTGGTCGTGCACGCGGTGTAGTCGCCCTACGGTTGTCGCCGCACTAGTTGTAGCCGCACTAGTTGTAGCCGCACTAAGGTCCCGTTAACCGGGCGCAGCGCCGCGGGCGGCGCCCCTAGCACCAACTATCGTAGTCGTCTGATTCTCTTTGCGACGTCGCTTGCCCATAATGCGCCATGTTTGTTGCGATGTTAACTAGCGCTTGACGGGCGCTACGCATCAGCGGCTACGCATCAGCGGCCAATCACCCGCCTCCTAGCCCCCTCCCCCACCTCTATCCACCGTCCTCCGCGACCCGCCTATTGGCCGGCCGCAGGGGGTTCTTTTGTCCCACGCTTCACAACAACACCACATGGGGTTCTTATGACAGCAGCAAAGAAAAAAGCGGGAGCTCTGCTCACCGCGCTGGCCGCCATCTCTGTATCGGGCATGGCGCAAGCGTCCACCACCAGTGTCACGCTGTACGGCGTCGTTGATCTGGGCCTGGCGTTTGAGCGCAAACACGACAACGCCAACCCTTCGTCGGAATCCCGCATTGATATGCGGGACGGCACGCAGTCCGGCTCGCGCTGGGGTCTGCGAGGCGTTGAAGATCTGGGCAGCGGATACAGCGTGGTGTTCCGGCTGGAAAGCGGATTTCACGCGTCGAATGGCACGCAGGGTCAAGGCCGGCTCTTCGGGCGTTGGGCGTATTTGGGTTTGGCCGGCCCCTTTGGCGAGCTGCGCGCGGGCCGCCAGCAAGTGCTCAGCGACAGCTGGGGCGGCATTGCGTCACCGTTCGGCACGTCGTGGGGCGGCGCGTCGGCGTCCGTCACATCGGGCTATAACGACGGCGATTTCGGACATTCAGGCCGTGTGAACAACGCCTTGATCTACCGCACGCCGGTATGGAATGGCTGGCAGGCCGGGCTGGGGTACAGCTTTGAATCCCACGACAACACCCAGTTTGAAACCGCCGCCCACGACCGCGTCTGGACCGCAGGCCTGCGCTACCGCAATGGGCCTTTTTCCACCGCGCTCACGTACGAGCGCCTGAACCCCAACGCCAGCATCCCCGACAAGAAGCGCGCGTCCAACTTGCAGCTGGCCGGCTCGTATGACTTTGAATGGATGCAGCTGCATGGGGGCTACGGCAACCTGCGTAACCCGAACGTCGGGCCGTCTGCTGGGTACAAGCGCGTCAATTCGTTCGTGGGTGGCGCCAGCTTCCCGTTGAGCGCCAACAGCAAGGTGCTGGGCACGTACCAGCGCGCCACGAGCTCGCACATCAAGGGCTGGGGGCTGGGCTATCAATATGATTTGTCCAAGCGGACCAACTTCTACGCTGTGCTTGACCGCGTCGACCACCGCGATTCGCACCTGCTGCAATCCGTGGTGGGCATGCGCCACCACTTCTAAGGCGCAAACTTATCGACCGACGCCCCAAGGGCAACTTGCCTCCGGGGCGTCGTATCGCGGTCGATAAGCGCACGCAACGCATGCGCCGGCGCGGGGCGTCACACCAGCATCGGCCAATACGTGGGCGCCAGACGCAACCACATCTCGGTGCTCATTGCCTCCGGCTTGCGTTTGGGCAACGCTCGGCGGCGTTTTAGCGTTTCGCCACGGCAAGCGAACACGATGCTGTGCGCGCACGATGTATCGCTGACTTCAATGACCGAACCCGAAAAACTCTTTTTGATCCGGCCAAGATACGTTCCATAGTGGGAATTCGACGCGTGGAAATTGCACACCATCATGCCTTCGGGCGCCAAGGCATCGCGGCAGGCGTCATAGAACGCGTCGGTGGTCAGTTGCCGTGGCAGGCCATTGATGTCGTAGCCGTCAACCAGAATAGCGTCGTACTCGGCTTGGTACTGGCGAACCAGTTCGGCGCCATCGCCTTGCAATACGGCAAAGCGGTGATCATCCCGAGGCACCATGAACGAATCGCGCAATGCGATGACGTGGGGATTGATCTCGAACACATCGATACTTGCGGATGGCAGGTGCTGATAGCAGAACTTGGCAAGCGAGCCGCCGCCCAAGCCCACCATCGCAATGCGCCGGGGTTCGGGGTTGAACAGCAGGAACGCCATCATGATCCGCGTGTATTCCAGATTGAGCGCCGACGGATCTTTCGTCCACATACGGCTCTGGATTTCGGAATGAGAAAACATCAATGACCGCGACGTGGTCGTGGCATAGATGAAAGGCCTAACCTGGTGATGACTTGACGTGTTTTCAGGCATTCCAAAGACTCACTGACAGGAACTGGGATGCGTGCGGACGTTGCCCGCGCCTGGGCCTGCTCCATCACGCGCGCAGGCGAAGTCACGCCAGCGCAATGTGGGCGCCGGCGCAAGACTCGGTACGGGAAGGGAAAGTGCGGCTGACAAGCTGAAACGACGCGCACAAGGCGCGCCGTTTGGGGCAATTTAATCAGCGTGGATCAGGCCGCGAACGCGGACAGCGTTGAGAACTACTTGGAGGACCGTGACGTGTCAGTGTCGTCGGAGGAGTCGGAATCTGAAGCGACGGCGTCGATTTCGGAATCCGTGTTCGCGTCGGGGGCCTTCCAGTTAAGGGGCGGAATCTCGAAGCGCCACTTCTTACCAATAAGTTGATGCGACATGAGCGTTCTCCTATGCGAGGCGCATGGCCTCCCCCGCTAAAGCGCAGCACCGCCGGGTTCGGACGCGCCTGGAATGCCCTGTGAAGCTGCGGGGGGAGCATTCCGAAATGGCAGCGCCGTAATGAAAACGCCACGTACGTTGATGTTGTTAGTGTCAGTACGCGGCGATTGATCTGGTCTTGTGGGTTTCAGCGGGGGTTCCGGTCGCTTCCGGTCTGACGATTCTGGTCAGACGTTTTTGGCCAAAATCAGCCCCTGAAAATCTTATTCTTATTTTTCACCACCAATTAAAAGATCTTAGCATATTTTTGACTGAAAAAGCAAGCAGAAGGCGGGTTTCAGAATGAATAGCGCGTCACGCCGCACGCGTTTCAACAAAACCTATTGACCAACGAGAACGATCATTCTACTATTCATCACCAACAGAAGAACGATCATTCTCCCGTCATGAACACCACCACACCCGACACCTCTACCGACATTCAAACGCGGCTCTTGCGCGCAACCGAAACGCTGATCTACCAAGGCGGCATTCATGCCACGGGCATGGATGCCATCGTGAAAGCGTCAGGAGTGGCGCGCAAGAGCGTGTACAAGCACTACCCCACCAAAGACGCGCTGGTGGCGGCGGCCTTGCAAGCGCGCGATGAGCGCTGGATGCAGTGGTTCATCGCGGCCACCACCCAAGCGGCAACGCCGCGCGCCCGGTTGCTGTCCGTCTTTGACGCCCTGCAAGAATGGTTTGCGTCTGACGGTTTTCATGGCTGCGCCTTCATCAACGCCGCAGGTGAAATTGGCGACGCCGAGCATCCCATCCGCAAGGTTTCCCGCCTGCACAAAGAACGCTTGCTGAGCCACGTGCTGTCCTTGGTGCAGGCCGCTGGCTTACCCGAACCCGAAGAAACCGCCCGCCATTGGCTGGTGCTGATCGACGGCGCCATCGCCGTGGCGCTGGTCACGGGCGACTTGTCCATTACCCATAGCGCGCAGCGTGCAGCCGAAGCATTGCTGCCGCGCGCCCATTGATGTTTTCCCCTTGGAGGCCTTAGCCATGACATCCCAAACCGAAGTCCGTCCGCCGTTGCCGCCCTTCACACACCAAAGCGCCGTGCAGAAAGTTCGCCTGGCCGAAGACGGCTGGAACAGCCGCGACCCAGACAAAGTCGCGCTGGCCTACAGCCTGGACACGCAATGGCGTAACCGCGCCGAATTCGCCAAGAACCGCGACGAAGCCCGCGCCTTCCTGGCGCGCAAATGGGCCAAGGAACTGGATTACCGGCTGATCAAGGAACTCTGGGCGTACACGGGCAACCGCATCGCCGTGCGCTATGCCTATGAATGGCATGACGATTCCGGCAACTGGTTCCGGTCCTACGGCAACGAAAACTGGGAATTCGGCGAAGACGGCCTGATGATCCATCGCTACGCCTGCATCAATGACATGCCCATCAAGGAAGCCGACCGCAAGTTCCACTGGCCGCTAGGCCGCCGCCCGGATGACCACCCGGGCTTGTCGGAGCTGGGGCTGTAAAGACGCTGCGCCCTATTCGTAGGCGCTGAGCAATTTCCCAAGCAAACGGCTTAATTGCGCTTGCTCCGCGGCGCTCAAGGGCGACAGCACCTCTGCCTGGTTGCGCAGATGCGCAACTACGGCCTCGTCAATCAGCTTCAAGCCGGGTTTGGTCAGCATGACCAGCGTGGCGCGCCCGTCATCAGGGTTCGGCGTGCGCACGACCAGCCCGGCTTTCTCCAGGCGATCAATCCGGTTGGTCATGCTGCCCGATGAGATCATCGCGTCTTCGTATAACGCGGTGGGCGTCAGCGCATAGGGTTTGCCGCTGCGGCGCAGCGTCGCCAGCACATCGAATTCCCCCGGCTGCAACCCAAACTCCGCAAACAGCGGGTTGATGCGGTCACGCGTGATCACCAGCGCGCATTCGCCCAGGCGCCCCAGCACGCGCATGGTCGACACATCCAACTCCGGTCGTTCGCGGTTCCATTGTTCGACGGCTCGGCTTGCTCTATCCACGGGCATTCTCCATTTATCTTGACGTCAAGATAAATGGAGAATGCCCGTGGATAGAGCAAGCCGAGCCGTCGAACAATGGAACCGCGAACGACCGGAGTTGGATGTGTCGACCATGCGCGTGCTGGGGCGCCTGGGCGAATGCGCGCTGGTGATCACGCGTGACCGCATCAACCCGCTGTTTGCGGAGTTTGGGTTGCAGCCGGGGGAATTCGATGTGCTGGCGACGCTGCGCCGCAGCGGCAAACCCTATGCGCTGACGCCCACCGCGTTATACGAAGACGCGATGATCTCATCGGGCAGCATGACCAACCGGATTGATCGCCTGGAGAAAGCCGGGCTGGTCGTGCGCACGCCGAACCCTGATGACGGGCGCGCCACGCTGGTCATGCTGACCAAACCCGGCTTGAAGCTGATTGACGAGGCCGTAGTTGCGCATCTGCGCAACCAGGCAGAGGTGCTGTCGCCCTTGAGCGCCGCGGAGCAAGCGCAATTAAGCCGTTTGCTTGGGAAATTGCTCAGCGCCTACGAATAGGGCGCAGCGTCTTTACAGCCCCAGCTCCGACAAGCCCGGGTGGTCATCCGGGCGGCGGCCTAGCGGCCAGTGGAACTTGCGGTCGGCTTCCTTGATGGGCATGTCATTGATGCAGGCGTAGCGATGGATCATCAGGCCGTCTTCGCCGAATTCCCAGTTTTCGTTGCCGTAGGACCGGAACCAGTTGCCGGAATCGTCATGCCATTCATAGGCATAGCGCACGGCGATGCGGTTGCCCGTGTACGCCCAGAGTTCCTTGATCAGCCGGTAATCCAGTTCCTTGGCCCATTTGCGCGCCAGGAAGGCGCGGGCTTCGTCGCGGTTCTTGGCGAATTCGGCGCGGTTACGCCATTGCGTGTCCAGGCTGTAGGCCAGCGCGACTTTGTCTGGGTCGCGGCTGTTCCAGCCGTCTTCGGCCAGGCGAACTTTCTGCACGGCGCTTTGGTGTGTGAAGGGCGGCAACGGCGGACGGACTTCGGTTTGGGATGTCATGGCTAAGGCCTCCAAGGGGAAAACATCAATGGGCGCGCGGCAGCAATGCTTCGGCTGCACGCTGCGCGCTATGGGTAATGGACAAGTCGCCCGTGACCAGCGCCACGGCGATGGCGCCGTCGATCAGCACCAGCCAATGGCGGGCGGTTTCTTCGGGTTCGGGTAAGCCAGCGGCCTGCACCAAGGACAGCACGTGGCTCAGCAAGCGTTCTTTGTGCAGGCGGGAAACCTTGCGGATGGGATGCTCGGCGTCGCCAATTTCACCTGCGGCGTTGATGAAGGCGCAGCCATGAAAACCGTCAGACGCAAACCATTCTTGCAGGGCGTCAAAGACGGACAGCAACCGGGCGCGCGGCGTTGCCGCTTGGGTGGTGGCCGCGATGAACCACTGCATCCAGCGCTCATCGCGCGCTTGCAAGGCCGCCGCCACCAGCGCGTCTTTGGTGGGGTAGTGCTTGTACACGCTCTTGCGCGCCACTCCTGACGCTTTCACGATGGCATCCATGCCCGTGGCATGAATGCCGCCTTGGTAGATCAGCGTTTCGGTTGCGCGCAAGAGCCGCGTTTGAATGTCGGTAGAGGTGTCGGGTGTGGTGGTGTTCATGACGGGAGAATGATCGTTCTTCTGTTGGTGATGAATAGTAGAATGATCGTTCTCGTTGGTCAATAGGTTTTGTTGAAACGCGTGCGGCGTGACGCGCTATTCATTCTGAAACCCGCCTTCTGCTTGCTTTTTCAGTCAAAAATATGCTAAGATCTTTTAATTGGTGGTGAAAAATAAGAATAAGATTTTCAGGGGCTGATTTTGGCCAAAAACGTCTGACCAGAATCGTCAGACCGGAAGCGACCGGAACCCCCGCTGAAACCCACAAGACCAGATCAATCGCCGCGTACTGACACTAACAACATCAACGTACGTGGCGTTTTCATTACGGCGCTGCCATTTCGGAATGCTCCCCCCGCAGCTTCACAGGGCATTCCAGGCGCGTCCGAACCCGGCGGTGCTGCGCTTTAGCGGGGGAGGCCATGCGCCTCGCATAGGAGAACGCTCATGTCGCATCAACTTATTGGTAAGAAGTGGCGCTTCGAGATTCCGCCCCTTAACTGGAAGGCCCCCGACGCGAACACGGATTCCGAAATCGACGCCGTCGCTTCAGATTCCGACTCCTCCGACGACACTGACACGTCACGGTCCTCCAAGTAGTTCTCAACGCTGTCCGCGTTCGCGGCCTGATCCACGCTGATTAAATTGCCCCAAACGGCGCGCCTTGTGCGCGTCGTTTCAGCTTGTCAGCCGCACTTTCCCTTCCCGTACCGAGTCTTGCGCCGGCGCCCACATTGCGCTGGCGTGACTTCGCCTGCGCGCGTGATGGAGCAGGCCCAGGCGCGGGCAACGTCCGCACGCATCCCAGTTCCTGTCAGTGAGTCTTTGGAATGCCTGAAAACACGTCAAGTCATCACCAGGTTAGGCCTTTCATCTATGCCACGACCACGTCGCGGTCATTGATGTTTTCTCATTCCGAAATCCAGAGCCGTATGTGGACGAAAGATCCGTCGGCGCTCAATCTGGAATACACGCGGATCATGATGGCGTTCCTGCTGTTCAACCCCGAACCCCGGCGCATTGCGATGGTGGGCTTGGGCGGCGGCTCGCTTGCCAAGTTCTGCTATCAGCACCTGCCATCCGCAAGTATCGATGTGTTCGAGATCAATCCCCACGTCATCGCATTGCGCGATTCGTTCATGGTGCCTCGGGATGATCACCGCTTTGCCGTATTGCAAGGCGATGGCGCCGAACTGGTTCGCCAGTACCAAGCCGAGTACGACGCTATTCTGGTTGACGGCTACGACATCAATGGCCTGCCACGGCAACTGACCACCGACGCGTTCTATGACGCCTGCCGCGATGCCTTGGCGCCCGAAGGCATGATGGTGTGCAATTTCCACGCGTCGAATTCCCACTATGGAACGTATCTTGGCCGGATCAAAAAGAGTTTTTCGGGTTCGGTCATTGAAGTCAGCGATACATCGTGCGCGCACAGCATCGTGTTCGCTTGCCGTGGCGAAACGCTAAAACGCCGCCGAGCGTTGCCCAAACGCAAGCCGGAGGCAATGAGCACCGAGATGTGGTTGCGTCTGGCGCCCACGTATTGGCCGATGCTGGTGTGACGCCCCGCGCCGGCGCATGCGTTGCGTGCGCTTATCGACCGCGATACGACGCCCCGGAGGCAAGTTGCCCTTGGGGCGTCGGTCGATAAGTTTGCGCCTTAGAAGTGGTGGCGCATGCCCACCACGGATTGCAGCAGGTGCGAATCGCGGTGGTCGACGCGGTCAAGCACAGCGTAGAAGTTGGTCCGCTTGGACAAATCATATTGATAGCCCAGCCCCCAGCCCTTGATGTGCGAGCTCGTGGCGCGCTGGTACGTGCCCAGCACCTTGCTGTTGGCGCTCAACGGGAAGCTGGCGCCACCCACGAACGAATTGACGCGCTTGTACCCAGCAGACGGCCCGACGTTCGGGTTACGCAGGTTGCCGTAGCCCCCATGCAGCTGCATCCATTCAAAGTCATACGAGCCGGCCAGCTGCAAGTTGGACGCGCGCTTCTTGTCGGGGATGCTGGCGTTGGGGTTCAGGCGCTCGTACGTGAGCGCGGTGGAAAAAGGCCCATTGCGGTAGCGCAGGCCTGCGGTCCAGACGCGGTCGTGGGCGGCGGTTTCAAACTGGGTGTTGTCGTGGGATTCAAAGCTGTACCCCAGCCCGGCCTGCCAGCCATTCCATACCGGCGTGCGGTAGATCAAGGCGTTGTTCACACGGCCTGAATGTCCGAAATCGCCGTCGTTATAGCCCGATGTGACGGACGCCGACGCGCCGCCCCACGACGTGCCGAACGGTGACGCAATGCCGCCCCAGCTGTCGCTGAGCACTTGCTGGCGGCCCGCGCGCAGCTCGCCAAAGGGGCCGGCCAAACCCAAATACGCCCAACGCCCGAAGAGCCGGCCTTGACCCTGCGTGCCATTCGACGCGTGAAATCCGCTTTCCAGCCGGAACACCACGCTGTATCCGCTGCCCAGATCTTCAACGCCTCGCAGACCCCAGCGCGAGCCGGACTGCGTGCCGTCCCGCATATCAATGCGGGATTCCGACGAAGGGTTGGCGTTGTCGTGTTTGCGCTCAAACGCCAGGCCCAGATCAACGACGCCGTACAGCGTGACACTGGTGGTGGACGCTTGCGCCATGCCCGATACAGAGATGGCGGCCAGCGCGGTGAGCAGAGCTCCCGCTTTTTTCTTTGCTGCTGTCATAAGAACCCCATGTGGTGTTGTTGTGAAGCGTGGGACAAAAGAACCCCCTGCGGCCGGCCAATAGGCGGGTCGCGGAGGACGGTGGATAGAGGTGGGGGAGGGGGCTAGGAGGCGGGTGATTGGCCGCTGATGCGTAGCCGCTGATGCGTAGCGCCCGTCAAGCGCTAGTTAACATCGCAACAAACATGGCGCATTATGGGCAAGCGACGTCGCAAAGAGAATCAGACGACTACGATAGTTGGTGCTAGGGGCGCCGCCCGCGGCGCTGCGCCCGGTTAACGGGACCTTAGTGCGGCTACAACTAGTGCGGCTACAACTAGTGCGGCGACAACCGTAGGGCGACTACACCGCGTGCACGACCACCCGGTTACGCCCTTGCTCCTTGGCCGCATACAGCGCCGCATCGGCCGCCTGGAATACCTGGCTCACCTCTGCCCCGGCTGACGGCCATTGCGCCACGCCTGCCGACACCGTGATGCCATCCACGCCATGCAACCGTCGTCCGGCCATATGTTTGCGCAGGCGTTCGGCAACGTTTGCGGCCTCCTTGGTTCCCACGCCCGGCAGCAGAATCAGGAACTCTTCGCCGCCGTTGCGGCTAAGGATGTCGGACGGCCGGGAGCAGTCGCGCATCAGTTGCGCCATGCCGCGAATGACCTCGTCGCCCGTGGTGTGCCCATAGGTGTCGTTCACGCGCTTGAAGTGATCAATGTCCAGCGCCACCACCGCAAACGGCGTGTCGGACGCTTGCAGTTGCTCGACGGCGTCTTGCGTTCCGCGGCGGTTGCGCAAGCCTGTCAGGGGGTCAGTGATGCTGGCCAGGTTCAGCTTGCCGATCTTTTCCTGCAAGCTCGTGAAGCTCCAGATCACAGCGCGCTTTAACCGTTCCGCCTCGAAGTACCAGGCCTTCACCGACTGCACGCGCTGCATCGCCACGGCCACATCCTGGTGTTCGACATTGGTGGCCAGTTGCGACAAGGGCAGCGAGATCATCCGCGCACACCACCAGATGGCCAACAGGAACGCCAGCGCCAGGGGTGCCGCGTAGCCGATCAACGCCCAGATCAGCTCATGAATCGGCTCCAGCGTTTTTTCCGCCGGACGTTGCGCGATGATGCCCCAGCCGCTCAACGGCTCCGCCGCGTAGCCCGCCAGCATGTCCACTCCCTTCGTGTTGACCACCCGTTGCGCGCCCGCGCGCCCTTGCGTGACGGACGCCACGACCGGATTGCGCATCACGTTTTCACCAATGCGGGCGGACTCCATGTGATAGATCAACTGGCCGTCGCTATCCACCACGAACAGGTAGGAGCCGTCTTGATAGTGGTGCTTGCCCAGCAATTCCTGCAACGCGCTGTCGTTACGCAGGTAGATCGTGCCGGCGATATAGCCCAGATACCGGCCGTCGTTCGAGAAGATGGGGTGCGACAGGTTGATGATCATGTTGCCGGCAATCGACACATAGGGCTTGCTGATCAGCGGCTGGCGCGCCTTCAATGCCGCGCGGCTGCCGGGGCTGTCTATCCGCGTACCTAGAAAATTGCGGAAGCTCTGGGTCGTGGCCAGGATGATGCCGTCGGCGCTGACGACGCCCACGGAATTGAAGTTGTCGGCCTGCTCCTGCAAGCGCATCACTTCCGAGGCCAGCACATCAGGCTCGTCGACCTGGCTGGCCAGGTGGCGCGCGCTGTAGGCAAGCTGCTGCTGTGCGGCTTTCAGGAAATTACTGGTGCTTTCCGCCAATTTCGCTGCATAGACGCGGTTGGCCTCCAGCGTGTTGGTGATGAGCTGGTCGCGTTGCACCAGGTAGCTGGCGTACAGGGCATTCGCGGTCGCCGCGATGGCGCTGAATACGGTAAGCGCAAGCACAAGCCCGCGTAGGTTGATTCGCATGGGGTGGCGGACTGGAGCTAGGTCTTGGGCGGGCGAGGGGTGCGCGGTAAATGCAAGCCGCGCAAAGAGGGCGAACGAAAAGAGGGCGAACGAAAAGGCGTCATCGTATTACGGCAGGCGCGGCGCACATCTATAGGTCGTCTGGCTCGGGTTCGTCCATCAGGCGGGCAGCGGGGGACTGGGCCGCGGCCCCCGCCCGGAAATAACCCATGACGGTGGCGACGCTGGCATGGCCCGTCATGGCCATGGTGTCGCCCAGCGGAATGTTGCGCCGGCCCGCTTCGGTAACGAAACCCGAGCGCAAGCTGTGCGCGGAAAACTCGCCTTCCAGCCCGGCGAGCTTGCAGCGTTCCTGCACGATGTCGCGCACGGCCGCTGCCGCCAGCGGTTCCCCAATCACATCGCCCCGGCGCACACGACGAAAGATCGGACCCTGTTGAATACCGCTAGCGGCCAGCCAGGCGTCCAGCGCCTGCGCGGCACTGCCAACAATCGGTTTCTGGTCGTCTGCGCGGCGGGCGCCCGTCTGATTGGTCTTGGATTGCGCCAGCGTATAGAGAAAGCCTTCGGCCGTGCGGACGGTGTTTTCGACTGTGGCGCGCACCACTTCTGACCGGCGCCGGCCGCCGCTGGCCCAGGCAAACAACAAGAGCGCGCGGTCTCGGATGCCGCGCAAGGTGTCGTCGCAGGTGGCCAGCATGGCTTGCAGGGGTTCGCGGGTCAGCGCTTCCTTTTTGGCCGGCGCCACGCCGCGTCGGGCGTAAGCGCGGCGCGTCTTGGCCAGCAATTCGCGCACGGTGGCGGCCCGGCACGGATTGGGGTGTCCCAACAATTCGTGCGCCTTGGACAGCACCGACACCCGTTGCAGCAAGGTATTCAAACTGGGTGCGCCCAACCGCCCCTTGGCTTTCAGGCGAACCAGCTCCTGGTCCAACGCCAGCGGAAGCTCCCATTTCAGGCCGTGATCCGTCGAACGCTGCGCATGGTCGACCACGAACTGGATGACGGCGGCTTCGGGCAAGGGCAGGGCGAAACGTTGGCCATAGCGCAGCTCGAACCAAGCCGTCCAGTAGCGGATGGCGGCGCGGTAGCTGGCGGCGGTATTGGCCGAACTGCCTTCGCGCATCAGGCTGCGTACGGCGGCGTCCGCCTGCACGTCGAGCGAGTGCGGGTCCAACAAGGGCAGCGAGGCCAACAATTTCAGCTGCATGGGCAGGGAGGGGGCTTCAGGGGTGCGTCAGGCGAAGCCAGAACTATACGGAATTGCCGCACAACTGGGTGGACGCCGCCTTTTTCGGGCATAGCTTCCCGGAAACCGGCCGATATGCTTATTTCATACATATTATTATGTATGCTGTATGATATCTAACACTAAAGCAAAATAGATCCCGATAAGGTTCCATTATCGTGACTAATTCAACACCCAAACGACGACAAACGAGGGAGTGACGGCAATGGCTACGGGAATTACGGAAAACGACGTCTGGACGGCCGCCGACGCCTTGTTGCTGGAAGGCGCACGACCCACCATCGAACGGGTCCGGCAAAAAAATTGGCCGGGGTTCGCCCAACACCGTCAGCCCGCACCTGGAAACCTGGTTCCGTGCGCTGGGCGCCCGTATCAAAGACCCCGGCGCGTTTGCCGCCGCACCCGCCATCCCCGACCCCGTAACGCAGGCCGCCACCCACTTCTGGGAAGCCGCCTTGGCTGAAGCGCGTGCCGAACAAGCCGATTCGTATCGGCAGCGTTGGGAAGAATTGGCAGAAGAGGGCGAGCGTTTGGCGGGGCAGGCTGAACAACTCCAGCAGCGCGAGATCCAGCTGGCGAATCGTGAACAGGACTTGCAGGAAAGCTTGCGGCTAGCGACTGCACAGCTGGCCGCCACGGAAGATCGCCTTCAGGCGGCGGAACAGTTGCTGCGCCAACGCGATGAACAGCTCAAGCAAAGCCGGCTGCAACTGGAAGACGCGCGCGGCGCCGTTCAGACGCTGCTGACCGAAGCCGAGAAGATGCGCGGGCTGCATGCCCAGGCGCTGGATGCGATTGAGGCGCGGCACACTGCACACGAGCGGCGTTGGATGAACGAGCTGGATGCCGAGCGCGGGGCCGCAAAAAAGCTGCAATTGCGTTTCGACGAAGCCCAAATCGCCAGCCAACGGCAGATCAGCCAGCTGCAAACGTCGCTCACCCAGGCGCAAGACGCCAAACGGGCCGCGGAGCAGGAGACGCTGCGCGTCAGAGCAGAGCTGAAAACAGAAATTCAGGCGGCGCAGGCGCGGTACGACGTCAGCCAGGATGTGGCCCAGGACGCGCTGGCCGCCGCCCGCCAGCGTGAACAGGCGTTAGAAGCCCGGGCAGCCGCGTCCGATGCGCAATCCGCTGCGCTGCTGCTGCAACTGAAGCAAAAGGATGAGCAAGTGGGCGAGCTGACGCGCCATCTGATGGCCTTGGCGCAGCAGAATGCGGCCACGCGTGGCGCTCTGGAAGACAACGCCGCCGCGCGCGCCGCTCAAGCCGACGCCGATCAGCGGCCGGGGTAAACACCCTGGAACGGCGTGTTGTCGGGTTCGCCGAAGTTGTCGGCGTGGTAGTTGGCGTGATTCCGCGTGTCCGAGCTGGAACTTGATCGTGGCTGCGGTGAGCTATAGGAGCTGGGAGCGGTGCAGCCGGCCAGCGCAAAGGCCAGCACGATGGCCGACGATAGGCCGGTAGTGGTCAGGAGCCTCATGGCATACCTCCAAAGAGATGTGCCGCCGCGAAGGCAGCCACCGGAGAGCCCGGCGCCATCGCCATCCGCATTGCATCGAATCCGGCGGCATCTGCGCGCAGCAAGCGGCGTTCCCAATCGCGCTTGCAATGGAGTACAAGTCCAACCCGTTTTCGGATAAATTCCAAAGATCGCATTCCTTCGGCCCATTGGGCAGCCGCTCAACCGTCGCGATGCGCCTTTACGCAGGGCGTCATGCCTTGCCAGGAGCACCGGGTGAACCCACGTCCGAACGTTGATCTAGCCCGCATTCTGCTTCTTATCGTCATTCTTTCCGCCTTGATGGTGGGCAGCCTGTACGTGTTGCAGCCCTTTCTGCCGGGCCTCATCTGGGCGACCACGATTGTGGTGGCGACTTGGCCGGTGATGCTGGCCATACAGGAACGTTGCGGCGGGCGGCGCTGGGCGGCCACCGTGTTCATGCTGCTGATCCTGCTGTTCGTGATCGTGCTGCCGCTCTATCAAGTCATTGCGACCCTGGCGGAGCATAGCGGCGCGATCATGACCGCCGTCAAAAGCCTGCCGGACTACGCACTGCTTGCGCCGCCGAGCTGGATACGCAGCATTCCCATTGCCGGTCCGCGCATCGCGCAGGAATGGCAAACCTTGTCCGATGCGGGCGCGGGCGGCTTGCTGGCGCGGCTGGAACCTTATCTGACCACCGCGGCGCGCTGGCTGCTGGGGCACGCCGCGATCGTCGGCGTGTTTGTGGTTCACATGCTGGTCACCATCGTCATCTCTGGCATTTTGTACGCCCAAGGCGATATGGCGGCCGACTTCGTCAGGCGCTTCGCCAACCGTTTGGCGGGTACGCGCGGCGTGGCGGCCATTCGGCTGGCGGGCGCCGCCGTCCGGGCCGTGGCGCTGGGTATCGTCGTGACCGCCGTGGTGCAGTCCGCACTGGGCGGTGTGGGCTTGTGGATTGCCGGCGTACCGTCTGCCGGCATCCTGACGGCCTTGATGGTGATGCTGTGCCTGGCGCAGCTGGGTCCGTTCCTGCCGATGCTGGGCGGGGTCATCTGGCTGTTCCAGAACGATATGAAACTGGCCGCGACGCTGCTGCTGATCTGGGCGGTGCTGGTCGCCATGTTGGACAACCTGCTGCGCCCGCTGCTGATCAAACGTGGCGTGAATCTATCGATGCTGCTGATTTTGTCGGGCGTGCTGGGCGGCATGTTCGCGTTTGGCATCGTCGGCCTGTTTATCGGGCCGGTCATTCTGGCCGTGACGTCCACGCTGTTGACGGCCTGGATCAACGAGGTGCCGCCGCCTGACAATACCGCCGCAGAGTTCACCACAATTCCCGCCGCGGCTGACCCGGCGTTGCCGGGAACGCCCGTGGAAAAGGCGTAACATTCGTCTGACACCGCGGGCGCAACGCCCGCTTTTTTTGCAACACCCCGGCAATACATGACGATGCACCCGACTGCGCTGGCTGACAGCGCGCCCGAATTCCTTTTCACCCCGGCCGCGCCCACATTTCAGGCGGGGGCCCGATGAGCGAAAGCGTACGCCTGGCCAAGCAACTGGCCGCGGAACAGAACTGCTCGCGCGGTGACGCCGAACGCTATATCGAAGGCGGCTGGGTCGCCGTGGACGGCAAAACCATCGAAGAGCCAGGCTTTCGCGTGGCGCCGGGCCAAACCATCAGCCTGCTTCCCGGCGCGAAGCTCGAAGACATGAAGCCGGTGACGTTCCTGGTGCACAAGCCCGCCGGCACTTATGCAGACAACGAACCGGGCTCCGCCCGCGACCTGATCATCCCCAAGAACCAGATGCCGGGCGACCGTTCCAGCCAGCGTTATCTGAAGCGCATGTTCAATGGCCTGAAGCTGGTGACGCCGCTTGAGCGCGCAGCCAGCGGGCTGGTCGTGTACACGCAGGAATACGCCGTGTCGCGCAAGCTGGTGGAAGAGGGCAAGCTGGTTGAGCAGGAATACATCGCACAAGTCAGCGGGCAATTGAGCGAAGGCGATCTTGCGCGGTTGCAGCGCGGGCTGGCGTTTGATGGGCGCGCCGCCACGCCGATGAAAGTCAGCTGGCAAAACGAAACCCACCTGCGCTTTGCCCTGAAAACACCGTTGCCGGGCTTCATCGAATTTGTGTGCGACACGGCGGGCTTGCAGTTGCAGGCGCTGCGCCGCATCCGCATCGGGCGCTTGCCCATGGCGGGGCTGGCGGTGGGCCAATGGCGCTATCGCTTGGACTACGAACGGTTTTAAGTGCCCATGACATTGCCTGGCGAGCCTACGCAACGTTCCGATCACAGCCGTCGCGGCTTTTTGAAGCAGACGGGCGTCTTGTGCCTGTCGGCACTGGCGTTGGCGGGTTGCGCAGGCCCCAGTCGCGCCCCCGTGAAGGGGCAAGCTCCGCTAACGCCAACGCCTCCCGCGCCCCCGAATGGCAAGGGAGCGGCCGCGGTGCCGGCGCTGCGCCCGGGCGCAAAAGTGGCGATTGTGGCGCCGGCTTCGGCGGCGCTCAATGCCAGCGACGACGCGGCGCAATGGTTGGAGGCGCGCGGGTTTGTGGCGCAAGTCATGCCCGCCAGCCGCACGCGGCTGGATGCGCCATATGAGTATCTGGCCGGCAGCGACGCCGACCGCTTGGCCGATCTGCATGCGGCATTCGAAGATCCCGAGGTTGGCGCGGTGTGGTGCCTGCAAGGCGGCTTCGGCTCGTGGCGCTTGCTGGACCAGCTGGACTTCGGACTTTTGCGGCGGCATCCCAAACCCTTCATCGGCTACAGCGACATCACGGCGCTGCACTTGGCGCTGCAACGCCATGCGGGCTTTGTGACCTTTCACGGGCCGATGCTGGCGCAAGATCTCTTGGCCGGCAAACGCGAACCCACGGAATCCGCCTTGTTCGCGATGGTGACCGGGCAGATGGGGCAGGGCGCTTGGATCACGCCCCCGATGGACGCGCGGCCGACCGAACTGGTGCCGGGCGTGGCCAGCGGCCGTTTGATCGGGGGCAACTTGGCGTTGATTGCGGCGCTGATTGGCGGCCCCCACGACATCGACACGCGTGACGCGATTCTGTTCATCGAAGATGTCAACGAAGCGATTCCGCGCGTGGACAGGCTGCTGGGCCAGTTGGCCGCCGCCGGCAAATTCGAAGGCGTCAAGGGCCTGCTGGTGGGCAACTTCACGCGGCTGGGCGTGCAGATGGACGACGCGCAGGCGCAGGGCCTGCTGTATCCGTTGATTCTGGACCAGTTCCGCGCACGTGGAATTCCTATTCTGGCCGGCTGGCCCAGTGGCCACGGCGACCCCAATCTGACCTTGCCGCTGGGTGCGCGCGTCACGCTGGACACGGCGCGCGGGGCATTGCGCCTGGATCAGGCGGTGGTGGTTTAACCTTCACTTTTTGCCTCATTAATGGCGCATATTTTGTTTGAATGCACTATTAATGATGCACACCGTGCTAAAAAATGCGTCATTAATCGTGCAATTCATGCGGCGCGGTTCTATTATTGACGCATGAAAAAGAAGATAGAACCCAGTTTCGATGCCGCGGACGCCCTGGTGTGCCTGGGCGCGAACCTGCGCACGGCTCGCCTGCGCCGGGCCGAATCCGAAAGCACGCTGGCCAGCCGGATGGGCGTGTCGCGCGCCACCATCGCGCGGCTGGAACGTGGCGACGGCGGCGTATCGCTGGCGCTTGCCGTCGAAGCGTTGCTGCAATACGGCTTTCGCGATCAGGTGTTTGCGCTGGCCGACCCTGAAGAAGATGGCGTGGGCAAGCGGCTGGATGAGATGCGCCGGCCCAGCCGGGGCAGTGGCGGGGGGTTGCCCACGCATCGCGCCGACCCCGCCAAGCTGTAACGCCCGGGCCCGGCCATGGCACGTTCCCGCAAGCACAAATCGGTTGAAAGCGAACTCTTCGTCTATGTGGATATCCGCGGCGAAGCGGTCTTGGCCGGCGTGCTGACGCTGGACGACACCGACGAAAACCACTTTTTCGCCGAATTCACCTACGTGCAATCCTATGTCAACGACCCGCGCGCCTTTGCGCTGGACCCGTTGAATTTGCCGCTGATCGACGCCAAGACCACCTTCCGCACCGAAAGCCGCTACGAAACGCTGGGCGCCATCTTCGACGCCGCGCCGGACGCGTGGGGGCGCAACGTCATGCGCGTCGACAAAGCGGGGGCGCGCGTCACCGAAGACGAAGTCCTGCTGCGCGGGCGCGGCATGGGCGTGGGCGCGCTGTTCTTCAGCGCGCGCTTGCTGACGCCGAACATGCGCAAGACCTACCGGCTGCCTGAAGTCAGCCAGGTGGAATCGCTGGCCGATCTGCTGACGGATATCGACCAAGGCGTGAAACCCAAAGGGCTGTACCGCGACATTCTGGGCAGTTCCTGGGATATCGGCGGGGCGCGGCCGAAGACAATTGTTCGTGACGAACATGGCGAGATGTGGATCGCGAAGTTTCCGCGCAAGGGGGATTCCTACGATCGGCAGCGCGTGGAGTTCGCCAATTTGCAGATGGCGCGCGAGATAGGGTTGACCGTGCCAGACGTGCGTTTGACCGAAACGCATCTGGGCGCGGTGCTGTTGACGCATCGCTTTGACCGCCAGCGCCTGCCTGCCGCCAGCGGCGCAGACCCCGTCGTCGCGCGGCGGCATTTCTTAAGTGGCGCGTCGCTGATCAGCCCATCGGTACAAATTGGCAAGCGCGAGCTGGACGGCGCGCGCGGCAAGGCGACGTATTCCTATGCACGCCTGGCGGACGTGGTGCGCCGCGTGTCGTCAAACCCCGTGCAGGATCTGAAAGAGCTGTACGCCCGCATGATTCTGAACGTGGCGGTGCACAACACCGACGATCATTTAAAAAACGTGGGATTCCTGAAGGACGAGGCCGCGCACACGTACCGCTTGTCGCCGCTATTCGATGTGGTGACGCAGGAAGGGTCCGCCAAGCACTACCTGCATATTGGGGCGGCGGGCCGGGACAGCACGTTTGAGAATTGCCTGACGGAGTACCGGCGCTTCGGCCTGCGGTCGGAAGCGGCTGCGCGTTCCATCCTGGACCCGGTGCGCGAGGTCGTCACGCAACGCCGGCGGTACTACGAAGCGGCCGGCATGTCGCCGCGCGAGATCAAGCTGGTGGAAACGACGCTGGCAGCGTGGCGGGTGGGTGGCTAGCGTGCGGCGTCACCATCGTTCGCATGGACAGCGTTGAAGTCGATGCGGCGTCCCTGCTTGATCATGCCGTCGTGGAAGTCCTGGCTGAGGGCGGCCAGCGTCACGCCGCCGAACCGCTCCATCAACAAAGCCTGCGCGTCTTCGAAGGCGCCGTCCAACGCCTTGTTCACGGCGGCTTCCACCAGGCAACCAGGCGATTCGCTGCGGTTGCCCATGGCAAAAATCTCTGGCTTTCCCAGCGCTTCGTAAATGTCGCGCAGCGTGACGTCGTTGAAGTCGCACGAGATGGTCCAGCCGCCGCCGTGGCCTTTTTCCGATCGGACCATGCCTTGTTCGCGCAACCCCGCCATGATGCGGCGGATGACGACGGGGTTGGTCTGCATAACCCGGCCCAGGTCTTCGGAGGTCATGGGGCCGGGCGCTTCAGCCATGTGAAGTAACACGTGGAGGACACCGGAAAGTTTGCTGTCTCGTCTCATGCAACGCATGCTATTGCATGAGCCGGGGCAGGGTCAAACGCAAGGGGCAATCGCAAGGGGCAATCCCACACCCGCGGCACAACGCGCCGCTGTGAGTCGCCAATCAAGCTCTCATCCTCAAGCGACATCAGCGCTTTTCAATGATTCAACGATCGTTGTATTATTCACGCATGACTGAATCTGCTGCTGTTTCCTCCTCTGATTTGCCAACCCTCGATTTGCCGAACCTGCTTGCCGACCATGTGGATCACCACATCGGCGCAGCCTTCGATCGTCCACGGTCTACCCACACCCCGCGCATCCTTCTGCTGTATGGCTCGCTGCGCGAGCGCTCATACAGCCGTTACGCCACCGAAGAGGCCGCCCGTTTGCTCCAGCGATTTGGTGCGGAAGCGCGCATTTTTGATCCCTCCGGCCTGCCGCTGGTGGACGAAGCGCCAGAAGATCATCCGAAAGTGGTGGCGCTGCGTGAGGCCGTGCAATGGGCCGAAGGCATGGTCTGGTGTTCGCCTGAGCGCCACGGCGCCATGACCGGGCTGATGAAGTCGCAGATTGACTGGATTCCGCTCACCCTTGGCGCGGTGCGGCCCACGCAGGGCAAGACGCTGGCGGTGATGCAGGTCAGTGGCGGATCGCAATCGTTCAACGCGGTGAATCAGATGCGCATTCTGGGCCGCTGGATGCGCATGCTGACAATTCCGAATCAGTCGTCGGTGGCCAAAGCCTGGCAGGAATTTGACGACGCCGGCCGTATGAAGCCATCGGCGTATTACGACCGGATCGTCGACGTCATGGAAGAACTGGTGAAATTCACGCTGCTGACGCGCGATGTCTCGCCGTATCTGGTGGATCGATACAGCGAACGCAAAGAGTCTGCCGAAGCGTTGTCCAAGCGCGTGCGCCAGGCGGCCATCTAAGCCGCCGCCAGCTTT
>Ga0256788_1000108_pt1 | contig 26894 bp, 33 predicted proteins | sample MC6MC0939MT_FD_186355 | JGI IMG/M metagenome (GOLD analysis project Ga0256788, IMG submission 186355) | Metatranscriptome of enriched soil aggregate microbial communities from Iowa State University, Ames, United States - MC6-MC0939-MT... | ecosystem: Environmental > Terrestrial > Soil >...
GGAGATTGTTTTAAAAACACTACATAGTATTAGTAATGATTATAAAAATCTGAAAAATTCTATAGATACTGGGGAGATTTTGAATAGTCATCACACTACTGAATTTCCTTGGTTAAACAGTAAAGTTCTTGATTATTTTACAAAGAATGATATCCTTAAAATTTTAAATAAAATTGATGTAAAAGAAACGGCTCTTTTAAATAAAAATTTGATTAAACTTGATTATCTACAACAAAATTCGCCGACAAATATGTTTTTTGAATTTGATGGTTTTCTAGATAAGCATTATGAAAAAGAAGGTATTGGGATTGATAAACTTATGAGTCACTATGAGTCAAACAGAAGAATTTTAATTCAGAGAAAGATATGTGTTCAAAATATTGAAATTAGAATTGAAGAATGTAAGGAGATTATAATCTATTTTGAAAATTTAAAAAATAAAATCAAATGAAAAAATTATTACTATTATTAAGCTTTATCTTTACTGCAACAGTATACGCACAAGATCTAGAGTATCAAACCAAATTAAAAGAAGGTGTAACAACCGAAAAAGAAGCTGTTGATTTAACGGCATCTATTGTAGATCTTGCAAAAAAACCTTTAAGGTTTCATTCTGCTAGAGAGCATGAAAATAAATACTTTGTGGTGCAATATATTCCTACCAATGTTACAGATGAAAATTGGAAAAGCAACAGAGATGAATACAGCAGTGAAGCGGTTGTTTTTAAATTCAGAATATCAAACAAAGGTGAAAATAAGAATTTAGAGATACCAGGTGTAAAAACTTATGTTTTTAATGATGTATACGGTAAGTACTTAAATTTGTTTCCTTTTTGGCAAAAGTATTTCGATGCAACTTCTGATTTGGAAAAGCTATCTACAGAAAGTTTTACTCAAAAAAACAAGTATACTTTCAGCGGTAATAATGGATCCTGGATCATAAGATAATGACAAAAAACAACACGTCAATGTGTTGTTTTTTTTATATCTTTAAAATAGTTATTTTTGTACCATTACATATAGAAACACTTGCTATGAGAACTCAAACCATACGTTTACACAACGATATTCGTGCTGATTTTGAAAAATTAAGCAGCATTGTTGAATATGGTGTACAAAAGCATACAACTGCCTGGATACTTAACAATTTAGCCAACAAATACTACAAGTCGGCTAAAACCATAGAAAACATAGTTTTTAACAGAACAAAACAGGATAGTAACGAGCCTACCCTGTTTGATTCTGAAATTGCTATGGTATCATAAAACCGTTTTCCGGTGTAATAGTTACATCGGAAAAATTCCCGGTTTCAAATTCTTCAACTGCGGATTTATCAATAAACTTACATTGATAGTTAGCTGAATATAAATTACCGGCATCACCTGTATCAACAGGCGAAAAACCCACTCTACGCATACTAGAATAATGTAGACCTGTACTGGCGTGTAATTCTTTATTAATTGCTTTTAATAAGCTTAAGTACTGTAACGCATCACCTTGGTTAAATGCACCAATATAGGTGTCGGCAAATGTTTCATAAAACAAAAAAACATCAACCATTAAAGGTACTTCTTGCATTTTCATACTTAAATCCTTTCCATCATTGGCACGAAAAGCCAAAAAAATGGCAGGGGTTGGAAAAGGATGTTCGTTATCTAAATTAGTTACCTGATTGTTCCATAAATCTACCCAGTTAATACCTGGTATATTAGATAACTTTTCGCCCAACTCTTTATAAACTTCTACTATATCTGTTGTATCCATTTAATTAGTATTTAAATGTTCTTTAAACTGCTTTAAAATATCTTCAATAAACCAATCGTTTAAATGGTTCATCATCTGTGTTGAATGCCCTATAAACTGCCTTTTGGGGTATTGGGTGTCCTGTTTACGATAGTGTGGTTTTACCTGTTCACGGTTTCCTTTTCGGGTTCTGTGAAAACCTCTTACATTCTGTATCGTTCGAAGTCTTAAACCGTTATTATGAACTGATGCGTACGGCGTATGGGTACCAAACTCTACGGTGTTTTGAGTTTCAGACAGCACTTCTAATGAATTGCGTAAAAATGTTGTATCAACCAAAATTGCCCCGCCAGGTCTTTTATCGGGATCCTTTCTTTTTTCCCAGGCTTCAAAAGTTACATCTGTAAATCCCTGCTGCCTAAAACTGTCTTTAAAAAAAATTAAGCAATATACTTTTGCGTATGTGCGGGCTCTTTGCTTTAAAATTTCTGCAATTCCTACAAAATCAGGCACATTTGTTTTTTTACTCATAATTTTTGTATATTTGTATTGTAACTAAATCCTCGGTTTATCCCTTGGGTGTCGTTATAGAAAAGCAAGCTTTAAACAGCTTGCTTTTTTCTTTTGTACTTCTTCGTTGTTTTACGATTACCTGCAATTATAATTACTTCCTTGATGTTGGAATGAACCCATGCGAATTTTAAAATATCATCAATTGAATTAAAAGCATTGTCGATAGTATCACTGTTTTTAGACAGATCAATAATTACCGTTTCACAACCTTGCGCATTAGCTTTAGAAAGCACTTTTTTATAATTCGTTGATTCCGGTATCTTCAAATCAGCCAACTTGCCATTAATAAGATATTCGGGATTTTTAACGCCTTTAGCCAGTCTGCCGTCAAGGTGCGGACGCAAAACAATATGCAGATCATCACTGTTTTTAGCCAACAACATGGCACGATCAATATTATTGTCGTAATCTTTAAGATCTGTAAATATGTTTACTTCTACCTTTGTTTTACCCTGTTTATAAACCAACTTGTTTGGTGCGTTCAGTTTCATTAGTTCTAAATTTCGAACCGCTTCTTCATCTTTATTTATTAGCTTAAAGAAATTGCCTTTACTGGTAAAAATTTCCCCATCCAATCCAACATTTCCTTTGAACTTCACCGCAGGTAAATTTGCAGGTTCGTCGTTCGGTTGTTCGGCTGTGGGAACTGCATCACATCTGCATCGCCAATCCAAAGGCGGAAAATACTTTTTCCAAAATGGATCATTAATTGGGCGAATGGTTCCGTCTAAAGACTTATGCTTATCACGTACACGATCATCGCCAACAGTCCTAAACTTAAGGTTAGGGAAAAACTCTGCGGTTTCCTGGAACGATTCCCATTTTTGAGCCATTTGCGCAGCCGTGCGTGCGGTTTGATATTCTGCCTGTAACCAGTTTAAATTATACTGTCTGTTGGTTTGTCTTGCTAACTGTGAAAACTGATTAAACGGGCGTAATTTACCGTCGTTATCATACAATAAACTGTTTATTTCTTTAAGCTGTGCATAGGTTTTTGCACCTGAAAACATGTAAATGTTTTTTTGCAGTTCTAACGGTAATTTACCTTTACCGTCAGCAGGCAATGAATTGTAAGTTTTGCCGTATCCCTGTGCTGCACTTTCGTTCAATTCAGTAAAGGTTTTTTGCAAAAGTTCTTTTGAAAGATCTTCGGGTTTAAGGCTGCCTTTATGAAGGTGTTGTGCGATATTGTCAATCAAAGCATCAAAAGCGGTAAAATCCAACGCAGTTATTTCTACGGTACTAGTACAACAATGTTCATCATTATATTGTGCAACTATTTCAGTCCAAATAGCCTTTATTTCTCGGTCAAGCTTTTTTTTTTAATTTCTTCCTGTTGTTGTAGTGGGATTGTTGAAGCTTCACTTTTTTGTGCAATAATCTTCAAACCTGTTTTTTGTGCTATTTCTTCTGTATCTAACTCAAAATACGGTGCCAAAGTATTAATCATATTTCGCACATCTTCTTGTGTTTGTACTTCGGTATCATCCCATTCAAAATAATGTTTTTGAAAAGGTGCGTAAACAGGTGAAAGCTTTATTAAACGAGGTATTAAATGTTGGTTAATAATATTCTTTGCTAAAAGTTTGTCTTTTTCGAAACGGTCTTTAGCTATTTTAAACTGAATACCTGTACTGCCTACAAATGCTTTTTCATCTGTCAATCCCGAACCACCAAGTATTTTCTTTGATACTTCATCATTTACAAATTCACCTAATCCACTAAACATTTCGGGCTTACCTAAATTTGACGTTCCAATTTCGGCTTTATCGTTTCCCGTACCTATCAGCACACCTGTAGAGCGAAACATCATTGCAGCCTGCTTTATTTTTTCCAAATATCCGTCGTCTTCCCGATCAGTTGTAAAAAACAATGGTGGTACGCCATACTTTTCGATAAAATCCAACCAAGAGCCGATGCCTAATTTTTTAGCCAAAACATTTGGGCACATTAATTTGTACATGCCTAAATCTCGGTTTTTACCTACCTGGATGTAAAATTGTGACAATTGACCCTCACGGTATGATAAGCCCTGTGTGTCGCCAATATTCTTTAAAATAATACCTTTAACCGGGTTAAAATGTGAAATTGGAATAATGTCAACATTGGTTAGTTCATGCGTTATAGGATCTGTATCAAACAACTCAATTAACTGCGTGCCTTTGTAACGTGATGTAAGTACATATTCAATAAAATCTTCAAACCAGGTTCGTTCAAATAACCAGGATAAATCTTTGTTTTCTTCTCCGGCTTCATTTACTATCTTAAACGGGTTACGTTGAGTAAAAGCTGTTCTACTTTCAATAACACTGGTAAGATGTAAATCTAAATCCATATTATCGTACAGCTCTTTAAGTGGTGCGCGGTTAGGATCGTTCTTATCGGTGGCTAAATAAATGGCATTTTTCCAATCATCTAAGGTTTTAGCAAACTGCATTTCATTTTCTACAACAATATTGTCAGAACCTTTTTTGGTTTGACTGCTTGCTCTTGGATCGATTACATTAGTTTTCTTATAACCGAAGTATTGAAGGATATTTTCTAACATTAGATATAGAAATTACGGTTACTGTTATTAAAATAAATACTGTCTGTTTTAGTATTTCCGTTTTCGTCGGTTGGTTTTGGCAGATCATTCAACACTAAACGTCCTGTTGCTAATTTTTCTAAATTGCGGTTAGCTTCATTATAATCTTCAACCATTTGGCTGTTTATTTTGCGCGGTGCATTACGTTTGAATATTTTATAAACAGTGATTGTTGCAATAATTTCAACCAATAAATCACTTTTAATTGGCGTTTCTTCATTGAATATTTTGGCAATATCATAACGTGAACTCAATAAAGATTTTAATTTGCTAATTGTTTTATCTTCAATTGATAAAATGATATGAAAATTGTCTTTACTGCTTTCATCTATAAAACGCTCATAAGATTGTTCAATTAAATCATTTAGCGTTATATATTTAAGATTACCACTTGCTTCTGCTAAATTTTGGTATTGTGGCAAATTTGTTGGTTGATTTTCCATAAATACAATATTTTTCTAATTGTGAAATTCCGCCCTGGTGAGCGTCGGGGTAATCGTCGTGTGATTTATAACCGGGTTCTATTCCTTTTAGTTGTGCAATGGCAACCTGTGCATCATTTTGATGTTTCAATTTGTCACTATAAAACACCCGGTTGTTTTGATAATAAGGTTGCAGCTTTAAAATACGGTCAAGTTTATTGCCGTCTACTCTAATTTTAATGATGTTTAAACGGCAGTTAAAATCGTTTTCAGCTTGACGAATAGTTGATTCAACAGCATCATTCCAAAACTGCGCTTCAAACACCCAGTGCACAACTACCGTTTCGGGTAACTGTAACTGGTATTGACACATCCAAGCAACTGCCTGGTACATTTTTGACTGTTTGTTATACAGATCAATCACCCAAAATTTATTTTCTTTTAAACCCTGCACAACGATTGAATTATAGTCGCTCGTTGGTGTACCCGCATAAGCAACGTCCCAAAAACCGTAAATAATTTTGAATGTGTTTAGTTTTGGTATGGGAGCATACTGTATATCTTCATCGGTAAAAATGGAGCCTTCAATATGCGGATCATTATTATATTCTGATTTAGCTGCTAAAACTCCAATTTCATCTTCAACATCTTTAAAATAATTGTCCGGGTATTTGTCCCAAGTAGGTTTGTAAGTAACAGGATCGTACGCATTAATTTCGTGTACTTTCCAGTTTGGGTGCTTATCCTGTAAAATAGTTTGCATCATTCTAGGTGCAAATCTGTTATTTGCCTGAATAAACCTACGTGTTGCGCCATCCATTGTGGGAATAAGATCACGTTCAATCCACTTAACTATTTTTTCCTGTCGTGCAGGGTTTTGGTTAATATCTTTTGTTTCCAAATCATCACCAACAATGTGTGTAGGACGTTTAGACTTTACACGCAAACCACGAACGGACTGCCCCATACCTAAAGCCTGCCCGATAAATGTACCGTTACGGTTTATAAATTTTCCTTCTTCCCAATTTCCCTGGTTGTATTGTTCGCCAAAATCTGCAATAATCTGCGGATTTGCTTCAAGTTCAGCCCGAATATCTTCTAATAGCTGATATGCCCGATCCTTTGAATTACCGATAACAACAAAGTAAATACTGCCTTCACGCAACCATATCCACAGCGGTAAAATAACATTGTTTACTACCGATTTAGCCAATGCGCGCCCCCATTGAGCAAACCCTTTAAATGTTGGGTTTTTAGCAACTATTTTTGCAAATTCAATATGAAAATATGGTACACTTGCAGTTGCATAATGTGGAAAATATCGTTGTACAAAGTAGGCATAATCATTTTTGGCACGTTCAATTGCTGCTCTCCTTTCTGCAATGGTTTCGTAAGGGTTAATATTAACCGATTCCGAAACCATTTCGAGCTTTTTCTGATACTGCTCTAACTTTTGCTTATCGCTTCTTTTCATTTAATTGCTCAATTTTTTTGCAATAGGTATATTTGATTTTATTAGCCTTTAAATCGTAGTAAACATTGGTTACTTCGGTTGTTTGGTGTTTTCCTCTAATACCTATAGGTTGAATGTGAACGATCTCACCAATTTGGTGAGTGATTCCTTTTTGCATCAAGTAGATACCTATTTCAAGAAACCAACGTTTTTTGTCTGCTTTATTAAGAATTAATGAAGCAGCCAGTTTTAATAATTTTTTCATTTATGATAATGTTTGACTTTTGTGCTGAATATGCTGTTTTTGAAAATCAATTGTTTTAAAGTATAATGCCGGATCAAACTCTTTTAAAGCTTGAAATATATCTTCTTGAATGTCTATGTAAGTTGAAAGTGTAAACTTGTTTTCCTTATCTATCTTTTCAAGTGTTTTATTGTAACTGGATACTTCTTGGCTTATTAACAGACGTTGCTTTTTTAAGTCGGTAGCTTCCGATTTTTCACCTCTAGCTTCCGCATCTCGAATACGTTCGGTAAGATCCTGTGCTTCTTCCGTTAAATCAGAAATTAGGTCGTGAATGTTTTGTGTTTGGGTTTTGTGGCTGTTCATTCGTGCGTCACGTTCGTTTTTCCAATTACCCTTTTTCACCCAGTCACCAACCGTTTTTTCAGAAACCTCTAAAAATTCAGCAATCTCTTTTTGAGTTTTAAACATCTCAACAAACATTTCGTATGCTTTCTGCCTTTCCTTGTTTTTTGCCATTTTATACTTATTAACAGTACAAAAGTGTTGTTAAAATAGAATGTAACAAAATGGTAGTTTTATTTTAGTTTTCGAACGCTATCTATTTAGTATCAATAACTTACTAATTTGTAACAGCTTTTTTTTCAGGTGCTTTTTTTGTCGAAAATTTGTCTCCACAATAAGAAACAAAAAAGGAATAAAGTGAGCAAAACAGGTTTGAAAATAGAAGCATCTAACAACGGTAAAAAGGGTTCTTTACGCATAGTAGAAGAAATAGGTGTAAACTCTTACACGGGATCCAGTTCAACTGTTCGTTATTATGTTGACAGCTTTATTGAAAAGGGATTTACGGATGTAGATGTTTACATTAATTCTAGGGGCGGTTCGGTATTTGAAGCTTCCGAAATAGCCAATGAATTAAAACGTGTTCCAAATGTAACTTTAACCATCGGTAGCGTTGCAGCAAGTGCAGCTACATATTTAATGGCAAAGTTCAAGTGTAGAGCTTATTCAAACTCACAATTTATGATTCACCGCCCTCGTATGACTGCTTCGGGTGATTCACAAGCAATTGAAAATGATTTAAAACTCCTAAACAATTTAACAAGCGACTATCGTTCGGCGTATGCACAAAAGATGCAGATAAGTGAAGAAGAAGTTGAAAACCTATTTAATAAAGGAGATTATTGGATGACCGCACAGGAAGCCAAAGAAAAAAAATTGCTTGATGAAATTATTGAAGAAGAAGAACAGGAAATTACCTCTTTAGATGTGGCTATTCTTACAGCCTGTGGCGCTCCTAACATTCCTGCGGTAAACTCAAACGCTGATAAACACAAAACAGATAATACGATGAATAGAAATGCAATGTTAGCCACATTAGGCTTGCCTGCTGATGCTACTGATGAACAAATGGAAGCAAAAGCAAAAGAGATTGCAGAAAAAGCTACTACAGCCGATGCAGCAAAGAACGAAGCAACTGCATTGAAAGAAGCAACTGCAAAAGCTATGGTACAAACCGCCATTGACGAAAAACGCATTCCTGCGGATGCTAAAGCACACTACGAAAAGTTAGCTGCTGCTGATTATGATGCTACGAAACAAATTTTAGCATCAATGAGTGTACCTGTAAAAGGTTCGGATTTTATAGATCCTAAAGCTAGCAATCAAGGTAACCAGGATGCACGCGCATCTTGGAAATTTGAAGATTTTGCCGAGAAAGACCCCGATGCTTTAAAAGCAATGATGGTTAAAGAACCGGAAAAGTTCGAAGCTCTTTCAAAAGATTATTTCGGATCATAAAGACGATTTAAACAGTATTTAAACAAAGTAGAAAAAGAAAACAAAGGTACAGTTGCAACCTATAGCAACAATTAAACATTAATTTATATATGAAAAAGTTTTTAAAGATTGGAGGTTTCGCCATTGTATTGGTAGCCTTAACATTTGCTCCACAAATTTTTGGAATGGGTAAAACCGACGGTATGCAATTAGATCTGGCTCTAACACCAGTTGCATTACCGGCATTAAATCAGTTAGCTGAAAAAGAAATGATTAAGAACTTCGGTAAAGATAGTTCTTGGATGGGCGAATTGCGCTCAAAACAACAATGGGTAAACAATGATGTTATTAAAATTCCTACACAAGGAGCGGCACCAACGGTATTGATTAATAACACTACTTACCCGATCAATAAAGCAACACGCCAGGACGGGCATATTGTTATTTCTTTAAACAAATTGGATACAACCAATACAATTGTAACTGATGACGAATTATATGCGTTGCCTTACGATAAAACAAGCGATGTACAGGAGCAACACCGTTTAACTTTAGAAGAAAAATACGCGGCTCACTCACTACATTCTTTAGCACCTGCTGAAAACACAACTAAAACTCCTGTTATCGTTGCTACAGGCGCAGCCGTGAATGGTAGAGCAACATTGACAAGCAAGGATGTTGTAAGATTAAAAAACGCACTTGATAAATTAAAGGTTCCACAAAAAGGGCGTGTACTGGTATTGTGCCCAGATCATGAAGCAGATTTATTGAATGAAGACCGTTCTTTTTACCAACAATACCATAATGCAAAAGATGGTGTACTGGCATCAAGTTACTACGGGTTTAAAATTTACGGATCTGTTGATACTGTAATGTACAATGCAGATAATGAAAAAGTAGCATTTGAGAGTGTTACAGGAACAAAAGTTTCATCTGTATGTTTCTATAACCAAACAGCATGTAAAGCTATCGGAACCGTAACGCGTTATGCAAGGGATTCAAAGGTTGATCCTGAAAATCGTGAAAGTGTGATTGGTTTCCGTGTATGGGCTATCGCAGTAGCGGTTAAAGATGAAGGTATCGGTGCTATAATCGGCTAGATTTTCCATAAAAGTTTTTATATACAAAAGCTCATGAGCCTAGAGCATGAGCTTTTTTTATCCTATCAAAATGTGTAAACACGAACTTAAAGCCTGGTGTTTTTTTATCGCAGCGGAACTGATTGTTCTGTTATGCGTTATCTAACCCAAAATATTGAAATAATGAAAAGAGATATTAAACAAATAGTAGAAGAAACTTTTGAAAAGTTTCCTACTGCACAGCAAGTATTTGCAACATCGGACGGAAATGTTTTTTTAGAAGAAAACCGTGCCATGTTACATGCAGGAAAAGACGGTAAATATTCTACCTACACAAAAGATATTGAAGATACGGTTGATACGTCGGATGTTAAATTACGCGGTTCAAAAGAATTGATTGCAGAAATTAAAGCGGTTGAACAATTAGAAGATCTTCAAAAATATATTACAGGTGAAACCCGTAAAACAGTTTTAGATGCTGTTGAAAAACGTACTACAGAATTAACTACAGTTAAGGATGATTCCACAGGAGCAGGATCTGATGTAAAAACAGATGCAGCCAAAACAACTACAACCGCAAACACACAGCAGTAATGGCAGAAATGAACGGTGTAAATATTAATCGTTTGCAAGGTGGTCTAGGACTTACCAATCAGTCAACCGATAATCATGTTGCGTATGTAATTGGTATTCCAAGTGCGGAAGCAGCAGTTGCAACAGCAATTAATAATGCCGGAAAGGGTGTTGTTGTTACATCAGTGTACGCAGTTGAACAATTAGGTATTAATGCTTCGTTTGATGCGAACAATAATGTAAAGGTTTACGAGCAAATAACGGAATTTTTCAGATTGGCACCGGAAGCAACTTTATACTTGTTTGATAAAGCAGTTAAAGCTGATTTAAAAGGTTTTCTTAATGCAAACACAGAAGTAAAAGGTTATGGCTTACATGTGGATTTTTCGGGTGAAACACCGCCTACATTGGCAACGGTAATTGCAGCACAACAAACAATAATTGATGAATTTGCTGTGGAAAACCGCCTTATTGATTTTGCACTTATAGGAACAGACAATTTAGCTGTATATACAGCAGATCTGTTTGCGTTAACTGCACCACAAGTTGCGGTAATTGTTGCCTGTAAAAACAATGACGGTTTAACAGCAATAGGAAGTTCGTTAGGTATGTTAGCAGTTCGTAATATTAATGAGAATTTAGGTTCTGTTGATATTCAAACAAAACCATTAACCAAGCGCGGTTCAATCAGTTATCCGTTAACCGATGTGAATTTAGGTGTATGGCTTACAGCTTATTTAAGCGATAAACGCGAAATGCGAGTAATTGACAAAGCGGTACTTACCGATCTGATTAACAAGGGTTACACAGCCGTTGCAAGTTATGAAGGCTTTGCAGGTATGTATTTTACCGATAGCTGTACCTGTATTGAACGTGCAAGTGATTACGGCAACATTGAAAATAACCGTGTTTGGAATAAAGCTGCACGAGTTATTCGCCAGGCTTTACTTCCTTATGTAAAAGGTGTTGTAAAGAAAGATCCAACAACAGGTTTTATTGCATCCACAACAGCAATGCAGTGGCAAACAGTTGGTGAGAAATCATTGAAGACAATGCAGAATAACGGTGAAATATCGGGTTATGATTTGCAGATCAACCGTGAACAGGTTGTTAATAGTACATCACCAGTACAGGTAAAAGCTTTGGTAGTTATGGACGGTATTGTACATGAGTTCGAAGTGTCGTTAGGTTTAACCAATTCAATAAACTAAGATGGAAACATTAATTGTAAATAAATTCGGTACCGTACAGGGTTGGAGTAATATCACATTTAACATGTTGGGTAGAGATGTTGAAGGAATAACTAAAATTACCTACGATGATACTTTAACCAAAGAAAACGTTTACGGTGCCGGAAACATGCCAATTGGCAGAAGTAGAAGTAATTATGAGGCTAAAGCTTCAATTACTTTGTTGAAAGAAGAAAATGATGCTTTATTAAATTCATTACCACCAGGAAAGCGTTTACAGGATGTTGCGCCTTTTGATATTCCTGTTAAGTACGAGATTGACGGTGTAATTAAGTTTCATATTATCAGAAATGTTGAATTTACAAACAATAGTGTCGATGTATCGCAGGGTGACGGTTCTATTGCAGTAGATCATGAGTTGATTGTTTCACATATTGATTGGAATGTAGTTTAAGATGAATAAACAAATAATTAAGCTTCATACTGATTCTGATATAGAACAGGAAGCAGCAAAGGTTGGTGGTAAAAGAAATCTTCGCGAAGTGATCGTAACTACCGATGATGGGTACCAATATGAATACCTGGTAAAAAAACCAAACCGCAGCGTAATGCAGGCGATATCGGAATACGAGCAAAAAAAGAATATTTCGGCTATTGAAAAATTAATGGTTGGTTTGGTTCTTATCGGTGACAAAGAAGCTTATGAGCATGACGGGGCAATCTACACCACATTGTTAACCGAAATCGGCAAACTTGTACACACTGCAAAAAGCGAAGTAAAAAAGCTGTAGCGGGTTTTTTCTTAGATCCCACGACAGAAAGAACCGATGGTTTTGAATATGATAAAGTGGATGCAATTATACGCGTCCACTTTAATATGGATCCAAAAACATTGACAGACGAAGAATACTACAAGTTATACCAACAGTGGATCTATGTTGAAAACATAAGAAAAAACGCGTACAAAGAAGCACTTATTGAAGTGCTGCAATTAATAAAATTATGAGTAATCAGGTAACAACATCATGGATATTGGATCTAGTCGACAAAATGACGAAGCCAATGAGAAATGCCTTTAAAAGTGCCACTTCTTTAAGTGATGCAATGGATGATGTTACAAGCTCAATTACACGAACCGAAAAGGAAGCAAAGGAAGCTTTAGGGAAAGCCCAGGAGCATTTTAAAGATACTAAAACAAGTGTAAAGAAACTTGAAGATGAATTGCAGAAGCTTGAACAGGCTTACGAAAAAGCAACACCCGGACAGGAAAAATTAAAAGCACAAGAAGCTTACGAAAAAGCTAAACAAAAAGTTGAACAATACAGAGTTTCTCTACACGGTGCTGAACAGGATGTAATATCACTTACAGGTGCAGTTGAAAAATTTACCCAAAAACAAGCTCGTTGGCAGGATACAATTACCGGAATTAACCAAGGTATTGAATTGATGCAAAAAGCAAATGATTCAATGAGCTTTGCAGCCGATATTAAAGATTACTCTACAGAAGTTCAAAGGTTAACGGGTTTACAGGGTGAAGCGTTGGATGAGTTTGTTGCAAAAGCTATGAAGTTGAAAAAACTTGAAGGTGCAGATCCAATGGGATTGCTTCGCTCTGCTAATGCAATGACGCAATTTAACGGAGGTGGTTTAATTGAAAACCTTGATTTAATTAAGGAAGGTTACGATAAGGCTGCCAATTCTAATGGTAATTATACAGATCAGTTATTCGAATATCAAGGCTTTGTAAAACAGTTGGGAATGACACAAAGGCAATACATCGCTTTTATTTCTCAATCCAATAAAATGGGGGTTTTCAATGACAAAGCTATTGATTCGATGAAAGAAGCTAACATGGCTTTACGCGAAATGCAAAAACCACAGGTAGATGCGTTGGCGGGAATTGGATTGACACCTAAAGATATTGAAGGTAAAACATCAATGGATGCCATAAAACTGATAAGCGAAAAAATGAAAACTGCTAGTACACAGGCTAGACAGTTGGTAATGGCTGATATTTTTAAAGGTGCGGGTGAAGATGCTACTGAAAAATTTGTTGAAGCTTTAAGTACAATGGATTTGGATCTAACCAAATTGCCTGCTGTTGAACGTTCAGCAAGTGGTTTTAGAAGTTGGATAAGTGATTTAAGTACAAGTGCCGGGCAAATGTTCGGGAATGTTGCTACTTATTCAAGGGAGTTGATGCCGATGTTTATGATTGTCAGCAGTGCGATACCAATTGTGCAAATGCTTTCTAAAGTAACCTGGATACAGACAATTGCCACAAAAGCACAGGCAGCAGCACAATGGTTGCTTAACGCAGCCATGACGGCAAACCCTGTCGGGTTAATCATTGCAGGTGTTGCGGCATTAATAGCGATAATCGCCTTGTGTTGGACGAAGTTTGAAGGTTTCCGTACAGTAATTTTTAAGGCTTGGGAAGCAATGAAATTATTCGGTAATGTTATTAAAGACTACGTTGTAAACCGATTTAAAGAATTGTTATCCGGTCTTACCGGAGTTGCAAAGGCAATCGGTCACTTATTTAAGGGTGAATGGCAAAAAGCCTGGGATACAGGTAAAAATGCCGTAACAGATCTAATGGGTGTTAAAAGTGGTGCTAAAGCAGCATCGGAATTTAAAAACGGTTGGAACGGTGCCATGCAAAAAGGCGATTTGGCAAGTAAAGAATACACAGCTAAACAAAAAGCCAAAGAAAAAGAAAAAGCACCAAGCAGTGTAAACGCCCATTTAAATTATAAACCCGATGTATTGGGCGCGGTTGCACCCGATGACAAAACAAAAAAGAAAGGCGGTAAAGCAGGAACTGGTGAGGGTTTAAATGTTGGGAGTGGTTCAAATGGTATAAGATCTATCGTACAGACTTTAAACATAACAAACAATTTCAGTGTATCGAAAGACACGAATGTTCGTGATTTAGCAGATAAGGTGGTTAGTTATTTAGCTGACGGTTTAAGAGACAGTGTAATTAATATTGGCGGATAATGGAAAGTAAATATGTAGTAACAGAAATATTCAGAAAAGTATTTGGTATAAATATTCCTTTTTACATCACAGAAGATTTAAGATCCAAAGCACCTAACAATATTTCTTTTTCGGGAATAGAAACCCTGCCTAATTATACAGATTCTAGAGATATGTCTTGGATGGGTACGCCTGTATTATTCAATGCAACTTTTCAAGGTGGAAAATATTTGGAGTATGATATGAAAGGTGAATTGGTAGAAAAAGCGCTTCAAACTTTTTCTTTACCGCCTGCAACAATGTTTCAGTTCCGTCGTGCTAAAAACATAACTAGAACAAATGTTTTAGGCAGCAACGGAACGGTGAAAGAAATTTTTGGTTTTGATGACTGGGTTATTGATGTACGAGGTTTGTGTTTGGACGAACCGAACCGAAGCGCACAAAGCCAACTAAAGGAACTTTTAAAATTTGAAAGTCTTGCTGATTCAATTGAAATCGTGGGTAGTCTTTTTACAGATCGAAATATAAACCGCGTTTGTTTACAAGATTGGAATGATAACATACCACAAGCGACACCTGGTGTAGTAGCTTTTCAGTTTCAGTTGATAAGTGATGAAGCAATTGAAATAATTTATAACCCATGACTTTAGCAATGTGTTGTAAAATCGTTTTTCATAAAAACGAACGAAGGGATCAGATTGTTATTAGACGGGTACACGAAATCGAATTTAAATCAAGCTTTAAAGAAATGGTTTCGAAAGGATCTATTTCATTGCCACGTAATGTTACCGATTTTAATAAACGTAAGGTTCGGGATGTTTTTCAACGCGGTGATGCACTGACAATTTACTTTGGTTATAACGGCAGATTATATGAAGAATTTACCGGGTATATAAGCCGTGTCGGTGCTGATATTCCGATAAAGATTGAATTTGAAGATGAAATGTTTAAGATAAAGCAAATGCCTGTAAACTATTCATCTAAAAGCACAACCCTTGAAAGCCTGCTTAAAACTATTGTTCCGGGTTATAACATAAATGCGCTTGACGGTGTTACTCTTGGTTCTGTTAGATTGGCAAAAACGCAGGTAGGTGCAGTATTGGATAAGCTTCAAAGTGATTGGGGTTTGTACACCTGGATGGATGGTAAAATGCTTGTATGTGGAAAATACTACACAACCAAAACCGAAAGCGCAACAGTCCCATTTCATTTAGAACGCACTTGTGTTAGTACATCGCTGAATTACCGCAGAAAAGATGAAGTACGCGTAAAAATAAAGGCAGTTTCTACATTGCACAACGGCAAAAAAATATCTGTTGACAATATAGGCGATGCAGACGGTAACGAAAGGCAGCTAGTGTTTTACAATATAACAGTCCTTGCAGAATTAAAAGAACTGGCTCAAAAGGAATACGAACGCTTTAAACAAGATCGTTTTGACGGATCCTTTACAGCTTTTGGAATACCAACAGTTAAACACGGGTTAAAAGTTAATCTTAAAAGCTCGCTTTATGATGATCGTAACGGTGTGTATTACATTGAAGCAGTAAGTAAAACATTTAATATTAACGGTATTAGGCAAGAAATAACTTTAGGCGATAAGATCAATGACGGCAATAGCAGACTTTAGTAAAATACTTAATCAGAAAAACAAAGAAACTATTGCGGTTGCCAATGTATGGGCAAAAGTAATAAGTGTTGACTGGGAAAATAAAACCTGTGATTGCATAGGCTTACTTGATGATCTTGAAATCTATGATGTAGTATTAGGAATTGGCGAAATCGTCAAGAAACCCAAAAAAGACAGTCTTGTTTTATTGGGTGTAATTAACGGTAATGATGCGAATGCTTTTTTAATACATGCAGAAGATACCGAAGAAATAAGTTTTACAACAGGAAAATCAAATCTAACCATTAAGGTTGACGGATTTGTTGTAAAGCAGAACAATGAAAGTTTAAAGCAGGTTCTTAACGATTTGATTGACGAATTAAACAAAATCATAGTTATCCAGGGAAATACAATAAATGTGGCTGCAATGAACCTGATTAAAGAGCGTTTAAATACCATTTTAATAGAATAAAATATGGCATCAATTACCAAAGAAGCACTATCGGTATTACTACAAAAAGCTTTTGATTCTCAAAGTGATGTTGTTGTAGATCCAAAACAGGCAAGGAAAAAATTAGCCGATGATATAGCTAGTGCCATTGAAAAATATGTGGTTATGCGTGAAACGGTTGTAACGGGTACTTCTGCTACAGGCGGAGCGGTAACGGGTAAAGGAATTATACAAGGCGATTGATATGGCAGGAAAAGGAATGTTATTAGATGAAAACAATGATTTGATCGTAAAAAACAAATCGTTGCAAATTGGTGAAACGCTTATGCAGGAAGTTTCAATAATCCTACAGATGAACCAGGGCGAATTAAAGTCAGATCCTTTGTTGGGTGCAAATATCGTAAACCTTGTAAAAACTAATCAAAGCCGTTTCGAACTTGAAAAACGTGTTAAAACACATTTAGCAATTGATAATAAAGATTACAACGAAATAAAAGACTTAATAACAACACACGTAAAAAAATGATACAGTTTTTATCAGAACATCTAATAAGCTTACTAGGTTTTTTGTTTGGTAGCGGTGGTATTCTCCTTTGGTTTTTAGAAAAGCAAAAATACAATGAAACAATAGCCGGGATGAAGGCTGAAAATGAAAATAAGGAAATTGACAACGACGGTAAGATAATTTCATTATATCAAAAATCCCTTGATGATTTGCATTCCCGGTATGAAATTAAGTTTAAAGATTTGGTTGATACATACGACCGAAAAATAAAGCTTCTTAATGAAGAAAATGAGCTTCAAGGAAGAATTATTACTTCGTTAAAACGTGAAAACCAAGATTTGAAAAATAGAATTAAAGAATTGGAACGATGAAAAAAGTAAGCGTACTGTATAATCAAAATCTTCTTGATGTTGCTGTTCAATGTCAAGGTGATATTAGAAGTGTTTTTGAAATAGCATTGGATAATGACAGATCTATTACAGATGCACTGGCGATTGATGAAAAGCTGAACATAAAAACATCACAGTACGAAAATCTTGATATTGAAGAATATTTTAGACGAAGAAATCAGCAGATCGCAACTGCATCGGCTGATGATGAAAATATAAACGACACATCAGATTACGTTTTCCCACAGGTTTTACCATTTATATTATAGTTATGGCACGTGAGTTAAAAGAAATAAAACTACAGATTACAGATCAGTGGATATCAAACGAAACCATTATTGAAAAATACGAACTGGATCCGGTAAAAACATTCGAAGAACAGTTTAGTAAAGTTTCAATTGAAAACATACTATTTAACGTGATCGCTTTTGTTATATGGTTCTTTGAAAAGTTGTTGGATCAAAACCAAAGCGAAATAAACGAACAAATTGCAAACAGCCGTATTCATACCCGTAACTGGTACCGTGAAAAAGCCCTTGCTTTTAGGTTTGGTTATAGTTTGACTGAAACCGATGTTTATGATGATACAGGCTTAACCGATGAGCAGATTGCCAATTCAAAAATTATCGCCAATGCTGCACCTGTAAAAATGCAAGGCTATTTACGTATGAAGGTTGTAAAAATGGTTGGTTCAGAACTTGCACCGCTTTCGATTGCAGAACTGAATGCTTTTACAAGTTATATGAACAATGTAACTGATGCCGGAACTTATGTTATTTCTACATCTGACGAAGCGGACGATTTAAAACTAACATTGGATATTTATTACAATCCCGAAATATTGGCGGGTGATGGTTCAAGATTAGACGGAACCGGAAGTACACCTGTTTTGGATGCAATTAAAGATTATTTAAAATCACTACGTTTTAACGGTGCATTTGTAGAAACCAATCTTCAAGATGAATTACAGACAGTTCCTGGTGTAAAAATGGTAAAAATTCTTGGTGCGTGGAGTAAGTACGGGACGCATAGTTATGATTCAACATCTAATAAAAATGTCGGTAAGATAAACGAGGTTAGAATTACCGATGCAGGTTATATGAAGTTAGACGAACAAACCAGTACTATAAACTTTTTCCCTTATGCCGATTAAAAAAATATACAACGTCAATTGGTTTAAGCTTGTGCGCGATCTGATTTTACCAACGGTTAAAAAGTCGGTATTGTTGGCTTTTATTGATTGCTCTTTAGCTCCGATACGAACTAAGCACGATGAATTTTTAAGGTTCAAGACTGACTCGGAATACAGAATAAACCACAACGGACAGGTGTGTTATCTGCAAAAGATGTTGAATGATAAATTTGATAATACACTGCGCAGAATAAGGGTAAATAATTTAAAACCCCGCTTGCCTTTATGGATTTATACAATTGACGATGATAAGCCAATTTATATACATACTTCAACTGATTATCCAGTGTACATCTATAACGATATAGATTACTATTTAGAGTACGATTTTGAAGTGTTTATACCGTATTCATTAAACAGTTTTAAAAATCAAATGAATGCGCAAATTAATTATTACAAATTATTTTCCAAACAATATAAAATTGTTGAAATATGAAAAAGGTTATTCCATCGGGAACTGGTTTCCCATTCACGCAAAAAACAATGAACTATCTGCAAGATAATAACTTTTTAGCTATTAAAGGTTTGGCAGGTATGCACGAAAATTATACTGTTTTATGGGGCATGGAACCTAACGCACTTAATACACAAGTAAGCGAAGGTGCATTTACTTATAACGGTGAAATTATTCCTTTTACAGCTTCACCAATGGGTGCAATGATTGCTATTGATGAAGTAATTGAAAACGGAAATTTCAACACAAATCCAAACAATAACACTTCTTTGGAAAGTTTACCTGCTTACAGTGCAAAATCGGCAAAAATCGGCAATGCAGGCAGTATCGGAACATTTAATTACAGCCAATTAAAAAGGCTGCCAAAAATAAAAATTTACCAATTACCGGACTTTGATTTTACACAAAGTGGCGGTTATGTAAAAGATATTAGCGCATCTGTTGATATCAACATTGTAAAACGTGCGTTTGATTGGGATTTGGTTTGGATTGATGATTTTACAGTCAGCCAAACAAAAGTGATTCGCAATATGAAACAACACAACGGTAGTACCTTGGGTGATATTGGGCTTATCATTGATGCAAAGTTATTGTACACACCTACAGCTGTTCAAATTCAATTAAACATTTCAAGCGCGCCTATTATTGCGCCAAAACTGATTCTGCACTATTTATAATTGAAGTTATGAGAATTGAAGATATAGAAGTAAAAAGGGATAATGCTCAAAAACTTATTGCTGTTGAAACGCAAAACATTCCATCAAACGAAATTGTTACCGCAGAAGAATTTAATTGTTTGATTGCTGAAATCATTGAGTTAAAAAGTCAAATTGGACGTGAACAAAGAACCGAGCAGTTTTTAATAGATGTGAGCCATTTGCAAAACAATAAGGTGGTTTTACCAACACAAGCCGAACCAATTAAAAGCAGTTTGTTAGTAGCGGTTCGCGGTACCATCATATCACCAAGCGATATAGATGTAAACGGAAATCAAGTAATTATTAGTAAAGTAAGTGTTGAATACGGTGTGGAACTAGGCGATACAGTTGTTGTACACTATCAATCAAAATCATAATAAAAAATGGCTAAAGCACTTAGACAGGCACAGGTAGAAGGTCAGCTGGTAAACTCTGTTACCGGAACGGGCGTTGATAACACCGATCCGAAAAATCCGGTAATCAATTTATCTGCCTTACAAAATAAGGTAGTCACTAATATCGGTTTTTCGGGCACAGGTTCAAAAACACTTACAATAACGTTTCAAGACGGCTCAACGCTACAAAGTTCTTTTATTGATCTTGATACTACCTACAGCACTTTAACGGCTGCACTTTTAAATGCAGGTACAAGTAATGTACCTGGTGTAATTGCGCCCGATGTATTGGTAAACTATTTAAACGCACGTTTGGCATCGGTTTTAAGTTGGAAAGGAACCGTTCAAAATTTTGGATCATTACCAGGTTCCGGTCAAAAGACAGGCGATGTTTATAATATAATTGATGCGTTTAGTTACCAGGGTAAAAATTACCCGGCAGGCTCTAACGTTGCGTGGAGCGGTTCGGATTGGGACGTGTTACATGGTTTCATTGATACATCGGTTTTTTTGACACAGGAAACCGATCCGAAAGGAGTTCAAAAAATTGTTGTAACCGGAACCACCAACAAAACAATCGAAATAACATTACGTGACGGTACCATAGTAACGGGCAATTTTACAGATAATGATACAACCTACACGAAAGGAACAATGCAGCAATTGCAAGCGGGTACGGATAACACCGGGCAGGTTTGGAGTGCTGAAGTCTTAACGGCATTCATTCTGTCATTGGGTGTTACGGTGTACCAAGAAGTATTTACAATTGTTCCGGGCAATATTTCGGGTGGTGTAGTAAACCTTGCTTTATCGCAAAGTAATGCGTTAGCGCAAAAATTATTAGTGTTTCTAAACGGTTTAAAACAACCATTGGCAGCACAACAGATAAACGGTAACAACCTGCGATTAACACAGGCATCATTACCAACCGATATTATAGCAACAGATGAAGTAGAAGTTTTTTATTTAAAGTAACATGGCAAAAAAGGTAAGAAAAGAGCAAATTGACGGCGGAAATACATTTCTACAGACTTTGTCTGTTGGTACAGCTATGGGTCAGCTTGATCTGACTTTTGGCGGAACTGTTTATGTAAACTCGATTGCTATTTCTAACAAACAAGATGCAAACAGCCATCCAAAAAATTCGGGTGGTTTACAAGCGTTTGCATATAATGCGCCATCGGCAGTTAATTACCCCGATGTTCCGGGTGCGGGTGGTGGTGGCGGTATTTCGTATTACCGAAGCAATACCGTAGGTGGTATGTTAAGTTCTTTTGATATTGTAAAAGCTGAACACAGCGAAGAAAAACTACGATTCCGTGTAGGTATCAGTCCAACTGCTAAAGGCGATTGGAAAACGTTTGCATCCGAAGAATATGTAAATGATTTAGTTAATTCTAAGACTACAGATATTAAAATCGGCGGTAGAAATTATATACTTGGCAGTGATAAATATTTAACTGATCCGGCTCAAGGTGCATTATACTTTAATTCAACAGAATTGCCAAATTGGAGGGGTAAAACTGTAACCGTATCTGCTGATATAGAGTTGGTAAATGCAACTGGCTCACGTATTGGTTTTGAAGTTGCTGTAGTGTTCCAAAATGGAAACATGATGTATGTAGGCGTTTGGTACAACATCAGTCAAGGCGCAAATGTCAAAGGACGTATTAGCACAACGCATGATATTCCAGATTTACCTATATCTCATTTAGCGTACAATGGAATATACATACAATGCAATGGAACTACCACTACTATTGGTCGACCTAAATTAGAATTCGGAAATAAGGCAACCGATTGGACACCTGCAATTGAAGATCAATTTCATCAGAACTTTGATAAATTAGAAACTATCAACCAACATGTTAGTGTTGGTTCACCAGTACAGTTTGGAAATATTACGGCAACTTTTGGCGGTGCTAAAATAGTCTATGATATGATTGAGAACTACGGAAGTCCTTTAACATTAAACGCAAATGCGAGTTTAGGAATCCGTTTACAAGCTAACGGGGTCACTAAAATGGTGATATCTACTAATAGGATTGATTTATTAGATAATGCAAGTTTTACAGGAACTTATTTATTCTTTAGAGAAAAATCGCAAAATTTAGGTGTTTACTTTCAACCAAATCCAGATGGTAGTTTAGAATTTGCAGGACATAATGACTATGTTTGGACTAAATCATTTGGAAGAATCGATTATTCTACAAATAGTTTACGTTGGTTTCATGATATTATAACGGATGATTTCGGTTCTGCGAGTAAATGGAACGCTGCATGGTTGTTCATCCAAAACTTTAATCCAAATAATTATATACCTACTACGCACCCGGTCTACAATGTTACACAAGCTAATATTAATGGTTGGCAAACTTATTTAGGTTATGAGGACATAAGATATATTTATCCCGATAGTATAGGCGTTGAAAAATTAAAATTTGGTTTTACTAACTGGTTTAATAATGGTAATCAAGGAGGACATTATGCCGATTTTTTACATTTCGGTGGTTATCATGATTCATCAGGCGGTGTACAAAATTTAATAATGTTTTCTAAAATGGGTTTTGGTTTACGTCAGTATCAAGGTACTCACCAAAGCCCGTCAAAGTATCAAAGCTATGTTGATTATTGGCATACAGGAAACTTTAATCCGGCTGATAAAGTAGATGTTATGGAAAATGCTGTAGGTATTGGCTTTTCTTACGGAAGTTCGACTGATGTGCCTTATTTCTACCATAAAACCGATGGCTATGTATTTTTAGCGACCGAAGCAAAACTCAATTTAAAAGCTGATACTTCCTATGTTAATTCATTAGTGGGTAATTTCTTTGAAAAAGAATCGATTGCTTCATCATTAAATATAAATCATCATGATTTAGGGCTTTTTACTGTTGTTCCTTCAACTACAAATTTACCTGCACCGAACTATGGTGTAGTATTTTGTTACAAAGCTAATACAACTTGGTGGTTTCAGCAATTTAAAGACACGAACGGAAATATATGGGAGCGTAGAGCTGTAAATCCTGGTAATGTAGATGATTGGCAACCGTGGATAAAAACAAATGCAAATAGTTCGATTGATAATTATGCGCCTATATCATATGTTGATGCAAAAGTCGCAGCAATACCAACACACAACGGACAATTAACTGTTAATACAACAGCCGATTTAGTAGGCGGTTATGTTTATTTGCCTTCGGGTAACGTAACCACAACTTTAGGTTTAGCAACACATATACTAAATGCTATTGCGGATGGTCAAACCGCTTACAGTTATGGTAACCATGCAACACAAGGCTATTTGAAAGTAGCCAATTTAGCACCATACGAAACTACTGTAAGTGTAAACAATAAGCTGTCAGCTAAACAGGATAAGTTGATTGCCGGTGCAAATGTTTCTATTGTTGGTAATACCATAAGCGCAACAGATACAGATACAATTACTCGCATAGGCGTTTGGGGAGGTAACTATACAAGCGGTGATATTAATTTCACAGCTACCGGAGCTGCAACCATTGTAAAGAATGGTAATAACATCAATATTGATGTTAGTTCGTCAGGCGGTATTCCAAATCAAGGCGTAGAAGTATTGGACTTCACACCCGGAAGCTACTCTATTGATACGCATTTATCTACAACAATTGTTAGATGTACAGCTGGCGGTAGTATGTACAGCTTTGATGTAAAAAAAGGTAAGTATGAAGGTGATGAGTTGTGTTTTACAAGTTGTGGATATGAATATCAAGTTCACGGTGATATATTAACCGTTTGTAGCACAGGTTTAACCGGAGGTTCAAACGCTACTCGATTTATATGGTCTGATCAATTAACTCTTTGGGTACAGGTGGCATAAAAAAGAGCCCGCGAAGGCTCTTAAAAATTACTTTATTACAATTGTCCCATTAAAAGGATTTCTCGCTATTATGACAATATCATTGTTGTGTAATGTAATTGCCAAATTAAGAGGATCAGCTATTTGATATTCACTTTCGCTATGTTTTTGGTACACTTGAATGGTGGGAAAGTTAATATTAAATTCAGGAAATGGAATTCTCATACCTTTTTGTATAGATCCATCACCTGTTGTGATGTTGTCTGTAAAGTCAGCTGCCGCAAATGTTTTTACCATGATTAATTTTTTTTCTAAAATAATAATATAAAATGAAAAAAGCAAGTAAAAGAATAGTAGTATTTATAGCAGGATTTGAAAGCTATATGGCAAAGCCGTACAAGGATATCGCAGGAATACCAACCATTGGTTTTGGCGCAACTTATTACCAAAACGGCAAAAGAGTAACAATGGACGACCCCGCAATTAAGTTGGAATGTGCACACGATTTAAAGGCGTTCCATATCCAAGATGCCGAAAAAGCTGTACATAAGTTGGTTACATCAAACCTTAATCAAAATCAGTTCGATGCTTTGGTTTCTTGGACTTACAATTTGGGTGAAGGTAATTTAAAAACTTCAACGATGTTGAAGAAAATCAACGCAAATCCCAATGATCCAACAATTAAAAACAGTTGGTTGCAATGGAACAAAGCCCGGAACCCGAAAACAAAAGTTTTAGAGGTTTCCAACGGTTTAACCCGTAGACGTAAAGAAGAAATAGCGATTTACTTTTCGTAAAAAAAGGAAGGCATCTGCAATGGTGCGGATGCCAAACTTATAAAACATAATAAAAACACTTCTACAAATATATAAAATTTTAGATATGAAAGAAAAAGCATTTTACAAGGCAGCCGGTATATGGCTTATGGCTTTACTGTTGGTTTTCTACCTTTCCGGGTGTAAGTCCAAACAAGTTACAGCCGACAATTTTAAGGTTGAACAAACACAGAACTACGACCATTTGGCACTAATGGATTTTTTAAAGAAAAACCAAAGTACCAAAGAGTTGAACGAAACCGAAGTTAAAGAACTAAAGGAAATAATCAGTTCTTTAAATATTAGCTACGACGGTAAAGATATAAACGACAAAATGGACGTGTTACTTAAAAAGTTAGCCGACGGCACAACTCAATTAACGCTCCAAGGAAAAGGAACCGCCAATTACAACCAATCTGATAAAACGCAGTTTGAAGCATTACAGAAGTATTTTAAAAGTTACAATGATTCAATACAAGAAGTAAACGCAAAGAACCAGGAACAATTAAAAAACGAGCTGTTTTTAAAGATTGATGAAAGAAACAAGCAGGTAGATAGCAAAACGTTTACGCCCGGAATGTGGATTGCAATAATTGTTACGGTGATTGTAATGCTTTGTTTAACCTGGTTAAAAAATCAATTTAAACCATATTTAAAAGCCTTTAAAACTTCAAAGGAGGTAGAAGTATAAAAGCCCTCCGCAAATTAAACATCTGACCTTTTAATTTTCGAGTATAACCCCAACAGCGGAGAGCATAAGCTTTCTGTCGTTGGGGTTATACTATTTTAAAAGGTCAGAGCAGCAAATATACAAACAATGAATAAGTATCACAAAGTATTAAGTAAAATCCTTACAAAAGGTAAGGTTCAAGAGAATAACAAGGGAAATATTAAGTTTCTTCTTAATGAAAAATTAGAGTTAAAACCAGTAGATCTATTGGAGATATTCGAAGGGCACGGTATCGCCCGAAACAAGTTAAAAACGGAATTGGATTTATTTACTAAAGGTGAACGATCTGTTGAAGAATACCGTAAACACGGTATTGAATGGTGGAACTATTGCGGTTCAATCCTTGTAAATAGTTACCCTACTTATTTCGAGCAATTACCCGACTTGATTAAGAAAATCAACAAAGAGAAAAGAAATAGTAAGAATTACGTTTTATTCTTGGGTAAAAACGATACAGAAAGCAACCAACAGCCGTGTTTATCACTTATTCAGTTTCAGATAGATAATGGAAAGGTTGTTATATCAGCTTATCAGCGTTCGTCTGATGCTTCGTTAGGTTTGCCTGCTGATATATACCATCTGTATTTAATAAGCCGTCAAATTTCGCTTCCTTTGAAGTCAATTACATTGATGCTCGGTAATATTCATATTTATGAGAATAACCTCTTAAATACACAAAATTTATTGAATGGGGAAAGTGTTAAATTTAGCCTTAATGTTTAGCAAACATAACAACTGAATTACACTATAAAAGTACGACAATTTAAATTAAAAAGCAAATATAAGTGTCTAAAAATGAGTAAAAAAACACTTTTTTTAAAGGAAATTTTTACAGCTTAATTTTTTATATTTGCAGTATCAAATGGAGCGTTATACTGATTGTCATCACAGTGGAAGCCCGCACGTAACCACACGTCTGAGTAGAGAAGCAACTACCTGATAAACTCTTTGATGTATTGATGATAAAAGCCGTTTAAAGATGTTTTAAACGGCTTTTAAAATATAGTGTTTTTCTCAAAAAGTTGCTCACTCGGTTTTTACATCATGTGCGGTTCGAATTTTCGATTATACTAAGAATAGATTTTTATTCAGCCAAAATAAATTCCCATTTAAAATTTTTATTGTCTTCCAAAGGTTCAAATCTAATTTCGTTGAAATAATCATGATAAGCCTTCATTGCATCTCCTCTTAAA
>Ga0256788_1000172_pt1 | contig 19248 bp, 18 predicted proteins | sample MC6MC0939MT_FD_186355 | JGI IMG/M metagenome (GOLD analysis project Ga0256788, IMG submission 186355) | Metatranscriptome of enriched soil aggregate microbial communities from Iowa State University, Ames, United States - MC6-MC0939-MT... | ecosystem: Environmental > Terrestrial > Soil >...
AGCAGCCGATCCGCGCCAGCAAAGGCGGACTCGAGTTGGGCTTCGTCTCTGAAATCAGCTCTGCGTGTCGTAACGCCACGCGCAGCGAAAGATTCGAGCTTGGCGACATCCCGGCCGGTAGCGATGATCTCGCCCGGGCGTGTGCCGTCGGCAAGAAGATGTTCAACGACCAGGCGGCCCAGGTTTCCGGATGCCCCGGTGACAACAATCGACATTTTGTCCTCTCTGAAGATGGCGGCGATGGCCACCTAGAGCAGTTGAACACCAAAGCTCCCTATTGGGAAGTACCTACTTATGAGTGCGCTACTAACCCGGTGCGCATTCGGCCCAGTGCTGCGACCTGCTCCGCGACGTGCGTCGCATAGTCTTCTAGCGCTGCGGCGACGTCGTCCGGGCTGTGGAAGATGTCGAAGATGCTGTAGCTGGGCAGTACGGTGTAGCCGACGAACCGGTAGCTCGTACTGATATTCAGATAGAGGTCGTCGATGCTTTTTCCGCGGAAGAGCACGCTGTCGGGGTTGCTGAATGTCGCGGCGGGCGCCGTCCAGGTGGCAGCGACGAAGAAGCCTCTACCCTGCATGTGGCCGCCGGTGCCGTATTGGCGAGAAGGGTCAGAGCGGGTGCGTCCGTCGTTGACCATGAATTTCTTGCTGTGAAGGCCGGAGTTGAAGACTTCGTCGACGTACCGCTTATAGATCCATGGAGGACCGAACCAGTTGATCGGGGTCTGCAGGATCACGAGGTCGGCTTCCAGGTGTCGCTGCACCTCGACCCCCGGGTCGTAATCCTTTTCGATCTTCGTCTCGGTGACGTCGTGACCGTCGTCAAGGAGCCTCATTCTCGCCCTGGTGACCATGGCGAGGTTCAGTGTCCCCTCGGTCCAATCCGGGTAGCTGAGGTGTGCGTTGACGATGTGTACTTTCACGAAAGGTGCCCTTCTTCCGGCGGTCGTTCCACCGGTATGGGTCCCTTTCTAGACGAGCAGTGCAGGGCGCTTCAACGACACCAGGTTGCCCGCGGAACACCCCTTCGACTCAGTCGCCGATCCCTTCATCGAATCGGGCACGAGCGACCACGACCTCCGGCAGCGCCACCTTCGTCCACTGCAGAAGAGCGTTGATGAGTCCGGTGAGGGTGTTCCCAATGGGTGCCACGGAGTATTCGACGGCAAGAGGACGAGTGCTCACGACATGTCGCTCGATCATGCCGTTCCGTTCGAGCCTCCGCAGGGTGGTGGTGAGCGACTTCTGGCCGATTTCGGGGATCTCGCGCCGGAGTTCGTTGAACCGCATACGTCGCTCGCAGAGGGCGTCGAGCACTTCCAGCGACCACCTGTCCAACACCTGCTCGAGGAGCTCGCGATGGGGAGCATCCACCCGAAGTAGGGCTGCTTCGGGATGCGGCGGGTTATCCATGTCGGCCAGTCTTCTCGATTTTCTCCAGCCATGCCATCCGTCCGCTGCGAAACGGCCTGCGATCAGCGGGTTCTGGGTGGTTCATGCTCGGCCAGTGAGAAGAGCTTGCGCGCGCGACTCAGGCACTCCCAGGATGAGCAGGCTGGTAATCGTCGCCGCGCCGGCGTCGAGGTTCCCGCGTGAGAGACCGTGATCCGCGATCGAGAAAACCGCGGCATAGGCCACCTGACTGAGGACCTCGGCGGGAAGGTGTTTTCCGAACACACCGGTGTCCTGGCCTCGTCGCACGAGATCGGCGAGGCCGTCATCCAGGGGACCCAGAAGTACGTGAATCTCTTCGCCGTACTCGCCACGCCGAAGCGCCAGCAACACTCGGTAGCGCCGCACCAAGGGCCATAAGCGGGCGATGAAATCGACCCACGCCGCATCGACCGCTTCGTCGGAAGCAGTGGCCTCGGCGAGCACGGCCGTCATCTCCCCCACCGCGCGCTCCGCGAGAGTTCCGACCAAGCCGGCACGGGTTGGGAAATGGCCGTACACGGTGCGACGCACCACGCCAGCGGAGGCGGCGATCTCCTCCATGCCGGCCTCGGTGTTCTCCCCCAACACCTCAAGGGCGACGTCGAGGATGCGATTCCTGGTGTCGTTCATGGCTCGAGCCCGAGCGGATTCGTTCTGCACCAGCACATCATTGCACAATCGTGTGCAATGAGATACGTTGCACACAATTGTGCAACGAACATCAGCATCACGAAGCCGTCAGGAGAACACAAGCATGAGCGCATCAACCGCCATACCCTCAACACTCGTTCGTCCTTTCACAGTGGCGATCCCCGAGTCCGAGATCGACGACCTGAGACAGCGGCTCGCCAGAACCCGGTGGCCAGACAACGAGACGGTCTCCGACTGGTCGCAGGGAGTCCGCCTCGAGAACGCCAAGTCCCTCGTCGCACACTGGGAGCACGACTACGACTGGCGCCGATTCGAGTCGGAGCTCAGCACCTATCCCCAGTTCCTGACCGAGATCGATGGGCTCGACATCCACTTCATCCACGTCAGGTCCGCGAATCCGGGTGCGATGCCGCTCATCTTGACGCACGGTTGGCCCGGTTCGATCGTCGAATTTCTCAAGTTGATCGGGCCGCTCACCGATCCTGTGGCCTACGGCGGCAGGGTGGAGGACTCGTTCGACGTGGTCATCCCGTCGCTTCCCGGTTTCGGGTTCTCTCAGAAGCCGGTCGAAATCGGTTGGAACGTGAGTCGCATCGCCGCTGCGTGGGTGGAGCTCATGAAGCGTCTCGGCTACGAGAACTGGGCCGCGCAGGGCGGTGACTGGGGTGCCGTCGTCACCACCGCCCTCGGAGCGATGCGGCCCGCAGGACTTCTCGGGATCCACCTCAACACCCAATACGCCTTTCCAGCCCAGATCCCCGAGACGCTCTCCCCTGAGGAACTCCACGCTGTGGAGACTCTCACCCTCTACACCGGCTACTTGGGCGGGTCGAACCATCTCCAGGGCACGAAGCCGCAGACGGTCGGATACGCGTTAGCCGACTCGCCGGCTGGTCAGGCAGCCTGGATCTACGAGAAGTTCCAATCCAAGACCGACAACAACGGGCTCGCCGAGGATGCGATCAGCACCGATGACATGCTCGACGCGATTTCGCTGTATTGGTTCACCAACAGCGCCGCGTCCGCCGCGCGTATCTACTGGGAGAACAGCGCGGGCAGCCTAGTCGGCCCCCGATTGACGGCGCCGGTCGCGGTGACCGTCTTCCCACGCGACATCCCGCTGCTCCCCCGCAGCTGGATCGAAGACACGTATACCGATCTGATCCACTATGGCGAAGCCGAGAGGGGCGGACACTTCGCGGCCCTCGAGCAGCCCGAGATCCTCGTCACCGAGATCCGTGCCGGGCTGAGAAGCCTTCGACCAAAGCCCACTCCCCTGGGCTCTGGCGGATCTCTCTGAGATACACCTGGCCGGGGTACCTTGAGCCGGAGGAATCGAGACGCGCATCAGAGGAGGACACGCGATGAGACCCCTTCGATACTCGATCAACGTGACGATCGACGGCTGTGCCCATCACGAAGCCGGGCTGCCTCCGGATGAGGAGTCGATGCACTATTGGACGGCTGAGATGGGGCGAGCCGATGCCTTGCTCTTCGGCCGCGTGACCTACGAGATGATGGAGTCTGCTTGGCGAAAGCCGGACGCAGGCATGTGGCCCGAGTGGATGGATGAATCACAGGTCGCCTTTGCCGAGACCATCGACCGGGCGAAGAAGTTCGTTGTGTCCGGCACGCTGAGCGAAGTCGATTGGAACGCCGAACCGCTGCGAGGTGATCTCGGATCAGCAGTTCAGGCGCTCAAGCAGCAACCGGGCGAGGGCCTGTGGGTCGGTGGTGTGACGCTCCCCCGGGCGTTGGCCGATTTGGGGCTGATCGACGAATACGAGTTCGTCGTGCATCCGGTGCTCGCCGGGCATGGGCCGACATTGCTCGCGGGACTGCGCCACCGCATCCAGCTCGAACTCGTCGAGCGCCGTGAGTTCCGTTCGGGGGCGCTCGTCGTGCGATACCGACCCACGCCGGTTGCGACTTGAGAGCTTCCGATCCAAGCGAAGCCAGCGAATCGTCGTCAGCAGAATGAGAGTGCTCTCAGCATGTGCGACATGTATCGGTGGGAGCAGCGGGGTGTCTCCCAGGAGCGCCGCAATACAGTGGCACGTCCTGTCCGACTCGGAGGTTCCATGGCGCACGCCCACGCCCATCCGCACCGTGCCCCCGCTCCACGCAGCGGCGGCGTCGCACTCCGCACCGTGCTGGCTGCGATTCTGGTCGCCGCGGCGCTGGCCACCGCGGTCGGTATGGCTGTCCTCTGGCCGGATCATGCGAAGGTCGCGGCGGCTTCATCCGGCGTCCAGTTCGCCGCGAAGGGGACGACGTTCCCCAATGGCAGGATCGTGGCCCTGAAGAACGGATGCCCGGGATACTTCTCCTCCGGCGATGCGCCTCAATCGGCCCCCGGTGACACGCGGACATGTCAGCTGGCCACGGTGACGCTGCTCAGCGGCCACAACGCTGGCCGTGCAGTGTCGTTGCCGCTTCTCTGGCCGTGGGCGACCGCCGGACTGCACGTGGGCGATGAGCTCGAACTGGTCGTCCCCCCTCAACCGGTGAATGCCACGCAGTCCGGCGGTGACACGTCAGGTGCCGGAACCGGGGCTCAAAACATCACGGTCAATGGTGTCGTTCGTGACAACTCCCTGCTCGTCTGGGCTCTTCTTTTCGCGATCGTCGTCGTGGCCGTCGGACTCCTCCGAGGCTTCATGGCCCTCATCTCACTGGTGTTCAGCGGATTCATGCTGATCGAGTTCATGCTCCCGGCCCTCGTATCCGGTCGACCAGGGATAGCCGTTGCGATCGTCGGCGGAGCCGCGATCATGTTCGTTGTCCTGTATCTCGCGCACGGGTTCTCTCTGCGCACGAGTGCCGCCCTGATCGGCACCCTGTTCGGCATCGCGATCACGGCGGGGATCGCTCAGATGGCGGTCGCCACTACTCATCTCACTGGGGTGAGCGGTGACGTCGGTGGGATGCTGGCGGGTGTGACTCAGATCGACTTCCGTGGTCTTCTCACATGCGCGATCGTCATAGCGGGCCTCGGTGTGCTCAACGACGTGACGGTGACCCAAGCGTCAACCGTGTGGGAACTCCGTGCAGCCGGCCCCGAGCTGTCGCGTCGACAGTTGTTCACTCGTGCCATGCGGATCGGCCGCGACCACATCGCCTCCACGATCTACACGATCGTGTTCGCGTATGCGGGGGCTGCGATGGTCGTTCTCATCGTCCTCTACCTCTACAACCGACCGGCTCTGAGCCTCCTGTCTCAGGAGGACCTCGCCGCAGAGATCGTGCGGACCCTGTGCAGCGGGATCGGACTCGTGCTCGCCGTGCCGGTCACCACCGCGATCTCCGCCCTGCTCGTCCCCGCCGAGGTCAGCGGACCCACCGACAACAGGCTCATCACCGGTCTCAAGCTGAGGTGGTACTCCTTCGTCCCTCGGGCTGCACCGGAGCCGGTGAACCGGCCGTACTGAGCCATTCGATGCGAGGGCCACGGTCGGCCCCCGCTGTCCCTTCCACGCGAAAACCGCTTCGGGTCTTGACGCCCCAGAGAAGAACGTCACGACTAGCCCGCTCCCACAGTTCCCCACCCACGCCGAGCAGTTGCGTGATCTCGGAACGACGGTACCTCTCGCTACCGGAGGGCCAGTGGTCGAGCTCGGGATGCGTCAAGTCCGGGACGCTTCTTACTGCGGAATCGCGGCCACGGCGTCGATCTCCACGAGCGCCCCGGGCCGAGACGGGGTGACGGTCAGAACGGTCACGGCGGTGCGCGTGTCTCCCCACACGCTGCGGGTGGCACCGTAAGCGTCGGTCGGATCGATCCCCGCGGCGAGATAGATCGTCAGCTTGACGACATGCTCGGCATCGGTGCCCGCCTCGGCCAGAACCGCGAGAACGTTGCGGAGAGCCTGCTCGGTCTGAGCCTGCAGTCCGTCCAAGAGGGCGCCCTCGCTGTCCGTGCCGTTCTGGCCGCCCACAAAAAGCGTCGGACCCGCGGGCGCGATCATTCCTTGGGCGAAAGCCGGACTGTGGAACAGGTTCGGTGGATCGATCGGAGTCACTGACGTTGGCATGACGCTTCCTCTCCTCGTGATGTGCCACGAGCATCCCGCAGACCACCGACAGCCCACCGGACGTCCATCCCTTGATACGATCTCTGGGTGTCCGTTTCTATAATCCCCGTTCAGCCCATCGGGCGTTGGGAGGTCGTCGGCGTCGTTCTCGCCGACGGCAGAGCGGCCGTCACCCCGTAGCGTGCCTTTTTCCTCGGATGTTCGCGTCCGAGCCCGGTGACTTCCTGCGGCACCCGCTGATCGAGCGACGACGCAACCGGACCCTTTCCTCGACAGTTGACGCACGCTGTCGTTCTACGGCTCACGAGCCCGCCGCTCACGAGCCGCCATCGATTGGTGACGATTCCCTTGATACCTCTGACTGAAAAGACCATCCGCTCGTCGTTCGTCAACGCGTCCCGCAAAGAGATCGCCGACGTCGCACTACCGCTCGACTTCGCCGATACCAAGTGGGACGAATTGGACTACTTCGGGTGGCGAGATCGAAAACTGCCCCGGCGAAGCTATGTCGTCGTCGAGCTCGACGGAGAACCCGTCGGGTTCGTCCTTAGGCAAGCGGAAGCCTCGACGCGCGCCAGGCCTCAGTGCTCCTGGTGCCAGGACGTCAACCTCACCAATGAGGTCGTGTTCTTCAGCGCCAAGCGCGCCGGACAGTCTGGCCGGAACGGCGACACCGTCGGCACGCTCGTCTGTGCGAACTTCGGTTGCTCGGCGATCGTCCGCAAGCGCCCGCCCGTGGCGTACATCGGCTTCGATGTCGACGCCGCGCGCACAGAGCGCATAGACGAACTGCGCGAACGCGCCCGGAGCTTCGCGCGAGCAGTGCTGCACGGTGCGGCCTCGCAGTCCGGCTCCTAGCCGGTGAGGACCGGCCCTCGTGAGGGCCGGTCCTCTGACCGTCAGCTCTGGGCGGAACCTGCGATGTTCACCAACCAGTTGATGCCGAATCGATCGGTGGCCATGCCGAAGCTGTCGCCCCACGGCGCTTTCGACAGTGGTTCGATCACGGTGCCGCCGTCGATCAGCTTGTTCCAGTACCCGGTGAGCTCGTCTTCGTCGTCCCCGCTCAGCGAGACCGAGATCGAGGATCCTTCTGCGAACGGCATCTTCTTGGGAACGTCTGCGGCCATCAGCACCAGACCTGAGTCGGTCGTCAGCTGCGAATGCATGACGTTGTCCTTCTCATCGGGATCGTCGCTGACGTTGAACTCGGCGAAGGTGCTGATGTCGAGCGTGCCACCGAAAACCGACTGGTAGAACGTCATCGCCTCGCGAGTCGAACTGCGGAAATTGAGATACGGGTTGAGTCGGGTCACCATGTTGATCTCCTCCATGAGAGCGGATGTGATCCCAGGGTAGCCACGGCCTCCGACCTTGCACGAGTGCAGACTTCAGCGACGGTAGGAATCTACGATGAGCGCGCCACGGATCTCGCCGAGCCTGTCGAGGACGCGTTCGACGACTGCCGCCGACACACCGGAGGCGACGACGTCGTACGGCCCGATCGGCTGCAGTCTGCCGCAGCGGACCCGCACCACTTCCCATCCCACGGAGCGCAGCAGCCTGTCCTTCTTCCGGTCTGTCGTCTCGCGTCTTCCGACGTGCTCCAAACCGTCCCTCCCGGTCGTGTCGTATTCGATCGCCACCTTCAGCTCCGGGATGACGATGTCCGGCCAGACCTCCAGATGCGAGAAGAATGGGCGGGCCACGCGCACGGCGTTCGTGGTGAGATCGAGGTCGAGCGCATCCCGGAGCCTCCGCTTGAGCTCGGGCTCGGCGGCCGATGCCGGTTTCGGAGCCAGACTGCTGGAGAATGCCTCTCCGAGAGCGACCGCATCGGCTCCGGCCCGTGCGTGACGACACACCGGACATCGTCTTCCCGTGAGGATGCGCTCGACCGTCGCCTCATACGACGGATGTCCCTCCTTGCAGAGCCACGAGTGGCGTGCGGAGGTTCCGTTCTCCAGTGAGACCGCGACCCGAGACCGAGGAGCCGCAAGGCTCACCAACTCCTCCCGGCTGGTGGGCGCGTTATCGAGTCGACGGCACAGGTAGCACCGGTCGTCGGTCGGGTCGTGCTCGATGCGCCGCGGATCTCGCGGATGACCGCACGAGTGAGAGCCCGCGCTGGACGGCTGTGCACTCATCCGTTTGGGCACCGCCAGCGCGGAGCATTCGGGACACCAGGTGGATCGCCGACGCGATCCACCTGGTCGTGCGCGCTGTTCAGCGGGCGTGGCGACGAATCGGTGGCCGGCGTCGCACTCCCAGACGAGGTAGACCTCGGCCGCGGGTGGCACCTGACTGAGCACGAGACCGTGGTTGAGGTCGGGATGGTACTGGCGCACGAGTACCGGATACCTCTGCCAGTCCTCGCGGTACCGGCCGACCGCGTAGGGCACGGAGCTTCCCTTGCTCCATTGGCGGCGCGCCCACCACAGCTCGACGCTCTCTGCCACGCGCTGCTCCTCCCGACCGTCCTATCACGGCCTCCCGGTCATCCGCGGCCCAGACTAGGAGCGACCACCGTCATCGCTCGACGGACCCGTCACCTTCTTCCATCGAGCGGAGTAGCCGATCGGCTCGAAGCCGACAGCCTCGTTCACGTCGAGCATGTGCCGGTTGTCCTCGGCGTTCGTCGTCTCCACGCTCCGGATGTGCGGAAACCTGTCCTCCAGCTCACGCAGGTTCGTCAGCTTCAGAAGCATCCCGAGTCGGCGACCGCGGTGCTCCCGGAGCACGAGGGTGTCCATCTGTTCGGCGGGACGATCAGGTTCGCCGGGAACATCGAGCTCGGTGTAGCCCGCAGGTCGTCCCGACTCGACATGCAGCACGAGTGTCGTCAGCACGGAGCGCGGACTGGATTCCCAGAGATCATCCACGGAACGCACCCGATCCGCCGTCCAGACGTCCTCCGTCTGAGCAATGCCCGCATTCGGTGTCTCGGTGCTCATCCTCGTGCGCACCAGAGCCACCGCATCGAGCCATTCGTCCGGGGTGCGACCCTGCCAGGTGACGGTCCGGTACCCGGTAGCGGATGCGCTCGCTTCGGAGAAGCGCGCCGAGAAGAGGTCCCCATCCACCGGGAGCTCCAGGCTGCTCAAGCGGCCGACCTGCTCCAGGGAGAAGCCGTAGCGCTGGAGAAAACGGGTCGACCCGAGTCCGGTCGGAACCGACCCGAAGCCGGTGGGAGCGGGGATGCTGTCGCCCGGGACGCCGGCAGCGTAACTGGTCTGGTTCTGGATGATCGTCCGCTTCGCACCCTCGGCCATCCGCTCGAGGCGTTCGAACAGGGCGGAACCGATTCCCCGGCGTCGGAAGTCCGGGAGTACGGAAACGGCCGCCCAGCATTCCGTCGCATCGCGTGGCAGTGCAAGGCTTCCCCGGCCGACGACGCGGCCGTCGACCTTGGCGATGAGCCCCGACATCGGCAGGGTCGAGTCCTTCCAGTTCGGGAGAAGATCCTCCGCGGTGAAAACGTCGGCGGTGACTCCCCGTAGTTCGGCTTCCACGCGGCTTCTGACCTCGGCCATGCCGATGAAGTCCGCAGCGTCGGCGGACTGGACGCTGTCCGGAACGATGAGGTCCGAGACGACGAACGCGCCGTCGGTGAAAGTGTGTTGTGGCGTAGACATTGAAATCCTTCTTGTGAGCAGGGTCGATCGACTCATCCACGGACGTGGAGAGGAATGGAGTCGCTGCTAAAGGATCACGGACGGAAGTCTGTCAGAGCTTCCGGACCCGAGCAAGGGCACCTGCCGATCCGCTCAGGACCGTCGCTATCATTCGGTCATGCTCATCGAACATCGCGGTCACCACCCGAACGTCCACGAGAGCGCATACGTGGCGCCCACGGCAGTGATCAGCGGAGACGTCACCATCGGGCCCGGGGCGCGCATCCTGTACGGAGCGGTCATCAGCGCAGAGGATGGGTGCGTCACCGTGGGCGAGAACGTGATCGTGATGGAGAACGCACTGGTGCGCGGACGAGAAGCGCATGGAGTGAGCATCGGGGACGCCACCATGATCGGTCCTCACGCGCACATCAACGGTGCCGCGATCGGGGCCGGGGCTTTCATCGCGACAGGAGCCTCGGTGTTCCCCGGCGCGGTCGTCGGAGAGGGCGCCGAGGTGCGCATCAACGGGGTTGTCCAGGTCAACACGCGTCTCGAAGCCGACACGGTGGTGCCCATCGGCTGGGTGGCCGTCGGCGACCCGGCCGAGATCTTGCCGCCCGACGCACACGACCGGATCTGGGAGATACAGCGGGCGCTCGATTTCACGGGAACCGTCTACGGGGTCACCGCAGGCACGCCGATGGGCGAGGTGATGGCGCGCCAATCCGAGTTCTACGGCGCGCATCGCGATGACAGGGTGGGCCCTACCGGGATCGAACCGATGACATCCACGGTGTAAACGTGGCGCTCTACCAGCTGAGCTAAAGGCCCTTCGTCGCAGTGCGACCCGAACAGCTTAGCGCTCGGCGGTGTGCGCCAGGTCGACCTCCCACTCGGCGAGTTCGCCGGCGGACAGCTGCCACATGTACTCGTTCTTGAGCTTTGCCCCATCGCGCACGAACGGTCCGGTGCGGTAGTCGTAGAAGGCCACGGTCGGCAGCGTGCCGTCAGGTGCCGTGAGTATGGCGTTGTTGAAGTCGCCGTTCATGCGTCTCAGCTCCCGGACGACCGCGTGACGATAGGCGTCCTGGTCGAGCGCCGCTCTGCTCGTCGCCGCCTCCGTCAGTTGCAGAGCGATGTGCAGCTGACGATCTCCCCGGTCGTCTTCGAAGCTGATGAGACGGTGGTTCTCGACGACCTCGAGAAGAGACGGGTCGCCGTAGATGACGTCGCGGAGCGCATCCGGTGCCACGACAGCTCCGTTGTAGTCGACAGAGAGGTCGGAGCGTCCGTAGTGGAACAGCAGCGGAAGATCGAGGAACTGTTCGTCGATGACCGCCTGATGACCGAGCTCGCGCAGAATGGGCGTCACCTCGCGCAGGCGCATGACGTGCCCGCGGTCGTGGATGTTGTACCGGATGCGCGGATTGATGTTCTGCTTGCGCACGATCGTGACGACCAGCTCACCCGCCGCGTTCGTCTCGATGAGGTAGTCGTACGGGTTGAACTGGAACACCATGGGCAGCACGCCGTACTCCCCCTGCCGGGTGATGCGAGCGGCCAGGACGGGGTCGGTGGCGATGGCCCGGCGGAGCTCCACCGTGTAGTCGGTCTCGATGGCGATGTTGATCTCGAGGTCGCTGGCTCCGTACGAGCCGAACGCGCTGTGCGCATAGCGGAGGATGTGCGAGCGCATGTTCTCACTGATGCCTTCACCGCCGAAGGCCGCCACGATGTCGTACTGCGTCCAGTCGACGCGATCGTCGTCGAACAGTGCCTTCAAGAAGGGCGGGTAGCTCAGGATGATGTAGGTGTACCCGGTGCCGAACTCCTGCATGGTCGCGATGATCTTGTTGCGATCGGGACCGATCGACTTCATCATCGTGACCTCGGTCAGCGACGTGCTGACGTTCATCCCGGTAGCCCAAGCGCCGAGCGAGAAGGCGTTCAAGACGAACGGCTGCTTGCGCAACGAATTGGCCGTCCGTGCGAATCCCACCTGGAGCAGCTGCCGGGTGGCGAGCCGTTCGTCCCTTCCCCGCACCCAGCTCGTCGGAGTGCCGGAGCTTCCCGAGGATTCGTCCACGACGACGCCGTGGCGTGGCAGCCGGCCGCCGATGCTGCGCTCCGGGATGCTCCACTTCTTGATGTACGAGTCTTTGTCCATCTCCGGGATCGTCGCGTACGCCGAGGCGAGAGAGCCGCGGAAGCGCAGTGTGGGCGCAACCCCGCGCTGCGCGAGGAAGGCACGATAGGCGGGTACCTTGCGGGCGGCGAACTCGAACGTGCGCCACGCGCGCCAGCGGCCGAGCAGCCAGCGGAACGGCTCGATGCCCGGGCCGAGCAGCACCTTGTGGGTGTGCACACTGTGCGTGAACAAGCGCACGAATCCGTCCTGAGCCCAGACGAAGGCGAAAATGAGCGACCGTTTCATGAACCGGCTCCGATCAGCATGGCTTCGGCGGGACGGCGGTGAGCGATGGGCGGGCGCTTGCTGTGACCGAACCGGAAGAGCATCCAGGCCATCCGACCGTCCCGTTCGTCCGCCGGGACGGACTCCACGAACGCGCGGTGCGACTCCGGATTGGTGATGACGGTGCCGAACGGATGCAGGTAGACGCCGTTCGCCGTGAGATCGAGCCACACCCGCATGAACGTGCGCCCAGCTTCCACGTGGTCCGCCGGTTTGTCGAACGGACCCTCCAGCCATCCGAGCTGCCGAACGCCGCGCATCGTTCGAAGGTAGACGCTCCGGATGACGCCCCCGATGACCGGTGCACGCCAGAGTCCCCGGTGGCCCATCGCGAACCGCAGCACGGGACCGGGCATGAGCATGGCCTCGGCGCTGAGGCCATCTCCCCTCTCCCGTGCTTCCGTGCGGTCGAACCGAAGCCACGTCATGATCTCTTCGTATACGGCATCGTTCTGCAGATCGGAGAAGAGCGTGGACTGATTGATGCGTACCAGTTCACGAACGGTCCCGGCATCGGCGGTGGTGCGGAAGGCGTGGCCGCCGCTCGTCGCGACCGCCGCGGCTGAGGCGATGACGGCATCCGGTACCAGTGTCGCGTCGTACGGCCTGCGCGAGGTCTGCCTGCTCAGGAAGAGCGCGTGCCTCAGCCTGTCCCGCTCGGTCGTTTCGCGCGGCTCGAGAGTCAGGGTTCCCAGTGGATGCAGACGATCCGACCCGGCGAAGTCCATGTCGCTGTGGTCGAGGTTCTCGGTCACCGAATATCCGAGTCCGGCGGCGACGGTGTGAAGTCCCTCGAGGAACACGCCCGCGCACACGTGCCCGAACGGGATGCCGAACGATTCAGCGGGCAGGCCGAGATCGAGATCGTAGAAAAGCTCGGCCGTGCGTTCGTCGATCGGCCTGAGCTTGATCGGCTGCGAATTGTGGGGCGACGGGTAGTGGCGAGCATCGTCGACGATGCGCGCCCAGGGAACTATCGGGCCATCCATGGGAACACGGTATCGGGTGCCCGGTCAGGGCTGCCTCCGTGGCAGCACGGTTTAGCCGACGTGTGCGGGAAGAGACTCGAGGGCGGCGCGGTAGGCGTCGAGCGAGCGTGCCTCGCCGGGAGCGGTGATGAAGGAGGCGCGGATGATCCCCGACTCGTCGATCACGAACGTCGCGCGGTTGGCGAAACCCTTCTCGGGAAGGAAGACGCCGTACTCCTTCGATATCTCACCGTGCGGCCAGAAGTCCGCGAGCAGAGTGAAGTCGTACCCCTCCTGCTCCGCCCAGGCGCGAAGCGTGAACTTCGAGTCGACGGAGATGCCGATGAGCTCGACCGCGTTGTCCTTGAAGAGTGCCAGGTTGTCGCGCAGTGCGCAGAGCTCCCCCGTGCACGTTCCCGAGAAGGCGAGCGGGAAGAAGACGAGCGCGACGGCGCGCTTTCCGCGGAAGTCGCTGAGACGGACCGTCTCGCCGAACTGGCTGAGCAGCTCGAAGTCGGGAGCCTGGGTGTCGTTCTCCAGAGCCATGGTGTGTTCCTTTCAGCGACAACGGGCCGAATCGCTCGCCGACGCACGAGCACACAGCCTAGACCCGGCCGCCGAGACTTCCAAGGGAGCTGTCAACAGAGCCCGCGGAGTGAGGCTAGGCTGACAGATGGTGCCTTCGCACTTGTCGCAACCCGACAGCGAATGACGCCTCTCACGATCTATCCGACACAAGAAAGAGGTCGAGGGTGACTGTAAACGACCAGGACCCGTATTCGGTGAATCACATCGATTCGGACCCGGAGGAGACCGCCGAATGGCAGGAATCCCTCGACGCACTGGTTGCGGCTCATGGTCACGAGCGTGCTCGTGAAATCATGCTGAGCCTGCTCAAGCGCTCCAAAGAACTGCACCTCGGTGTACCGATGGTCCCGACCACGGACTACATCAACACCATCTCCCCCGACAACGAGCCGGACTTCCCCGGTGACGAGGAGATCGAACGCCGTTACCGCGCCTGGATCCGGTGGAACGCGGCCGTCATGGTGCACCGCGCACAGCGCCCCGGCATCGCAGTCGGTGGTCACCTCTCGAGCTACGCCTCGAGTGCGACGCTCTACGAGATCGGCTTCAACCACTTCTTCCGCGGTCAGGACCACCCGGGCGGCGGAGACCAGGTCTTCTTCCAGGGGCACGCCTCCCCGGGCCCCTACGCCCGTGCGTTCCTCGAGGGCCGGCTCAGCGCCGATCAGCTCGACGGGTTCCGCCAGGAGAAGTCTCACGCGGGCGGCGGGCTCTCGTCGTATCCGCATCCGCGTCTCATGCCGGAGTTCTGGCAGTTCCCGACCGTGTCGATGGGTCTCGGACCGATCAACGCCATCTACCAGGCGCAGGCGAACAAGTACCTCACCAACCGCGGCATCAAGGATGCGAGCGACCAGCACGTGTGGGCGTTCCTCGGCGACGGCGAGATGGACGAGGTCGAGAGCCGTGGCCAGCTGCAGGTCGCCGCCAACGAGAAGCTCGACAACCTCACGTTCGTCGTGAACGCCAACCTCCAGCGGCTGGACGGGCCGGTGCGAGGCAACGGCAAGATCATCCAGGAGCTCGAGAGCTACTTCCGCGGTGCGGGCTGGAACGTCATCAAGGTGATCTGGGGTCGCGAGTGGGACGACCTGCTGGCCCGTGACGATGACGGCGCTCTCGTCAACCTGATGAACCAGACGCCCGACGGCGACTACCAGACCTACAAGACCGAGAGCGGCGCCTACGTGCGCGAGAACTTCTTCGGCCGTGACCCCCGCACACTGAAGCTCGTCGAGAACTACAGCGACGACCAGGTGTGGGGTCTCAAGCGCGGTGGACACGACTACCGCAAGGTCTACGCGGCGTTCAAGGCGGCTGTCGAGCACAAGGGCCAGCCGACCGTCATCATCGCGAAGACGATCAAGGGCTACGGCCTCGGTCCGAGCTTCGAGGGGCGCAATGCGACCCACCAGATGAAGAAGATGACCCTCGACAACCTGAAGGCGTTCCGCGACGCCATGCGCATCCCGGTGACGGATGCACAGCTCGAGGAGAACCCGTACCTTCCGCCGTACTACAACCCCGGCCCCGATGACGAGGCGATCCAGTACATGCACGACCGTCGTCGCGCGCTCGGCGGATACGTGCCGGAGCGTCGCACGAAGTACACACCGCTCTCCCTCCCCGACGACAGCGCATACGCGATCTCGAAGAAGGGCTCGGGCACGCAGGAGATCGCCACCACCATGGCGTTCGTCCGCCTCCTGAAAGATCTGCTGCGCTCGAAGGACTTCGGCCACCGGATCGTGCCGATCATCCCGGATGAGGCTCGCACGTTCGGAATGGACGCGTTCTTCCCGAACGCGAAGATCTACAACCCGAACGGCCAGCACTACACCTCGGTCGACCGTGAACTGCTGCTCGCCTACAAGGAGAGCCCGCAGGGACAGATCATCCACGTCGGCATCAACGAGGCGGGAGCGCTCGCCGCGTTTACCAACATCGGAACGTCGTACGCCACCCAGGGTGAGCCGCTCATCCCGGTGTACGTCTTCTACTCGATGTTCGGATTCCAGCGCACGGGCGACGCGATGTGGGCAGCGGGCGACCAGATGGCGCGCGGTTTCATGATCGGCGCCACCGCCGGTCGCACGACCCTGACGGGTGAAGGTCTGCAGCACGCCGACGGTCACTCGCTGGTTCTGTCGTCCACGAACCCGGCGGTGCTCTCGTACGACCCGGCCTACGGCTACGAGATCGGCCACATCGTTCGCGCAGGTCTCGAACGGATGTACGGCGACAACCACCCGGACCCGAACGTCATGTACTACCTGACGGTCTACAACGAGCCGATCGTGCAGCCCGCCGAGCCCGAGGGCGTCGACGTGGACGGCATCGTCAAGGGCATCTACAAGCTGCGAGGCAACGACGTGGCCGGGCCGAAGGCTCAGCTCCTCGCTTCCGGTGTCTCGGTGCCCTGGGCACTCGAGGCCCAGCACCTGCTCGCGCAGGACTGGGGTGTGTCGGCGGACGTGTGGTCGGTGACCTCCTGGTCCGAGCTGCGCCGCGACGGTCTCCGTGCGGAGGAGCACAACTTCCTCTACCCGCAGCAGGAGCGTCAGGTCCCGTACGTCACCCGCAAGCTCGAGGGAGCCGAAGGGCCGTTCGTCGCGGTGACCGACTTCATGCACGCCGTGCCCGACCAGATCCGTCAGTTCGTGCCCGGAGAGTTCGCAACGCTGGGTGCAGACGGGTTCGGTTTCTCCGACACCCGTCCGGCCGCCCGGCGATTCTTCAAGATCGACGGTCCGTCGATGGTCGTCCGCACTCTCGAGCTGCTCGCAGCACGGGGACAGGTCGACCCGACGGCTCCGGCACGAGCGATCGAGAAGTACCTCCTCCACGACGTGAACGCTGGAACCACCGGCAGCGCCGGCGGCGAAAGCTGACCTCGGTCCGCACTCCGGTGCCGAAGACGAAGGAAGAGACGCTCACCTGGCTTCGCAAGATCTCGGGTGAGCTGGCCACCGCTACGCTCAAACGCCTCGAAGACACCCTGCCGTGGTACCGCGACATGCCCCCTGGGCGGCGGTCCGCGGTGGGGCTCGTGGCCCAGGCGGGCATCTCGTCGTTCATCTCGTGGTTCGACGACCCTCGGTCGACTCCGTGGATCGCAGCCGATGTGTTCGGCGCGGCTCCGCGTGAGCTCCTCCGGTCGGTGAGCCTGCAGCAGACGCTGCAGCTCATCAAGGTCACGGTGGAGGTCGTCGAGGACCGCGTGAAGAACGGTGGAGAGGCCCTCCGTGAGGCGATCCTCCTGTACTCGCGGGAGATCGCGTTCGGCGCGGCAGACGTGTACGCCCGCGCCGCAGAGGCCCGCGGCCTCTGGGACGCACGGCTCGAGGCTCTCGTAGTCGACAGCATCCTGACCGGTGAGTACGACGACGAGCTGCCGAGTCGTATCGCCGCCCTGGGCTGGCACGGCCACGGAGAGGTGAGCGTGCTGGTGGGCACGGCGCCCAAGATGCTCGACGTCGACCAGCTCCGCCGCACGGCGAGGCACATGTCGGCGGATGTGCTCATCGGCGTTCAGGGAAGTCGCCTCGTTCTGGTGATCGGTCGGGCGTTCCCGAGCTCGGCGGCACAGGACGAGGCCATCGGCGCCTCCCCCGTGGTGAGCTTCCTGGAGATCGCCGCGCAGCTCGAACCGGGCTTCGGTTCGGGTCATCTCGTTCTCGGCCACGAAGTGGCGAGCCTGGTGGATGCGTCGAAGAGTGCAAAAGCAGCGCTTGCGGGCTTCGCCGTGGCCAAGGCCTGGCGCAACTGCCCGCGGCCGGTCCATGCTGACGACCTGCTTCCCGAGCGAGCCCTCGCGGGCGATGGGCTCGCCCGCGCAACCCTCATCAACCGCATCTACCGTCCCCTGCAGGCACATTCCACGGAACTGCTGACGACGCTATGGTGCTATCTCGACAACGGCCGTTCGTTGGAGGCCACCGCTCGTGAGCTCTTCGTCCATCCGAACACGGTGCGGTACCGGCTCAAGCGTGTCTCCGAGGTGATCGGATGGGATGCCACCGGCGCCAGGGAAGCGCTGATCCTGCAGGCCGCGCTCATCGTGGGCTCGATCAACGAGCCCGAATCACCTCGCCGCGGCTGACGGTGTTTGTAGACAACCACAAAGGATCACGGAATACTTCGTATCCGTTCGACACATCCGCACTGCGGAGGATTGGCAGACTAGAACAGTGATCGTCATCGTGTGCCCGGGACAGGGCTCCCAGACCCCCGGCTTCCTCGAGCCCTGGCTCTCCGAGTCGTCGTTCCGTGAGCAGCTCTCGAGCATCTCGGATGCTGTCGGCATCGACCTCGTGGCCCACGGGACCGTCAGCGACGCGGAGACCATCCGCGACACGGCGATCGCTCAGCCGCTGATCGTGTCGGCCGGGCTTCTGACACTGACGGCCCTTCTGAAGGACGGCCGGCGCGACCGAGTCGGCGGCATAGCGGGGCACTCGGTCGGCGAGCTGACTGCTGCTGCGGGCGCCGGCATCCTGAGCGAGACGGATGCGGTCGCCTTCGTGCGAGAGCGCGGCGCGGCGATGGCCAAGGCCGCGGCAGAGGTGCCGACCGGTATGAGCGCGGTGATCGGAGCGGACGAGACGGAACTGTTCGCCAAGCTCGACGAGCTCGGCCTCTCCCCCGCGAACTACAACGGTGGCGGCCAGATCGTCGTCGCAGGCGCGCTCAGCGCGCTGGCGCAGCTCTCGGAGAACCCGCCCGCCCGTGCCCGGGTCATCCCGTTGCAGGTCGCCGGTGCGTTCCACACGCGTTTCATGCAGCCGGCCGTCGATCACCTGCGGGAGTTCGCCGCAACACTGCCCGTCTCTGACCCGACCCTCCCGATCTGGACGAACAAGGATGGCTCGCTCGTCACCTCGGGAACCGAGTACGTCGACCTGCTGGTCGGCCAGGTCTCGTCGCCGGTCCGCTGGGATCTGACGATGGATTCCCTTCAGTCCGCAGGCGTCTCGGGCATCGTCGAGGTCGCCCCCGCGGGTGCGCTCGTCGGGCTCGCCAAGCGCGGCCTCAAGGGCGTGCCATCCGTCGCCATCAAGACGCCGGACGATCTGCCCGCAGCGTTCGAGCTCATCGACCAGGCCGCCTAGGAGGACCAGGATGACCCACCCCACACTTCAGCAGGCCCATGGCCCGCAGTACACGCGCATCCTCTCGGTCGGTGCGGCCCGCGGCGATCTGATCGTTCCCAACGACGACCTCGTCGGACCGATCAACTCGTCGGACGAATGGATTCGTCAGCGCACAGGCATCATCACGCGCACCCGAGCGAGTCACGATGTGCTCGCCGTCGACCTTGCGACCGACGCGTCGCGCGAGGCGATCGCCAAGTCGGGGGTCGATCCTCAGCTCATCGACGCCGTGATCGTCGCGACGATCAGCAATTCGCAGCAGACGCCGTCGCTCGCCGCCGTGCTCGCCGATCGTGTGGGAGCGAACCCGGCCGCGGCCTACGACATG
>Ga0256788_1000175_pt1 | contig 19153 bp, 30 predicted proteins | sample MC6MC0939MT_FD_186355 | JGI IMG/M metagenome (GOLD analysis project Ga0256788, IMG submission 186355) | Metatranscriptome of enriched soil aggregate microbial communities from Iowa State University, Ames, United States - MC6-MC0939-MT... | ecosystem: Environmental > Terrestrial > Soil >...
TTCCCCCATTTTTCACTTGACAATTTTATTATTTTATGTTAGTAGAATTATATTATGATTGACGAATTAATTTTATATATTTTTATTTCTCTATTGACGAATCAATTAACAAATGTTATACTAAGTATAGTTAATAAAACAATAACAGGAGGTCATTAACATGACAAAATATGATAAATTACAAGTAGAAGAATTAGAAACACAATGTAGAATGTTAGCTGAATGTTTCGGTGAAATGGATACAGAAGATCACTTTGATGAAATTGAAGGAGTAGAAACTTTCATATACTATTCATCAACACACGCTCATATTATTAATGTTAATTATGACTATGATAATAACAATTTCGAGGTTTATATTACATCAGCTAGTAACAATATTAGTTATGAAAGAATAATAAAATCAGATAAAATATCAGAAACATTTGAACAAACAAGAAAATACTATAATGAATTATCTAAACTTCATTTAGAAAATGAAAATTAAGCAGATTAATTTCTGCTTTTTATATCAAACCTATTGACGAAACAATGAAATACATGTTATAATAAGTTATAAGTTAAAAACAATTAAAACAATCATAAAGGGGATTAAATAAAATGTCAATTTATTCAGGAGTAATAGTTATCTTAGTATTCATAACAGTAATTGGTTTAATAATTTCTAGTATTAAAGAAACATCAAATAATGTTAAAGAAACAACTCAACACGTTATGGAAATTTCTCAAAGAGATTCTTTAAAAGAAGAAATGAAAGAACTTAAAAAGATGATCAAAGTTAAACAACAAGAATTAGAAAACTTAGTTCATGCAACTGAACAAGCAAAACGTAGAACAGTTACAAATTTAACAGTTCAGCAAGAAGAAGCATTAGACTTATACACACGAAACGGAATTAGATTACCTATTGACATCATTGAAGAACTAAGCTATTCTAATAATGTTACATATCATTCAGCGGTATCATTCATCGAAATGCAACGTAAAGTATGGAAAGCGCAATTCATGGTAACTATGACGAAAGGAATGATTAAATAATGAACAATTTTAACAATAATTTCGAAGGAAACAACGATTTCTTAGTAGTTGGTCAAATAGAAAGGCAAAACAAATTAAAACAACAAGAATTAAAAGAACAACAAGCCATGCGCAAAGCTTATTGCAAAGTAAATGATATTCCATATGAAGAACCACAAGAAATACCTAGCATCGGTCAAGGCTCTTTAAAAGTGATATGTTTAGTAATGTGGTTATTCATAGTAGGTACTATAATATCAGCATTTATTGGTGAAGGAAACTTTTTAACAAACTTTATGAAAGTGTGGTTTTAATAGTGGATACGCTAAAATACGCAGAAGCATTATTACTAATAAACAAACAACATCGTAACGGTGAAATAGATACAGAAACATCTGTTAAACTACATAAGTTTTGCAAAGAATTACACTTAATTTGGAAGGAAAAGAAAACAAAATGAAAACAATAATTCGTCACTTCAAACCAAGATACCCAGAACATGGAAATATTCGTTTTAAAGCGTCCCAATCCGTGACGGAATTAATTAAGATAGCAGATGAATACTGTAAGAAGTACGGTTTCGATTATGAAGAACCAATATATAAAGTTATAACAGGGTCTGAAAACCACAACACTAATACGTATTCTTATTCAAAACTAGATAAACTAAAATTCAAAAAAGACGTTCACATAAAAGAACAATTCTACTACGAAGCGAGACTCAGAAAGGTTGTCTAAAATGATTACTATACAATACAATAAATACGGATCAGAACTAGAAATAAACACACAAACATTTACAGGCGATAACTGTTTCGATAATTTTCTATATTGGTTTTTCAAACATGATATAAGAGATTACAAATTCTTAAAAGGAAAAGAATATATTTTAGGTGAAATAAAACAAAAGGGGATAAATAACAAATGAATATAACTGTAGAACACGTAATAAATTCAGGAATTTTTCATAAAAGAGAGGTATTTATTTTACTAGATGTTAATCATAAACCATTAGGTTATTTCAATGAAGATGGGTTAATCGACTTTTATCACTTAAAAGTAAAATATGTTGACTGTGTAGATAATGAGCTTGTTATAAGATTAGATGAAGAATACTACGAAATTTAACCCCTCCAAATAAGGAAGGGTTTTTTTCTTTTATGATATATTAAGGTTCTACGCTTTCCTATGTATTAACAGTATATCCAAATTTTCAATTCTTTAATCTTTATATCTTTTAAATATCTTTTAAATATTTATATTATACATTATCTATTATATATCCATTTTATATCTAAAATATATTTCACCGCTCGGTCTTGAACTTAATCTCTTCATTCTTTCGTTCTTAAGTTCAATCTCTCGCCAGTCGCTCCATACTTCGCAATTACGCTCTTTATTGCACACCCATCTTTTTAAACATATCGTAAGAAGCTTGTCTAACTATCTGATTATCAAACATCAACAATCCCTTTTTAAATGCTCTTATAATTTTAGATAGGTAAACCTCATTTTTATAATTATTAACCAAAATTTTATTTTCATCCATATCTTCTTTCGTTAACACAAACGATTTTCTAGAAGAGGGGTCGTAATCCTGACTCAAGAACATATAATCACTTTTCGTATCAACCCACATGCCCATAGTAAAACCTTTATATGTAATGTTACAAAAATGAATACTTGTTTTAGCTCTTTTCATGATAAATGTCTGAACATCATGTGTGAATTCGTTATCAAGTGACATTCTACCATATTCTAACTCACTAATCATAGCACCGAATCTAGTCTTAATGCGTTCCTCTTTAAAATCAGCACCATCAGGTATTTCAAGAACTGTATGTTTATAAGGATAGAATCTTTTAAACTTTCCATCCTCATTCGGCTCAGGTAAAATATTAAAATACAAGAACCACGGATTAACTACAGACACCGAGTTACTTAAACAAACACATCTAAAGTTGTCACGATTACGAATTACAGTATCTATAATATTTAGAAGACTTTCTACACAGTTAGGAGGATACCCAACATTATCTTTCTCACGAATAAACTCATCAAATAATATCGTCTCAACATTAGGGAATGAATTACCTTTAAAACTTTGCCAAGCACTTAAAGGAACAGCAAACCCAGCAACTTGTCCATCTATATAAAACTCTTTCCCTTTAACCTCAAATTTATGATCAGGAAATTCTTGACTAACATCATTAAATAATTGAGAAATCTTTTTTAACTCTGTTTTGTACATTCTCAAGTAAATAAATTGTGCCCCTGTTTTTAAGAATCTATTAATAATATATTTTTTCATGGCATAAGTTTTACCAATACCACGACTTGCAATAACGAAGCTTATGATTCTGTTATAACTCAACATTTGTTGTGGATTATAATATAAATCTTTTAACTTATCTTTTTCTAATTTATTTTTTACTTTTTCTTTTTTACCTTCTTTTTTAATCTTTTGTTGTTCTTCAAATTCAAACAAAGTCAAGTTTTCCATAACAGAACCACGCTCCTTTTTATGATTGTTTCACATGAAACATTTAATTTTTATCGTTTTCTTTTAATCTTTTCAGTTCTTCTAACTTACACAAATCCATTATCTAAACGAACCCCACTTACTCACTCGTTCTCCGTTACTCGTTTCACCACTAGCAATGTAAGTACCATCTACACCTTTTAACCAAACATATCCATAAGCTTCATAGCCATACGAATTATACGTGTATTCGCCACCATCCGACAGCGTTCGAATATGTTCACTATTCACACTAGGTTCTTTACGAACTTTAATCGCTCTATCAGTAGTAAAAACACCATCCTGTTTCGTAAACCAACTAGAATCATATGCGCTTTGTTCTTGACTTTGACTTTGATTTTTTTCTTGTTCTTTCATAGGTTTCAACATCAATTCTGTTTCAGCTTTACGTCTACGAATCAATCCTGCATACGGTTTCCCACCTGCATTAACAAACAAATTCATAATTCTTGATGCTTCATTCCAATTACCCGAATTAATAGCATCCAATAGATTTCTATTATTTCTAAAAATATGACTACCTAAATTGAAAGCAAAGCTACATAACGCATCATACTGGTTTTGGTTCATATCACCCGTTAAATCTCTTTTTGGAACTTCCATATGCGAATCTAAATCATTTGCTAGTAATTGCTCCGCTTTTGATTGGCTAATAACATTGCCACGATAAGCATATTGTTTTTGCGTGTTACCATAACCAATTGTCCAAACACCAACAACATCTTGATAAGCTTTTAAATAACAACCCTCAAAATGTTTAACTAAATCAACACCAACTTTAGAAACACTCATATCTCTAGCTTTCATTATTTCCTCTCCTCCATTTTTTCAATAACAACTGTTAAATCTGTTATTGCTTCCTTAACTCCATCCAGTGTGCTTGTTACTTTTGTCATCATGAACACTGCTACGAATATAGGAAAACCAACCTGGCTAATAAATGGCACTAATTGCTCCACCGAATTCACCTTCATTCTTTATTATTTTTATTTAAATTTTCCACCAAACTTAGGTCGTACTCTATCAAAGTTTAATAGCCAATCTTCATATTGCTTCATTTTATTTTTCTCTTCTTCTTTACCTGTGTTATCTCCACCACAACTATTTATCGAACCATCCCCAGTGGTATATAATTGCAAAACCCTAGCATAGTGAAAGTTTCCACCATTTAAATAGCGCCACGGGTAACCAATTTCTATCGCTTCCGGTCTGTTATAAGCAATTTTTATACCAGTCGTATTACCCAAACTAGGGGCAACAACTGTTCTAGAATATTCTATTGATAGCTCAAGTGTATGAATTTTACCTCTTTTACTTATCCATTTCGCATAACCAATACCGTAGTTATATTGCTGAAAAGCTGTCCACATATCACACCCATATTGCAAGGTTGTATCTAGTGATTCTTTAAAGTGTTTTACCCCTTGCCTAATACTTGCTACTGGGTCTTTAATTGCGTTCATCGGTAATCCGGCCGATTCAGAACTTTGCATTGGGTCACCACCTGCACCACCTGATTCAACCATCATAATCGCAAGTAATCCTGGAACAGCATCCATTCCAACACCTTGAGCTTTACATTCAGATTCTATTTGAGGTCTATAACTTCTAACTTTAGCATTAACCCTTTCATTAATGTCAAATGTTCCATTACCACTATTACTAGGTGGTTGACAAGTGCCATTATCAATACCTGTTTGGTCGTTCGTAGTAGCCCATGCATACCCAAAATTAACGACTATCTCAGTATCATTTACAAAGAAAGCTTCCCAGTTATGTACCGCATTAGATTTATCAAACACAGATCCATTCATAACTTCTATATGTAAGTGGTCACCAGTTGCAAATCCCGCTGTACCAGTTTGACCACACTTTTCACCTTGTTTTCTTTTTGTTCCAACTGGATATGCACTGTGATTATTGTCATGCCAAAACATATACACCATTCTTTTTGTTCCCGAAGGGGTATTGACTTCATTATCTGTTGCCCACATTGTCCCTGCACTCCCTGCATTAACAACAGTCATATCAGCAGGGGCATAATACCACGCTCTTTTTGTTCTAACACCAGATTTTGTTAAATGGATATAATCAATTGCTTTCGCTTTACTATGTGAGAAATCACCAGATTCACCTTGTGTTATATACATAACATCCATGGGGAACATGGAATTTTGTTTTCCATTTGCCCCCACAGACTTTTGTCCCTCTTTCATCGCACAATCATATAACCTAGTGTTGTACTATCAAACGGACAAGGGTTTTTCCATCTGATTTTGAATCCAGTAGTTGTTTTTGCAGGAATCCAAACACCACCGTGGTCAAACATTAACCCAACAAGAACATCATACGAACTATCCTTTTGTTTTAACGCTTCGGGTAACACAACGTCAAATTCAGTTGCATTTATTGGTACTGGATACCTTTGTGTCGGATTGGTTGAATCAGTTCTCACATTATTGTAAATCATACCTATGTTACCGTGACAATATTGAAGCATCCAATAATAGTCTTTACCAGGTGGAACAACATAAGCGGAAATTGCACCATCTACTAAGTCATTACCAGTAATATAGTAATCAATCCAAGTTTTATCTGTATCCATATGCAATGAATAACTAACTGTAGATGAACCCTTTTTAAAGTTATTATCTTGAATAACAACTCTCATTTTTGGTACTGGGTTAGCATCGGTTTCTTTTTGTGATTCGCCAATAGATAAATGTGTTTCAATTGAGCCATTAAATTGATTATCTCTGACAATAAGAGTTGTGTATTTATATATTCTCTCACCAACAGGATTTATTAAAGGATTCCAGAAGAATGAAAAACCTCGACGACAACCAATAAAATGATTTGATTCAACAGACGCAACACCTTGAGGGGGAGATGCAAAACGGACACCGTCTCCACGGTCAGTCAATTTCATAATATTGTTCGATATTTGCACATCTTCGGCAAATCCCATTACTTCAATACCGAACTGGAATTCACCTGTCAATATATTATCTGTTACAATTGTATTTTTACAATCACTTTCAGGATATGAAGCATGATCAACACCAATACCACCCCAAGCTTCTGTGTTTAATTGGTTTGGATAGAATTGGAAAGCATTTCCTCTTGTTAAATGTAATTTATTGTTTTCAACGGTAACATGATTTGTTTTAAAGTAAATATGTATACCGTGATGTAATGGGTCTTTTAAATAACAATTTTTAACACTAACATTAGAAACTCGATGAATCGATATTTGGTCTTCTGAAATCTTATCACAATAACAATTATCTATTAAAATGTTATTAGTCAATGTGTCATCTCGTTTTGTATCGACTAGAATTGCGCTCCATGATAGCCATGTAAATTTTGAATTCTTTAAAACCATATTATTACCACCTAAACGAATACCCGTATATCCAACATATTTTTCTGTTGGCATATTCGGAAAGGCCGTATAATATTTGTCTTCTCCAACTTTAACATAATTATTTTGAATATTACCATGAACCGTTAAACCGTCAATGGTAACATTATTTCCAGTGAACACTAGAATACTCGCTTTTAATCCTTTCGTTGTCAAAGGAGCATTGTCAATAACAGTAACCAAAGAACCTTTACTAAATTGAATGTTCATATTACTAGCTGTAATAACAACCTCATCTGAAACAGTATAAGTACCAAACGGGAAATATACATTTCTATCACCGCAAGCATTTAAAAGGTTAGTAATAGCTTCCGTTTCATCACTACCATCACCCTTTAAACCCACTAACGGTTTGGGTGGTGTTTTAACATTTATCCAATCCTTAGTTATTGTGTCTAACTGTGGAAAAATCTCTTCGTTAATAATTTTCTCTAACGTTCCATCATCCAACCACTCTTGTAATTTCTTTCTAACAGCTTCATCCAAACCTTCATTCATAATCCATTTACATAAAATGTTCCATTGTTCGGCTATATCACCAACAATAAGATTCATCTGATTTAAATGTTCGATTACTTGTATCATTTGCTCGTATATATTCATAGAAGGGTCAAAGGCGCTAGGTAGATAACGTCTATAGTACTCTTGCATGAACCCCGGCATACCATGAATTGGTTTTAAATCTGGTCTTGTCATATATTTTCCCTCCTAATAAACGAGCATAAATAAATCTTTTCTACACTCATCATAAATTTCACTTTCAATTCTTAAAAATGTTTCACGATATTTAGTTAGCATTTCAGAGTATGTTTCCACTCCGATTTTACCAACATAATTTTCATTTTCGTTAAACTTCTCATTTGTTTTACCGTTTTTATTACCAATTGTTCCATTTGTTCCAGTAGCCTTACCAACATCATGGCTTTCTGAATTACTATCAGTTTTAGAATTCGCTTCATCGTGTGTAACACTTTTATCCGTTGTTTCACCAGTACCATTTTTACTAGTATTTTCATCAATACTAATATTTTCTTGATTATGATCTTTACCAGTATTCTCATTAATCTTAGAAGCGTAGCGGATAATCCCTTTTCCGTCTTCTGTTGTGATATCAAGTCTTCCGTCTGGTGTATCTTCTTCTAGCACTCTAGTAAAATTAGTTCCATCAGATGTATTAGAGTTATTACCTTTTTTCGTTCCCGTTTCATCTGTTTTTGATGTTCCATTATTATTAACAGTACCATCACTAATCATGTTTCCAGTGGAACTAGCTTTTGATTCATTATCATTTGCTGTATGCGTTTCAAATTGACCATCTTCTTTAGAATCTAAATTAGAAGTTCCATCTTTTAAATGATCTTTCTTTCTAGTCATTTCAGTGTTTTTAAGTGGGTCAAATTCAATTAACTCACTTTTAAATCTCTGATTGTAATAGGGCATTTTTTCATTCATCCAATTTTCTAAATGAAACTTAAACAACTCAAATGTTTCAAAACCAATTTCCGTCATATAAAAACGTCTAATCCATTTTTTTTCAAAATCTTTTCTCTTACTTTCATCAAAGAAAGGATAATCAAAATCAAACAAATGTGGTTGACCAACTTCAATTCTTTTACTTATTGGAGGTTGCGGTCTTTCATAAATTGTGAAGTTGTCTATGTATCTTCTTAATTCAATACTATACATTGCCATTTTCTTCACCTCCAACTAGAGGAAATCCGTCATTCTCCATATATAATTGAAGAATATCTGTTCTCATTTTAACATTTAATCCTTCTAATTCAGGATACAATTGTACAATTCTGTCTCTTGCTTCTAACCTAGCCTTTAACATGATATTTTCTGATGCTTTTTCTTTTTCATCACCAGAAGTTGCTTCCGCACTTGTCAATCTTTCTTTTTTATCGATACTAACATTTCGTATTCCTAAGTATGTAAGAAATTCAGACCAATATGCGTTCTTTTGGTCATTCATTTTATCAACAACGAAAGGTGCATCTGTTTTAAATACCTTAATAGAGTTAGGGTCAAAATGCTTATTAGCAACAATAACAGGTGCATTTCCCTCATATTGATTATAAACATTCATAAGAGAAAACTTATTCGTATCTTCCGCTGTAATTAAAACAGGGGTCTTTTGAGCGTTTAAATTGATGTCAATAATCTCCATTACATTTGCTAACTTTTTAGCAAACATGATAACGGAATCCATTGTGGGAATATGCAAATCATTATTCCATATTACAACACCCGTTTTTTCTCTATTGATTAAATCAAGTTTATCACCAAAATTATAGATATCAAATTTCTTACCTGTATAATCAGGCGTAGCCGTTTCGAATTTAGTTGGTTGTAAATAACGGTTAATATGCGTTCCCGCTGTGCCATTTACTGCCATGTATCCTAATTCTTTATCATTATAAAATCCTACATATCCATGAGTATGCAACATCATTTCTAAATAACGAGGGTCAACTGTTTCGGGAAGATTTTCCCATTCAAATAATTGAAACGTTAATTGCGATAGATACTTTGCATAATGCCAATAATAAAAATTACCAACATCCTTTTGTATCATATTAGGATTCATATACATACTTATTTGATTAAACATTATATCACCTCATTACTTAAATTATAGTTACCGATATCATCTGTATGCCATAGTGTAATACCTCTATCAAACACCGCTTTTATTTCATTTAAATCTTCTGTGTTAAAATTACCAACAATATTACAATCCTTTGTTTCAACATAATTCCAACTTTGTCTCGTATGGAAATTAGGGGTTTTTACTTCATTCTTTTTATAACCAAACATTTTAAAGAAATCTTCCAATTTCTTTTGGTATTCAGATTTAATTTGTTTCTTGATAATAAATACACCATTAAAACCATTACCAACATCATAACTCGTATTCGTTCCCATTTTGTTAATCTGTGGGGGGATGTTTTGAATGTCAGAAATCTTGGCCTCAATTCCTTGTAATTGTAAGACAGTGCTTCCAACACCTTTTACTGTTGAAACACCTGCACTTGCTGTACCTAAAATTCTACCACTTGGTGTATTTCCGCCTATAGCTGATCCTATCCCACTTAAAGCATTTTGACCTAATCCAGCATACCCATTCAACATAATTTGGTCTTTTTGATTGATTAAAGTATTCTTATTTGCTTGAATATAGGATGCTATCATTTCCGTAATAATTGTTACATCATTAGGGTTGATATTTTGTAAACCCCATTCATCAACTAAATAGGTTTTCATAGAGTTAGATGAATTAATATTATAATTATCTAAACTATACATAATCTTATTACTAGTGCCTAGTGAACCTTTTGCCACAATCGTAATATCAGAACTATTGATGTATTCGTTTTTATAATCTCTTCTATTACCTTGCATATCATCTATAGTAAGCACAGTATATGGATACATCATGAGTTTACTTTCTTTTACACTTCTATACCCATCATACTTATTACCTAAGTTTGCGGTTTTCACAACGAATTGAGGAGCGTTACTCACATAAACCATTTTTACACCTTCGCCAGCATCAGCATGCTCTAAAATCTGGTCGGGATTATCGAAAACAATCTCTATAGAATCTCCTTCTGTAACCTGGCTAGATAATCCAGTTTGTTCCGTAATAAACATGGTGGCTATATTGTTTGTGAAATCAGTGTCTTTATAAAGACCTGCTAGTGTGTCAATTAAAGTGGACATTCTACTTCTCGTTCCTTGTACTGTAGCCCATACGACTTGGTCTTTATCAACAAAAGGAACAATATAATAACTAAAAGGTTGTCCAACGCCAACAATACTAGGTAATACCTTTCCTTTATTTGTTCCGTGCACCGCTCTTTTCGTAGCAATAACAAGGAAACGGACACCGCTATTGGGTATATAATGAGAAACATTTACATTTTCATATTCTGTTCCATAGTTTAACCCCTCATCAATGGTGTTAACGACTGGTGAACCATCAGCGTTCCATAAAGGACAATGTTCTCTTACAACAAATGATGGTTTAAAATCAAAATCAAAGAACCAAGTTTGTAACACATCAATTTCAAAATATACGTAAGTTGTGTTACTTGATTTTCTTGTTAATTTTGTAACAAAAGCATAAAACCATTTATTATTGTATTGATCATTCTGAAACATCATATAACTAACATCACGTAGCTCGTCAATACTTGCATCTGTTGAAACATAAGTCTTTCCATCATTTTCAACGAATGTAACTTCTGTCATAGTGTGAACCGTTGGTCTGCCACTAAAATAACTTTGTTGTTCACTTATATCACTATGCCATCTTGTTGCTTTATAATCATTAGAAAAGGGAACGCCTTTTTTAAAAAAGACGTTGCTCCCACTTACTGGTACGACTGCCATTTTAGACGTTCCTCCTTAAATAATATTCACTAGGGTGTAGTAACTGTCACTTTAGCTGTATCAGTTACATCAACACCATTAACTTTACCTTTATATGTAATTGTTAACTTGTCTACTCCCGCTTCTTCCGTAGCATCAACTGTTAATAATCCACTAGTTGAAATTGTAGTACCTGCTTTTGTGTTTCCTGCAACTTCCCAAGTAATATCAGTAGCTGATGCAGGGTCAGTTGAAGCTGTAAATTGTTGTGTTTCTCCTGCTTTTACACTAGCCGTTTTTGGTGAAACTGTTGCCGTCGGCGGTTGCGGTGTAGGAACATCCGCTGTACTAAATACAACTGCATTTTCTAATGTTGAACATGAAAGAGTCTGCCAAATATGGTAGAAATAATTCCAATATAAACCCTTCGCATTGTAAACATTTGTCATTTCAATGTTATTGTCATAACACATAAACCAATCAGCATCAACAAGCACAGCTTGAATTGCAGGGTCTTCGAACTCATCAATAACTGTTACAGCTCCCATGAATTCCGCTTTACCCATATTAAATGCAGCTGCTAAAACTTCTACATCGATTTCCGCTTCCGTATCAGCGGTAATAAATAAATGTAAACCATCAATTTCAGAACGTGTATGTACCCCAGTATGATTGTATTTACGAGAACCCATTCCAAGTGTTAACTTACGAGCCATTGCACGAATACTTTTAACTAATTTTTTACCCGTCGCTTCATCTGTAGGTACTTCAACTTTTACATGATGGAAGTATCCTTTTGCGTAAAACTCATCAATAAGTTTTCTCATGTATAGGTACTCATCAACTTCTGCCGAGTTATAAAGTGCTTCAAAAATACCAGTAACAAAGTTATCTAAATTCTGATAAGAAACAAACGCCGCTTTTAATTCAGCTTGAGATACAGTTTGCTCATAGAAGTCTTCTCGGTTACGTTGATGGAAGAATGCTTTCGTGTCAGGAATCTCACGTTTGTAAAGAGTTGATTCTGCATCAGATGGATCAAACTTTTTCGCTTTTGTGATATCTGTATACCATGTATTCTGTTAACCTCGCTACAGTTAACACGTTCTCTTATGAACTGCTATATGTCACCATATAGAGTAGACTATCTCTTCATAATTTTTTAAATTATGTTCCCCGTTTCCATCCGCTTGGATGTACGTCTTTCAACTAGTCGTTACACGTTCCCTTCGAAGGGCTTCGCTCGGTATTGTCTCTTTTGAGATGTTCACCGAATTAGAGGAATTTAGAGAGACCCATTATGTTAAATCTCTTCAATTGTATATCCTAAAGGCATAGTTCCCTTTTTAAATTTTCCAAGTGGATTGTTTAAAGATTTGTGTTTAATTACAACTAGCCCAATACGGTCAACTAATTGATTTAAAAAATCATTACGATGTTGAGGTAACGAGTTAATACCGATACCAACTTCACCAATATTTCTTTCATCTGCAACTGGAACCGCCATTGCATACGCTCCACCTAATTCATTTCGAATCATGTTTAATGTGTCTGCCGTTGTTTCAGCGCCGAGCAAACTATTAACATCATTCATATTAATTTTAGCCATTTCATTTCCTCTTTTCTTATTAAGTTATTTATCTGAAATAAGATTGATATCTTACTACATTCATTATTATATCTAGCAACGCTCCTATAATCATTTGCTCTTTCTCGAATCTCTTTACATAAATTAAAATTTATTTCAATAGATTCAATCAATCACTTTTGATTATAAACAGTCGCTTTTGCTTTTAGGTTAATTATTTTCCTAATAAAGCATCGCTTAAAGTACGTTCTTTTTTCTCTTTTTCTTTCTCTTGTTCTTTTTGTTGCTCTTCTGATTGTGATTGAGAAGTTACTTTATTAAACCAATGCGCATTCGACTCACGTAGTTTTGTGTTAGAAGTCATCAAGTCTTCATTTAATTTCACTGTTTTTTCATAGTTGGTATCATATACCGCATAATCTTCTGAAATAGAATCCACAATTTCACTCACACGTTTTTCATCTGCCGAACCTTTCAAAAGTTCCTGTAACATTTCGTTTCTTTGTTCTTTTGTTAATTTCAATATACTCAATCCTTTCTTAGGTTTTAAGTCTCATTAGACTTATTATGTAAGTCGTTTCTGACTTATATTTATATACTAAACTATGATTCAACAAATTGCAACATTTATTTCTTGACGAACTAATAGATTTTATGATACAATTTAAGGTTATTTATTTTCTTTCTATTATATGTGCTAGAAATTTGTCTTTTAATGCTTATCTTTTTATCTTTCATCTTTTCTATTTTCCCTATATAATAGAAGAAAGTAGTTAGGGGGAGATTTCAAAATGAAAATAATGAAATGGATTTTCTTTTATTTGTCTTTGTTTTTAATTTTCTTTTGTTTGATTAATTATTTTTATTCTTATTTAATCTGTTACAAATGGTTTCACGATATTGTCATGTTTTTATCTTTTTAATTTTCCTATATAATAGAAGAAGCAAGAAATGGAGGTTTTAATATGTGGATTCTTATTATTTATTTTATCTATATTATTTGTCTTCAAATTAACATCAATAAATTTCTTAAAAATATTTCATAAAAGTAGTTGCATTTCTAATTTTAAAATGTTATATTTAATTCAACAAGAAAACAACAACTTAACAAACTTCAAAAAGAAGCTCTTGAGAGGTTTTAATCTTGTTACTAAAATCATTAACAATAAAATAAAAATAAAAACTAAATGAAAGAAGGAATTAAAAATGGCTAAATTTATTACTCGTACAATCGCATCAACAAAAATCGTTATCGGAGAATTACAAGGAACAGAAGTAGTTGCAATCGGTACAATGACAGAAGAAGGAAAAATCGAACAAGAAAAAGCATTGAAATCAATCCGTAAAGCATTCCCAACTCAAAACGTTCTAGTTCTTGACTTAATCCATGATGAAGCAAAATATAAAATCTCTGTAGAAGACTTTATCGCAAACGCTGAAAAAGTAGAAGAAGATGAGCAAGTAGAAGCCGAAGTAACGGAAGAAGAAGTCGTAGCATAATTGACAATATAATAGAAGAAACTCGACTTTGAACTTGGGTTTCTTCTTTTATTTCTAAGAGGTGAAACAATGAAATACATAGAAGACATATTTTGGTGTATTTTATGTGTAATTGGATTCTTTATTGTTGCATGGTCCATGTCAATGAGTTAAGAGGTGAAAAAATGAAAAAGAAAATACTTCATGAATTATTTGGTGATACAGGTTACCCATCAATTAACCGTTTTAAAGCAATAGCAAATGCTCTTATCATTGTTTTGTTTGGTTTTATCTTTTATCTTTTAATCTTTAAAATCTTCTAAGAGGTGAATCAATGAAAGAATTGAAAGAAGTTTTTAATAGGAAAGTAACGTATTGGGGTTTGGTTAAATTAGTGTTAACTTACATGATTATAGATTCTATTTGCAGATATCTCAATTATCATTTCTAATAGGTGAAACAATGTACTTAATATCTAAATCAAAATATTATATCCTTAATGTTTTATCTTTTATCGGTCTTGTTACTTTAGGTTTTATTCTTTCAAGATTTTATCTTTTAATCTTTTAAATCTTTAAGACCTTTCGGGGGAAAAGAAAAAGCTCTCTTGGATAAGCCGGAACGGCGTATCCTCGGAGAGCAAAGAGACAAGGCGAATAACGAAACAAATAACTCCTCGTAAGAGGAAGGGTGAAACGAAGTGAAACCCCGTTATTTTTGAGAATGAGTTGAAGTCCCAAGAGAGTAGGGGTTGTATGTTACTAAAATATGATTCAGCAGAATGGAAAGATATTTATCTATGTGAAATGTGTGAATTAATTAATAGTGAAAGAATCCCTTTTAATTGGATTGTTCATACAGTTGAACCACCTATGTGTGAATGTTGTAAAGGTGAATAGTAGAAAGAGGGGGTGAAAAAAGATGAATTCTATGATTGAAAATAATTTCTCGTATCATCCGCCAAAAGAAGGACAACCAGAAAAATATAATTCCATTCGTGAAAAAGCAAAAGAACTTGCTTATTTAATAGAAACAACTTGTCCTAATTCTCGTGAAAAGTCAGTTGCAATCACTAATTTAGAAACATGTGTAATGTGGGCTAATGCTAGTATCGCAAGAAATTAGTTTTGTTGGTGGGGTTGGTGAACTTTATGAATGTGAAATGTAAATGTTGTGGTAAAGAACATCCTTTTATAGAAAGTAATTGTATGGTTTGGACTTGTGAAGAATGTTGTGAGGAAGAAGAGTAGTTTTGAAAGAGGTGGTTATATGAGAGTTGTACCTGTAAATAAAATATTATGGTATAAATTTGGTTGTAAAAAGAAACAATCTAAATTCAGAAAAAGTTGTTGGAATTATGTTTATAAACCTCATTTAAAAACACTTTTGAAAAACTCTTTAAAATAATGTTTTGTTGGTGGGGAGGGGTTTGCATGACTACTGAAACAATGAAACAAATCAAAGAAATGATTGATATTAATTTAAAAGTTAAACTGGAAAATAAAGCTGAAAAAGAAGGTTTAACATATGAAGGTTTAATCAGAAAAACTTTGTTTGAATGTGTTGAAAAATAGTTTTGTTGGTGGGTGGAAGTAAGGAAACCACTGTTAAATGACTTGAGTCCACGGAAAAAGTAACAACCAACCTAGCAAAGGAAAATGCTTGAGACCTTAGTGAGTCACACAGTGAGAACTTAGTTCGAAAGTATGCGTAACGAAGTGAAGCTCAGTAAAACCCGTGAAGGAAAACACGTTACTGTAAAGAAGATGATTACATCTTAAAACCCGTGAATGGATAAACACGTTAAAACCTGATGTGATGCTTAAAAACACTGAGTAATCAAAGCCGTTTGCTAGGAACGTAAAACCTAGCTACATAAAATTAATGTTTTCGTTGACTTCTAGGAAAGACTAGAATATAATAATCATAGAAACAAAATAAAAACAAATCTTATATTGACTTGTAGGAAAGACTACAAATACAACTAATATAGTTGTTATCTTTTTGACAGTAGGGAAAGACCTACACAATTAAGTTAAGACCTAACATAAAGGTCACTAATAAACATGACGGATATCGTCAAAGATATTCTACATCGTTGATAACTAAGTAAGAAGTGAACAAACACTGCAATCAAAAATAGTAATCAAAGACAAGATGAAAAAACTCGCAACCATAATTGTTGTGTATAACCTACATAAAAGAAGGAAAACTTTGTAAACCAAAACTTTGAGACTAAATGCATGCTAACTCATGTATGTTAGATTCTTGATTTCTGACAGTGGGAAAGACCACAAAATTATTTCTCTATAGTTTACCAGAACTAAAAAGAAAAAAACAATTTAGAAATAGCTTGCAAGAGTGAGTCGAACATGCTATAATAAAATCAGAGTTAAGGAAGAGAAAAACTTCCTTCCTGATGACAGCAACTTACAGGAATAGAGAACAGATCAGTTTAAATAATTACCGTTCTTGTTAACTTACCTCCTTTAAAGTTAAAATCACATATCCTAATAATAAATGTAGTATACTGTTACTCGAAACACTAGGTTGCTGTTATGAGGAAAACCTCAAATAAACTATTATAATGAAGAAAGTGGGAAATTAAAATGAATTTAGTAGCATTAGTAGGAAGACCGACAAAGGATGTAGAATTACGCTTCACACCTCAAGGGAAACCAGTTGCATCGACAACTTTAGCTGTCCAACAAAACTTCGTAAACCAAAATACAGGTAAACGTGAAGCTGATTTTATCCAAGTGGTTATTTGGGGTAAACGTGCAGAAGCATTTGCGAATCATGTTCGTAAAGGTCATAAAGTTAGTGTTAGTGGTAGAATTGCAACACGTAATTATGATGAATTGAAAGACGGCCAACCAACTGGTAAAAAAGTATATTTGACAGAAGTACTAGCGGATGACTTTGGTTTCTTAGAAAATAAAGAAGCATAAAACTTTAGTTGAAAAGATAAAAGAATAAAGGATTGGCTTAAACGCTAGTCCTTTTATTTTTAGGGAGGATTGACGAAGTGATTGATTATAGTTGGAAAGAAACTTTTCAAATTATATTGATTATATTTTCTTTACCATTAAGCATTCTTTTTCCTTTTATTGTGTTAGAATTCATAGAAGAATATTTCAATAGGAGGTAGAGGGATGGATGATTTAGTTGAAGCGTTGGAAAAAGATTGTGACGAATTAGAAGCAAAATTAAAAGGTAGAGAAATTGAGTTAGAGATATATAAAAAAGAAAATGAAGAACTAAGAAAACAATTAAAAGACTTACAAGATAAATTATATAAAGCGGAAAGAAGCAGACCGATATGGAAACAACATCCGTGGTAGGAGGTAGAAGGGGAATATGAATCCTATCTATTTTCTTAGAATTGTCGTGTTAATGGAACTTTATATTAATAATCAAATAAAATTTGAAGAATATAGTGAAATACGGAATAGATTGAAAAATTATCATAGGAGGTAGAGGGATGGATGAAAGAGAAATATTAGAATCCATAAATTTAAAACATGAAATAAATATTGTAAAAATAAATATAGAACATGAATTAAATATGAAGAAAATAAATGATGGTTATAAATATTCAATACTTAAAATAGTTATCATTAGTGTTATTATACATCTTTTATTAATAATTTTATGGAGGTAGAGGGATGGAATTTAAAGAGTTAGTAGGTCAAACGTTTAAATATTATTGTGTTTACGATGATAAAACAGAAATTATTTTCATAAATGAAAAAAATAAAACTTTTAGAATGTATCATGAACAGGATTGTTGTGAATCTGTTTCTATTGATGATATTAATGGAGATTTAGATGATATTATGAATTCACCTATTCTACTAGCTGAAGAGGTAATTAATTCAGGTGAAAATGAATGGGGTACAGAAACATGGACATTTTACAAATTATCAACTATAAAAGGAACTGTTGTTATTAAGTGGTATGGTGAATCTAATGGTTATTATAGTGAAACAGTTTATTATGAATGGATGTAGGAGGTAGAAGGGATGAACTACACTGGGAAAGCACCGGCAACATATAAGTATTATATAAATAAAGAATTACAAGCAAGTGGTTCAATGGAAGAAATAGCGGAGGAAATAGGTGTAACAAGACATGCTATTTGGAATAGATGTCAGAAGACTAGAAAGAGAATTCGTGAGGGTGGTAAACCTAGAATTCATCATGAATTAGAAGTCGATAAACCGTCCATACATGAATACGCAATGATTGTGAGAGGTAAACTTGTTGGATGTGGAACAATAAAAGAATTATCCGAATTAACAAACTATGCTTACGATTATTTATTGAAAATATCAAACGGTAATTTTGATTCGAAATCAATTAAAATGTATAAAAAAGTAAAGTCTAATAAAATAAATTAGACTTTTTATTTTAAAAGTGTTGACGAAACAATTAAATGTGTGTTACAATTAGAGTACATTAAAAGAAGGGAATGAGCAACATGGGTAAATTAATTGATATATCAGGTCAGAAATTTGGGAGGCTTACATGTATTGAAATGTGTGGAAGAAAAAACGGCCATGTTCAATGGAAATTTATATGTGATTGTGGTAATGTTTTGATCGCAAGAGGAATTGATGTTAGACAAGGTAAAACAACGAGTTGTGGTTGTCGTTCAAAAGAAGTGACTTCTAAAATCACAAAAGGAAAATCTCCTAAAGTTAGAAAAGAAGAAAAGATAAAA
>Ga0256788_1000187_pt1 | contig 18805 bp, 18 predicted proteins | sample MC6MC0939MT_FD_186355 | JGI IMG/M metagenome (GOLD analysis project Ga0256788, IMG submission 186355) | Metatranscriptome of enriched soil aggregate microbial communities from Iowa State University, Ames, United States - MC6-MC0939-MT... | ecosystem: Environmental > Terrestrial > Soil >...
TTTCCTCTCACCATAATTTTATCAAAAACAGGAAACTGAACCCCGTAATTAACTTCACAAAACTCGTTAATTGCTTTTCCATCTAATGGTTCTTGCTTACCAAAATCATTGGATGGGAAGCCCAGAATTTCGAAACCATGTTCAGAAAACTCTTCTCTAATTTGCTGTAGTTCTTTTAATTGAGGCGTGAAACCGCAGCCAGAAGCTGTATTCACAATCAACAATACTTTGCCATTGTAATCGGCCAAGTTTTTTTCTGTTCCGTTAATAAGGCGAGCCTTAAATGGATACACTGTTGGATTTACATTCATATTTCACCCTTACTGATAGTAACCAGAACCTCTAATGATCGATTCGATATCTCTATCTTCTTGAACACTGTAGGTACTTTTTAGATTATGCCCCACCACTCTTGCCACCAATTGATAAGAAAACGCAGCAAATTTGCCTTTAGTTTCCTTTACAATGTCGTAAGTTGTTCGGCCAACTTCTCTATCAATTAATTTAGTTAATATTTGTCCTTGTGTAATGGTTAACTCCTTAATTTCGGTGTTAAACATTTTTTTTATTTCGTTATCGCAATTTTTCACTAAACGCTTCTGCACTTTCTTATCAGGTTCTAAAGCTAATTCTCGCTCCAATTGTTCGTACCTACGTTTAGCATATAGCGCATAAGGCATCACCTTCAATACGTTATATCTCAGCCTGTTGTAAGCCATTTGTTCTTGAGGAGATTTCCATATCCGTTGCCCAATAATCACTACCTCTTTTAAGCCAATCCAAGGAATCATGTAACCACCATCGTAAGTAGATGCAACACGAATGGTATCATTTTTGCCTAATTTTGGCCAAATAGCATTTGCCACACTATCCTGCGCTTTTGCAGTAATAGCAGCAATCATGACAATCGAAAGAGCTAAAAAAAGATAAAATTTCATAAATTTATGCCTATTCAAAGTTAAAGCTATTTTTATATATTCGTTTTAACTACAATCTAATATAGCATATTATAGTTTAAAATCACTATAATTTTACCTACAAAATACAAATGAAGAACACTTTGGTGATAGACTTAGAAGCAGAGAAAAAGGAGATACTAAAAAGGTATAGGGCATTACTACGTGCCAGTAAATCGACGCTACAGAAAGGTGATAAAAAAGAAATACGTAAAGCTTTTGACATGGCGCTCGAAAGCCACAAAGACATGCGCCGTAAATCTGGTGAACCTTATATTTACCATCCCATTGCCGTGGCGCAAATTGCCGCAGAAGAAATTGGACTGGGTACTACATCTATTGTTTGCGCACTGTTACATGATGTTGTTGAAGATACAGACATCACCTTAGAGGATATTGAACGTGAATTTGGTAAAAAAACCGCAAAAATTATTGACGGTTTAACCAAAATATCTGGAGTTTTTGACACGAACAGTTCTCTACAGGCAGAGAATTTCAGAAAAATGCTACTTACTCTTGCTGACGATGTAAGGGTAATTTTAATTAAGCTGGCAGATAGACTGCATAATATGAGAACGATGGATTTTATGCCACGTCACAAGCAGCTTAAGATTGCTTCTGAAACCATTTATCTGTACGCTCCATTAGCCCATCGTTTAGGTTTATATGCGATAAAATCTGAATTGGAAGATTTATCAATGAAATATTTGGAGCCAGATACCTATAAATTTATAGCGACCCAGCTCAATGAGAAAAAGGCAGAGAGAAATGCATTTATTAAAAGTTTTGTTGAGCCGATTACAGATATTCTGGCGGAGCAAGACTTAATTGCAAATGTTTATGGCCGTCCAAAATCTATCCATTCAATATGGAATAAGATGAAGAAAAAGAACATCCCTTTTGAGGAAGTTTACGATTTATTTGCCATCAGGATTATATTAGACAGCGCACCAGAGAGTGAAAAAGCAGATTGTTGGAAAGCATATTCTATTGTTACGGATTTGTATAGACCAAATCCAGATCGTTTACGAGATTGGGTTTCATCCCCAAAGGGAAATGGTTACGAATCATTGCACACCACGGTGATGGGACCAAAAGGCCAGTGGGTTGAAGTACAGATACGTACACAACGCATGAACGAAATTGCCGAAAAAGGTTTTGCCGCACACTGGAAATACAAAGAAAGCAGTAACGATAACGGCCTTGACCAATGGATACAAAAAGTACGTGAAATGTTAAGCAATCCAGAATCTAACGCTTTAGATTTCTTGGATGATTTTAAAATGAATCTCTTTTCGGATGAAATTTTCATTTTCACTCCCAAAGGAGCTTTACTACAGTTACCATTAGGTGCAACAGCGTTGGATTTTGCTTTCGAAATTCATACCGACATTGGTGCTCGATGTATTGGCGCCAAGGTTAACCATAAATTGGTACCACTTTCTTACAAGCTTCAAAATGGCGACCAGGTAGAGATCATCACCTCTAGCAAGCAAACTCCGAAAGAAGATTGGCTGAACATTGTGATGACAGCGAAAGCTAAATCAAAAATCAAGTCATCCCTAAAAGAAGAAAAACGAAAAGTTGCTGAAGAAGGTAAAGAGTTATTGGAGCGTAAGTTAAAATCATTGAAAATAACTTACAACACAGACAATCTTAATAAACTGAGTTATTTTTTCAAATTGCAGTCTACACAAGATTTGTTTATCGACGTAGCTACCGGAAAAATAGAACTTAAGGATTTAAGGGAATATTTGGCCAGCGAGAAAGAAATCGAGAACAGAAGCAGTGAGAAAGTAAATGATAACGACCGCATTGATGCACTGTTGAAGAAAGTTAAAGGCCCAGAATCTGATGTGCTTTTAATTGGAGAGGATCTACAAAAAATTGATTACACGCTCGCTGCGTGTTGTAACCCGATTCCAGGTGATGATGTTTTTGGATTTGTAACGGTTAACGAAGGTATTAAAATTCACCGCACCAATTGCCCTAACGCAGCACAGCTAATGGCAAATTATGGCTATCGTGTGGTTAAGGCTAAATGGAACAAGCAACAAGAATTGAGTTTCTTAACGGGACTGAGAATAGTAGGTATCGATGATGTAGGCTTAATTAACAACTTAACGAAGGTTATTTCAAATGATTTCAAAGTGAATATCAGATCTATTACTATCGATACTGATGATGGGATTTTTGATGGTTCTATCAAAGTGTTTGTGAACGATAAGGAGCATTTAGATAATTTGATTAAAAACTTATTGGCCGTTAAAGGTGTCACTGGCGTAACCAGATTTGATGCCTAAAATATGACTAAACAAGACTTATGAAGTTTTTAAACATGTAAAAAATGAATGTTAAACTTCATAAGTCTATTGGTTTTTAGTTCTTCCGTCAAAACAATTTAACAATAACGCTATTTATCAACATTAATCTCCAAAATCATCTAATCTGTGAAATCAATTAGTTACCTTTGATTGGAGTTTAAAACTATGTCTGAACACAATACAAGTGAGCTGGTTAGAAAGATATTCGAAGCCTATCTCGAAAATAAAAACTTAAGAAAAACCCCTGAGCGTTTTGCTATACTAGAAGAAATCTACTCAAGAGACGACCACTTTGATGTAGAAACCCTTTACATACACATGAAAAATCAAAAATATCGTGTAAGTAGAGCTACGGTTTACAACACCTTAGAATTACTAGTTTCGTGTGATTTGGTGACCAAACACCAGTTCGGCAAAAACATGGCACAGTTCGAAAAATCTTACGGTTATCATCAACATGACCACGTAATTTGTATCGATTGCGGCAAAGTGGTTGAATTTTGCGATCCACGTATTGGTCAAATACAAAGCATGGTTGGCGAACTATTAAAATTCGACATCAAACATCACTCGTTAAATCTTTACGGTGTATGTTTCGACTGTAGTGCTGCCGCTACTATCAAAAACAAGGTAAAAAACTAATTAATACATATAACCAATCTTATTCTCTTAATTTAATATAATGACGCAAGTAGATGTACTACTAGGCCTGCAATGGGGCGATGAAGGTAAAGGAAAAATCGTTGATGTTCTCAGTCCACAATATGACTTAATAGCTCGTTTTCAAGGAGGTCCGAATGCTGGACATACTTTAGAATTTGATGGCAAAAAATTTGTATTGAACACCATCCCATCAGGTATTTTCAATGAAAAAACCATGAACCTTATTGGTAATGGCGTAGTAATTGACCCTATCATTTTAAAAAGAGAATTAGACAACTTAAAAGCCGCTGGACACGATCCGGTAGGAACAGGAAAACTGGTGTTAGCTCGCAAAGCTCACTTAATTTTACCTACCCACCAACTATTAGATGCTGCAAACGAGCAAAAAATGGGTGCCGGCAAAATCGGTTCTACGTTAAAAGGTATTGGTCCAACTTATATGGACAAAACTGGCCGTAATGGTATCCGTGTTGGCGATACTACGCTACCAGATTTCAAAGAGAGATATACTAAATTAGTACAAAAGCATAAAGAAATTCTTTCTCATTATGAGTTTGAGTATGATTTAACAGAAAAAGAAGCTGCATTTTTTGAAGCTATCGAGTTCATTAAATCTATTCCTCATGTAGATAGCGAGCATTTCGTAAATGGTTACTTAAAAGAAGGAAAAAAGGTATTGGCTGAAGGTGCTCAAGGTACTTTGCTAGACGTTGACTTCGGCTCATATCCGTTCGTAACTTCATCAAATACAACTACAGCAGGCGCTTGTACCGGTTTAGGTATTGCCCCTAACAGAGTTGGCGGTGTTTATGGCATCTTTAAAGCTTATTGCACACGTGTTGGTGGTGGTCCATTCCCTACCGAATTGTTCGATGAAACTGGCGAAACTTTACGTGCCGTTGGACACGAGTTTGGTGCAACTACAGGTAGAGCTCGTCGTTGTGGATGGATTGACATTCCTGCATTGAAATATGCAATTATGTTAAATGGTGTTACAGAATTAATCATGATGAAGGCTGACGTATTGGACGGTTTCGATACGATTTATGCTTGTACTCATTATGAGCATGACGGTGAAACTATTGATTATATGCCTTACGACATTATCACTGTAGAACCTAAACCTGTATTAAAAGCAATCGAAGGTTGGAAAAAAGATTTAACAAAAATCACTTCACTAGATCAAATTCCAGCACAGCTGAACGCATACATCGAATTTTTAGAAAAAGAACTAGAAGTGCCAATCAAATTTTTATCGGTTGGCCCAGACAGAACACAGACTTTAACCTTGAGATAAGAAAAGTCCATATTAAAAAAACTCCCGAGCTTCTCGGGAGTTTTTTTGTTTATTCATCATCCAAAAGACTAACGCAGTTCTCAGACATACTTTTTAACCTATTTGGCAGACTTACTATAGAAGGCTGGTCTTTGATGCTTTTGTAAAGATTGGTAATGATGCTCAATGTATCTTCATCAGGTTCGCAAGCTTGATATTTTTCCAAATGTGGCAAAGCTTTTTTAATCAAAGCTCTATATTTTTCGAAAGCTTTTGAGTTAGCTACAGGATTTTTAGCTACGCTCGCTTCATTCATTTCTTTGATATGGTGTTTGGTTTTATCAAGATAAATGAAACCTATAGCTCTATTTATTAATAATTTGGCTCTAGTTTTACCGATTCGATATAATGTACCAGCGCACTATCTGGATTGCCCAATTCTTCGTACATCCTTCCTAAATAATATTCTACATTAGTAAGTTGTTTCGGCGTCAACTCGCTTTTATCATTAAGCAAGGCTTTAGCTTTTTTTATTTTGTTTTCATCCCCTTTTCCAGTTCGGTAATAGGTAAAATCGCGGTAACTGTCTTTAACAGATTTTTGAGCTTGAACGGCAACATAACTGGCAATTAATAGGCAAAGCGTTAAGGTTTTTTTCATTGATATATTATTTTTAGGTGCTGAAGCGAACTTGAGTGGTGTTCCAGATTATTCTTCATAAAAAGGGTTTAAATTAAGTTTGAAAGATATAGATTTTAGGTCTAGCTTCATTTACATTTTTTATCTTTGTCTTATCATTAAATGATCAAAAAGCAAATCTCCGATTTCAAGAAACAGGCATTGCAATATGCATCAACTTTTGATGTGTGCTGCTACCTTGATTCAAATAGCTACAAAGATAAATACGGCAAACATGACTGCCTAATAGCTTTCGGCGTAGAAAAGGAATTAACTGCTCCTGTCGGAAATGCTTTTTCACGCCTTAAAACCTTTGTCAAAGAAAATCCAACGTGGATGTTTGGATTAATCACTTACGACTTAAAAAATGAAGTTGAAGCGCTAGAACAGAGCTATCTTGATGACTTGAATTTTCCAGACCTATACTTTTTCATCCCAAAATATTTGATCTCCATTAAGGCCAATGAAATCGAAATCATAAAAGGAAATAGGGAAATTATAGATGATATTGAGAAAACAGTGTTATTTGATGATGAATCGGCACAAATAATAAATATCCAGAGTAAATTTACGAAGGCGGCATATTTAGAAACTTTAGAAAGAATAAAGCAGCACATTAAACGTGGAGATATTTATGAAATGAATTTCTGCCAAGAATTCTTTGCTGAAAATGCGCAAATTAATCCATTAAACGTTTACAATAAATTAAGCACTATCTCTCCTAGCCCATTTTCTGGCTTTCTAAAAATCAAAGACAAGTTTATTTTATCAGCTACGCCAGAACGTTTTTTAGCTAAAAAAGGAAATAAACTTACGTCACAACCCATTAAGGGCACAGCAAAGAGAAGTACAAATGAAGCTGAAGATTTAAGTATCAAAAACAGCCTCAAAAACAGCGAAAAAGAACAGGCAGAAAATGTAATGATTGTAGATTTGGTAAGAAATGACCTCACCAAAAGCGCAGTTAAGGGAACCGTTAAAGTTGATGAATTGTTCGGAATTTACACCTTCCCACAGGTTCACCAAATGATATCGAGTATTAGTTGCGAACTTTCCCCCGATGTGCATTTTATAGATGCAATCAGGAATACTTTCCCTATGGGTTCTATGACTGGTGCTCCGAAACTACGAGCAATGCAGTTAATTGATAAATACGAGCGAAGTAAAAGAGGTGCCTACTCTGGCTCGTTTGGCTACATTAGCCCTGACGGAGATTTTGATTTTAACGTAGTGATTAGAAGCATTTTGTACAATAGCAGTACCAAATATTTATCCTTTCAAGTTGGCGGTGCTATTACTTACCAATCTGACGCCGAACTAGAATACGAAGAGTGCTTACTAAAGGCTTCAGCAATGATGAGCGTTTTAAAAAATTAGCTAATTAGCACATGTGCTAATTAGCTAATTAAGAAATTATTTTCCTTTGTAAAATTTCATCGCTGCTGGCAAATCTCTTTGAATTTGAGCAATACGAGATTCGTCAGTTGGGTGAGTGCTTAAGAACGCTGGTGGTTTTTGAGAACCTGAACTCGCTTGAGCCATTCTTTGCCAAAAACCAATTGCATTAGTAGGGTTATATCCGGCCATTGCCATAAATGACAAGCCCATTTTATCTGCCTCTAGCTCTTGCTTTCTTCCGTAGCTTAGAATAGTTAGCTGTCCACCGATACCATAGGCCGTATTAATATAGTTTGCGTATTTGGAATTAGAACTTGCTACGCCAACTGCCGTACCCAAACCTTGCGCTACAGTCATTTGTGAAGCTCTTTCTGCTGAGTGCTGTGCGATAGCATGTGCCACCTCATGGCCCATTACTGTAGCTAAACCTGCTTCATCTTTAGTTACTGGCAATATACCTGTATAAACTGCAATTTTACCGCCTGGCATACACCATGCGTTAATCTCTTTGCTGTCTATTAAATTATACTCCCATTTATAGTTTGCAATTTGGTCGCCGTAACCATTTTGATTCATATACTGTGTAACTGCAGCGGCAATTTTCTGCCCCACACGTTTAACCATTGCGGCGTTAGCATTGCCTGCTGATACCACTTTAGTTTGTGGGTCGCTCAATAATTGTGCATAACCAATAGCAGCTTGCTGTTGTAGCTGACTATCGTCTACTAAACTTAACCTGCTACGTCCAGTTAATGGAACAGTTGAACATGAAGAGATAGCAAGCAAAGCAGTTGCCATTCCAAAAATCATCGTTTTTTTCATCGTTGTAAATTTATCACCCAACACATAACTAATTACAAACGAATTTGTTTGATAGTTTTACGTTAAGCTTGTTTTTTCTTAAATAGATATACTTTAGATTCTTTTCCTTTTAGCAGACGTTCAATATTTTTTTGATGTGTTACCAATATCAGTACGCATACACATATACTGTAAAGTACTTCTGCTTTTACAGAAGATTGGAAAACAAAAACTGTGCCCAAGGGAAAAGTAAAACCGGCACAAATAGAACTCAAGGAAACATATTTAGAAACGAGCAACACCGTTACGAATACAGTAACACATAGCAAAGCGGCCCAAGGATTAACAGCTAAAACCATCCCAAAAAGCGTTGCCACGCCTTTTCCTCCTCTAAAACCTGCAAAAATCGGAAACAAATGACCCATTACAGCAATTACGCCAAGCGCTAGTTCGTAATTTACAAATTGAGCTGAATATTTTGGACCAGTTACTGATAGGCCGATAAGATAAGCTAGCTTTGTTGCTGTAAAACCTTTCATGATATCAATGGTCATTACGATGATACCGGGCTTTTTACCTAAAACCCTGAAAGTGTTTGTTGCCCCTGCATTTCCGCTTCCATATTCTCTTACGTCAATACCATAAAAAGCCTGCCCTAACCACACAGCTGTAGGAATAGATCCAAGAAGGTAAGCTGCTATGAGCGCAGAAATGGAATAGATTGAAATCATTTGCCTACAATGATAATAAAAAAAATGGTTTCGTAAGGACTAGAATTTTATTGCTCATTTAAAAAGCTTTCAAACTTAAATCTAAGCTTTTAACAGAATGTGTTAATGCTCCCATCGAAATGTAATCAACTCCAGTAGCCGCATAATCAGTTACATTCTCTTCTATTATTCCGCCAGAAGCTTCAGTTAAAAACCTCCCGTTTATTAAGTTTACCGCTTGCTTTAAAGTTGGTAATTCAAAATTATCTAACATAATTCTATCTACACCACCAATAGCTAAAACTTGCTGCAACTCTTCTAAATTTCTAACCTCTATTTCAATTTGCAGCACCTTGCCAGTATTTCTCAAATAATCATTTGCTTGTTTAATCGCATTTGTTATTCCGCCAGCGTAATCAACATGATTGTCTTTAATTAAGATCATATCATACAAACCAATGCGATGATTTATACCTCCACCAATTCTTACTGCCCATTTTTCAAGGTATCTTAAACCTGGTGTAGTTTTTCTAGTATCTAAAACTTTGGTTTTGTAGCCCGCTAAACTTTTCACAATGCGATTAGTTTTGGTAGCAATACCACTCATACGCTGCATACAATTCAGCACCAAGCGTTCAGCTAACAAAATAGCGTGCGTGCTACCATGTACGGTAAAAGCAATGTCGCCAGGATTAACCTCTTGACCATCCTTTAAGAAAGTTTCTACTTTTAAGTTAGAATCAATTTGGTGAAAGATTTCAAGGGCAAGTTCAATACCTGCCAAAATCCCCTTTTCTTTGACTATTAATTTAGCTTTTCCTTGCGTGCCTTGTGGTATGGTAGACAAAGAAGTATGATCCCCATCTCCCACATCTTCTGCAATCGCATTTTTTACAAATAGATCAATTAGTTTCTTATCCAAAGCATTATGATTTTGCCACAAAAATAGCAAAATGCACAGGAATATAGAATTATCTCTCGGCCTCTATCCTTAACTCCGTGATTAAAAAAGCGTTAGAAACTTTTTTCATCGTCACTGTTACTCTAAATTTTTCATTTTTAGAAGTTAACGATAGGATTGTAAGTCTGTAATTTGGATTATTACTTAATTTATGAATGATACTTGTTTTATTGGGCGGATTCTTCAGAAAAAAATCTTTAAGAATTTGTTCTGCTTGTGCTCTATTATAGACATCTTCATGATCAATAATGATCAATTCTACAGACGAAGCAAAGCTTTTAGCAATCTCTTTCGAATTCCCCTGCTTAAAATTGACTGCTAGCTCATCAGCAATATCGCCCTGCATTAACCCATTGGGCTGCAAATGCAAGAAAATTACCATGAGCGTAAGTATAGACTTGAACATCATCCTATAAAACTAAAACAACTTCATAGCCAAAACTATGCCATTTATCTGCATTTAAGCTTAAAATTATTGGGTTTAGGGCTTATTTCGACGTATATTTGCAAAACAAGGTAAATGATTGACAATAACAAATTACAATAATGGAAGCTAAAAAACTGGTGCTACTAATACTTGATGGGTGGGGCTACGGCAAAAAAGATAAATCTGATGCTGCATACGCCGCCAACACTCCATTTTTCGACTCTTTACAATTTAATTATCCCAATTCTAAGCTTGAGGCATCTGGTGAAGCAGTAGGCTTACCTGCGGGACAAATGGGAAATTCGGAAGTGGGCCACATGAATTTAGGTGCCGGACGTGTAGTTTACCAAGAACTAGGTCGTATTAATAAAGCAATTAGTGACAGAACCCTTTACACAAATGAAACGTTGCTAAAGGCATTTTCATATGCAAAAGCAAATAACAAACCCGTTCATTTTATTGGCTTAGTTTCCGATGGCGGTGTACATGCACACATTAACCATTTAATGGCGCTTTGCGATGCAGCGAAAGAAAGTGGTTTAAAAGACGTATTTATTCATGCATTTTTAGATGGTAGAGACACCGATCCAAATGGTGGTTTAAAATACGTTGCTGCTTTAGACAAACACCTACAACACTCTGCTGGAAAAATTGCGACAATTGTGGGCAGATATTATGCAATGGATAGAGACAACCGTTGGGAACGCGTTAAGTTGGCTTATGATGTAATGGTAAATGGTATTGGTGAGAAATTCTCTAGCCCAGAAACAGCTATTCAAAGCTCGTATGCTGAAGGCATTACCGATGAATTTATCAAACCAATGGTGATGGTAGATGAATTTGGCAACCCTACAGCTACAATAAAAGATGGCGATGTTGTAATCTGCTTCAACTATCGCACAGACAGAGGTAGAGAAATTACGCAGGCACTTTGCCAAAAAGATTACCCAGAGCAATGCATGACTAAACTTAAATTGTACTACGTTACCATGACTACTTACGATGAAAGTTTTGAGAATGTAAATGTGGTATTCACTAAAGATGATTTGACCAATACATTGGGAGAAGTCTTAGAGGCAAACCATAAAAATCAAATTAGAATAGCGGAGACTGAAAAATATCCTCATGTTACATTCTTCTTTTCAGGAGGACGAGAAAAAGAATTCATTAACGAAAAGCGTATTTTAGTTCCTTCTCCAAAAGTTGCTACTTACGATTTACAGCCAGAAATGAGCGCTGCAGGAATTACAGCAGCTATTGTACAAGAACTAGAAAGCAAATGGCCAGATTTTGTTTGCTTAAATTTCGCTAACCCAGATATGGTAGGCCATACTGGCGTATTTGAAGCGGTAGTTAAAGCGGTAGAAACGGTAGATGCCTGTGCTAGAACTGTGGTAGAAACCGGCATTGAAAACGGTTATTCTTTCATCATTTTAGCAGACCATGGTAATGCAGAGTTTATGCTGAATGACGATGGATCTGTTAACACGGCACATACCACCAACTTGGTTCCTTGTATTTTAATTGACAAAGACTACAAGTCCATTGCCAACGGCAAATTGGGCGATATTGGTCCAACCATATTAAAAATAATGGGCATAGAAGCCCCTGCAATTATGACAGGAAACTGTTTAGTATAATGAAAAAACTAATTTTGGGCGTATTTGTCTTATTGCTATTTTCTTGTGGACAGCGGGAAAGTAAGCAGACAAGTACGCCTAATTACTTCGATATTGCTGGTTACTTTGCAGCTGAAGCTACTCGTTTACAGAAGGCAAATCCAACTGTAGTAAAACAAGTATTTGCCAAAGGCGAAATTGAAAAAAAGCCCACAAAAATAGCTGATTGGAAAATTGAACTGGCTGGTTTTAACAATGCGGATATTAACAAGGCTTCTTGGCGAGGTGAATTTGCAACGACATCGGATGGAAACACCATCATCTATACCACAGCGAACCCTAAAATACCCATTAAAAAAGTTGATATTATAAAAATCAATGATCAAGTTAAGGGTATCAAAATCATCCAATCAACCCAAAACAGCCTTTATACTTCTACGGATACACTTTTCTATTTTCCAGACAGCTTGTATACTGTCCAAAGTGAACAAAAAATTAAACTACTTAGTAAAAAGAAGTATCTGGTTATCGGGAAATTTAAGTAGGCAAGCCTATTTTAAACTTGCAATCTGTGCTTTTACGTAGTCAATCAGTGAAATCACATCCTTTTTCAAAGGTTGCATGGTTAATATTTTTTGAAAATCTGCTATCGAACTGTTGAACAAAGCTATGCAAGCATTTTTCTCAGTAGTTTTCTTTGATTTATATGATCTGAATATACCGTAATCTTTATAAGCAACGCCCCTGTTTTGTAAGATCTGAATGTCTTCTTCCCCGCTAATCTCCATTGCTTTAGAAAAGTCTTTAATCGCAGCGGTATAGAAGTTTTCTCGCATTTGATTGAGTGCTTCTTTTGGCGCATTTGCAATGTTCAGCCTTGCTTTACCTCTATAGTAATACGCAGAATAATCGGTTGGTTTTTGCGCTATTAAACGTGTATATGCACCGATAGCATTCTCAAAATCTCCATTTTGGTAATGAGAATAACCTAACATTTTTAAAACATTAATATTAGTTGGATCTTTCGCTTCAGCTTTTTCCAACTGCACAACAGCAGTTTTAAAGTCGCCCTTCATCCACGCCTGAGTACCTTGTTTCTCAAAATTACTCTGTGCCTGAGTTTTAACACTAAACGAAACAGATAATAATAGTAGGAAATATTTTGTAAGAAATTTCATTAAAACGTTTTTATTTAAATCTACACATTTCTTTAAATTAAATGCATGCAGCAATTTAATTTTGTGTGCAATTATACAATTAAACGAACAATAATTGTAAATATGATTTTTGGCGAAAGATTTTTATCTGCATGACGTTTTTACCGAAAACCTATCACGCTAAAAAAGTGTTTCAATAAATAGCTGATTTATTTCTTCCCAACTAAATAGGCTCAATAGCCTAATATCATACATATTGAACTAAATTTGGCTAACATCATTTCGCCTTAGCTTTAAAATTAAATTTTGGCATAGGAGTTGAAAATAGTAGCACTACATAATTAATTGATAAATTCAAGGGACAATGCTGTCATATTGTCGCCTACCTTATAAATACAAAACTGAATGAGCAAACAAGATCCGTTTGATTTTAATACTTTACCTATTATAAACGAAGACACAGAGTTTTTTCCTTTAATGTCTCAGCAAGACGAAGATGACATGAATAGCGAAGAAACGCCCGAAATACTTTCGATACTTCCTCTAAGAAATACCGTGCTTTTTCCAGGTGTGGTTATCCCTATTACTGTTGGCAGAGATAAATCTATTAAACTGATAAAGGAAGCCTACAAAGGCGATAGGGTAATTGGTGTGGTGGCGCAAAAAGATGTTTCTATCGAAGATCCAACTTTTGAGCAATTACATAGCGTTGGTACAGTAGCACATATCATTAAAATGCTGCAAATGCCAGATGGTAACACAACAGTGATTATACAAGGCAAACAACGTTTTCAATTGGTACAAGAAGTACAGAATGAGCCGTTTATTAAGGCCGTGGTTGCGAAGTTTACCGAAACAAAGCATAAGAACGACAAAGAATTTAAAAATTTGGTAGCATCGATTAAAGAGATGTCGAGCCAAATTATACAGCTTTCTCCAAACATCCCTAGCGAAGCTGGAATTGCGTTAAAGAATATTGAAAGCACTTCATTCTTAATAAATTTCATATCGTCTAACATGAATGCAGATATGGCCGACAAGCAAAAAATGCTTGAAATGGGCAATCTACGCAAGCGTGCCGAACGAGTAATGGAATTGCTGATGTTAGAACTTCAGATGTTGGAACTTAAAAACCAGATACAATCTAAAGTTAGAACTGATTTAGATAAGCAACAGCGTGACTATTTCTTAAACCAACAGCTAAAAACCATTCAAGAAGAGCTAGGTAATTCTACAGATTTAGAATTTGAAGCTTTGCAAGCTCGTGGTAAAAAGAAAAAATGGAAGGTAGATGTTAAAGAGCATTTCAATAAAGAATTAGAGAAATTAGGTAGGATGAATCCTGCTGCTCCTGATTATTCCATCCAAATGAACTACCTAGAGCTGTTATTGGATTTACCTTGGAATGAGTTTACCAAAGATAACTTCGATTTAAAAAGAGCGCAACGCGTTTTAGATAAAGACCACTTCGGTTTAGAAAAAGTAAAGCAGCGTATTATAGAATATTTAGCAGTTTTGAAGCTAAAACGTGATATGAAGGCTCCTATTCTTTGTTTGGTTGGCCCTCCAGGAGTTGGAAAAACCTCTTTAGGAAAATCTATAGCCAAAGCTTTAAACCGTAAATATGTACGTATGGCTTTAGGTGGAGTGAGAGACGAAGCGGAAATCCGCGGACATCGTAAAACTTATATTGGTGCAATGCCAGGCCGCATTATTCAGTCTATCAAAAAAGCAGGCGCAGATAATCCTGTGTTTGTTTTGGATGAAATTGATAAAGTAGGTTCTGATTTTAGAGGCGACCCTTCATCAGCTTTGCTTGAAGTATTAGACCCGGAGCAAAACAATGCCTTTAACGACCATTACGTAGAAGCAGAATATGACCTTTCGAATGTGTTATTTATTGCTACTGCAAACTCTTTGAGCACCATACAGCCTGCCTTATTAGACCGTATGGAAATTATAGAGGTAAACGGTTATACCATTGAAGAGAAAATTGAAATTGCTAAAAAATACTTGTTACCTAAACAAAAAGAGGTACACGGATTGGAAGCAAAGCAAATCACACTAAAAAACTCATTAATTGAGAAAGTGATTGAAGATTATACGAGAGAAAGTGGCGTACGTGGTTTGGAGAAAAAAATTGGTTCTTTAGTACGCGGCATTGCAACTAAAATTGCAATGGACGAGCCATATGAACCAACTTTAGATAACAACGATGTAGAGAAAATTTTAGGTGCTCCGATTTTCGATAAAGATGCTTACGAAGGAAACGAAGTTGCTGGTGTGGTTACAGGGTTAGCTTGGACACAAGTTGGAGGCGACATTTTATTCATCGAGGCGAGTTTAAGTCCAGGAAAAGGAAAACTTACCTTGACAGGAAATTTGGGCGATGTGATGAAAGAATCTGCGGTGATTGCTTTAGCTTATATCAGAGCACATGCTTCGCAGTTTGGAGTTGATCACGAATTATTCGATAACTTCGATTTACACGTTCACGTACCAGCAGGTGCAACGCCTAAAGATGGCCCTTCTGCAGGTATTACAATGTTGACAGCTTTAGTTTCAGCATTTACACAACGCAAGGTTAAACAAAATCTAGCAATGACCGGCGAAATCACACTCCGTGGAAAAGTGTTGCCTGTTGGTGGAATTAAGGAGAAGATCTTGGCAGCTAAACGTGCAAACATCAAAGAAATCATATTATGTAAATCTAACCGAAAAGATATATTAGAAATTAAGGAAGATTACATCAAAGATTTGAAATTTCACTATGTTACAGAAATGCAAGAGGTAATTGAATTGGCTTTAACAAAAGACAAGGTTAAAAATCCGATTGATTTAACGATAAAAGCAAAACCTAGTACCGATAAATAGATGTACAAAAAACTCGTTCTGGCCGCCTTTGCCATTTTAGCTATTGTTTTTGGTTCTTTTGCGCAAGAGTATAAGAACGAGTTTGGCTTTAAAAGTGATAATGATGCTTACTTGTGGTATGGGCAAGATCGTTATTATACCAACGGTCTCTTTATTTATTTTAGAAGAGCAGCTGACCAGCAAAAACTGAAAGGAAATTTAGAGAAGTTTACTTACGAAATTTCTGCGGGGCAAAAAATGTTCAATCCAATTTCTGGTTACAGACCAGATCCTACCACACACGACAGACCGTTTGCTGCTCACTTATTTGGCGGTGTACAAACTAGTTTCTTTTATAAAAACGAAAGCCTGCTAAAAGTTGGTGTGAATTTAGGGACAGTTGGACCAGATGCTTTGGGTGAAGATGCACAAGACTTATTGCACAGTATTGTTGGGTTTTACGAAGTACAGGGTTGGGATTACCAAATAGCTAATGATTTCGCAGCTAATGCAAATCTTCAGTTTGCGAAACTCTTGCACCGAAGTAGCGACAGAATAGTAGATTTTACTTTAGATACCTACGCCAATGTTGGAACAACGTACAATGGAGCAGGAATTGGTGTTGTTTTTAGAGCTGGAGATATCAATCAACTTTTTAATTCGAATTATTACAATGCGTCTATTGGCAATAAAAGCAAAACGCAAAAATTGAAGCAAAAAGAATTTTATTTCTATGCTAAACCTCAATTGAACTATGTTGCTTATGATGCAACGGTTCAGGGAAGTTTGTTTAATGATAACAGTCCCGTAACATTTGGTACTAAATCATTTGTTTTTGCACAGAAATTAGGGTTTAATTACAGCACTCCTCGTTTTACGATAGACTACAGTTTGATTTTCCAATCTAAGGAGATTAAGAGCGCAGCCAAAGCGCATCAGTATGGTAGTATTTCTATGTATTATCGCTTTAATTAATGATGATGAAAAAGGCAGCCATCATATCTATTTACTTATTGTTGGTGATTTTTACTTGTGCTGCTATCTATAACCTTTGGCCAGAACAAAAATTGACATCAGAATCTAAAATTGATTATCTATTGGTGGAAAAATCACAGCGGACTATGAAAGCTTATTTTGGGACACAGCTACTGAAGACTTACAAAATCGCCATTGGGAAAAATGCAATAGGCCATAAAGTATTTGAAGGCGACCAAAAAACACCAGAAGGACTTTACAGTATTAATGATAGAAACCCAAATAGCGATTATCATAAAAATTTAGGTGTTTCGTATCCAAATAACATGGATAGAAAGACAGCAAAAGCTTTAGGTAAATCGCCGGGTGGTGATATTAAAATACATGGTTTACGTAATGGTATGGGCTTTATCAAAAAACTGCATCGCACCTTTAACTGGACTAACGGCTGTATTGCTGTTACTGATAGCGAAGTTGATGAACTTTTTGCTGCTGTTGTTCCTAATGCTAAGATTGAGATTAGGCCTTAGTGCTGTAAATTAGCAGAAACGTTTCTATTCCATCATCTCTACCGCAGAGAGATCTTGAGATTACTTCGTACCTTGCAATGACGAAGATTGAGCCTAATTAAAACCGAACTTTTCTTCTGCCGTCTTTTGCTGAAAAATATAACAAATGAAAGTCGAACATTGCGACCTTCACTTGTTTGCATTAAACATAAATATTAGCTACCTAGTTTTCGATTTTCACAGATCTTTCACCAATGTATTTGGCAATATATGCTTTTACCTGTGCCTTTTTCTGCGTATTCAATATAAAATCCTCCAAAGGAATTAGCCCATCTTTGGCCAAGCCAATAAATTTCACACGTTCCTCGGTTAGTGAATTGCTCCATTCTGTGATATTAATAAACTGTCTATCATTAATATTATTTATCTCTAACTTAGATTGATCTCTGCCAACAGCAGTGACGTATATTTTGGCAAAATTATTTGCGTTCAATTCTTTGAGATTGATTGGATCTAACTGACCAGTTGGAAGTTCAAAAATCCTCTTCATTGCATATCTCAAACCTGTAGCACTTATATTTTTTCTATTATCTTTCGGTGCTTCTGCTTGGTAAACTACACTCAATTTTGAACCAAGGTTTATATTTGTTAAAAGGTGCGTTCCATATTTCTCCACTAAATCAGCTGCATTTAGCATAACTATATCCTGTTTAAAGTTAGGACTTAGGTAATTTTTCAAATCATTTTTATAATCCTCAACTACCAAAAACGACATTCTAATAAAAATACTAGAATAATAACCATAAATATGTTTTTCACCAAACGGATTTAAATTAGGAAATGCTTTAGCTATGGTATTTCCGAAAACTTTTAGGTCCTTAGTAAGACTAAATTTATTCGACAATTTAGCTGCTAAATCTAGTGCATTCTCACCACTATAAGCCTCCCAATATCCCTGAGTTGATTTTGGATTTGCTACACTGTTTTTAATTTGGCTAAAAGTTGAGATATCAACTATTTCAGCTCGTACTGAGTTTGCACTACTATATTCATCAGTGATATCATAACCATATCCCAAAAAATTAAATTTTGCATTCCCTTGTTGAATAGGATCCTTCATTTTAAAAGGACCTGATATTTCAATTGCGATATTTTCAGACAATACTTCCTCTGAACTTGAGACTTCATCTGATTTCTTCTTGCACGACGCAAGCATGGCAATAACTGCCAGAAATAGCATTAATTTTTTCATAATTTCATTTTTGTGTGTTCCCAAAAATATAATTATGTTCTCAAAAACCAATTAAAAACACATTATTAGTAAATATTCATTCAAAAACTTAACCTTCTCAATATTTAAATTAATCAAAGCTCGGCTTTCTTCTACCCTCTTTCTTTTGAGCAGTTATAGCCTTATTAGCCAAGCGCTTTTCTTTAACAGCTTTTGGGATCTTAGTTGCTCTTCTAGCTTTTTGAATTGCCAATCCAGCTTTCAAAA
>Ga0256788_1000193_pt1 | contig 18611 bp, 18 predicted proteins | sample MC6MC0939MT_FD_186355 | JGI IMG/M metagenome (GOLD analysis project Ga0256788, IMG submission 186355) | Metatranscriptome of enriched soil aggregate microbial communities from Iowa State University, Ames, United States - MC6-MC0939-MT... | ecosystem: Environmental > Terrestrial > Soil >...
GCGCTCGCGTCGGCCGAGCGCGAGCGACGACGTTACGAGAAGCAGGAGGTGCGTCGCTTCACGAAGCGATCGCGCCGGCGTCGCCTGACCTGGTGGATCGCCGGGGGAGCGGTCGCCCTCGTGACCGTCGGCATCGTGGCCGGCGCCTACTCGCCGCTCATGGCGCTGCGCGAGGTACGGGTCGAGGGCGCGTCGCGGATCCCTGCCGCGTCGATCGTCACCGCGTTCGACCGCGAGCTCGGCACGCCGTTGCCCCTCATCACGGGCGACGAGGTGCACCGGGCGCTCGAGGGCTTCCGGCTGATCGAGACCTACTCGGTCGAGACGATCCCTCCCGGCACCCTCGTCGTGCGCATCGTCGAGCGCACGCCCGTCGGCGTCATCGAGGCCCGCGACGGGCTCGAACTCGTCGACGGTGCCGGGGTGGTCATCGACCGGCCGAAGGAGCGCCCCGAGGGCCAGCCCCTCATCGCGGTCGACGGCGGTGTCGGCTCGGACGGCTTCAAGGCGGTGGCGGCGGTCGTGCGGAGCCTCCCGGCCGAGGTGCGCTCGCAGCTCGTGGGAGCGACGGCCGAGACACCCGACGACGTGCGGCTCGAGCTCGCGGGCGGCGTCCCGGTCGTCTGGGGCGGGGCGAACGACTCACGGCTGAAGGCCGACGTGCTGGCGAAGCTCATGGTGGTCGCGCCGCCCGACACGGTTCCGGGCTACGACGTGTCGTCGCCCGAGGCGCCCGTGACCGGCTGACCGGTCCCTCGCGACGTCATCTCGGCGGTCGGATCGCGACACGCGGGCGCGCCTTGCGCGGGGCACCCGGCTCGCGACCTACCGTCATCTCAGGAATTGCATACTCAGCAAAACTTTAACCTTCGACTAGAGGTTCAGGGTTCAGAGTTCGCACGGAAGGCCGGACATGTCGACAAACCAGAACTACCTCGCCGTCATCAAGGTGGTCGGTATCGGCGGCGGCGGTGTCAACGCCGTCAACCGCATGATCGAGCTCGGCCTGCGCGGAGTGGAATTCATCGCGATCAACACCGACGCGCAGGCGCTGCTCATGAGCGACGCCGACGTCAAGCTCGACGTCGGACGCGACCTGACCCGTGGTCTCGGCGCGGGCGCCGACCCCGAGGTGGGTCGTCGCGCTGCAGAGGACCACGCGGAGGAGATCGAGGAGGCGCTCGCGGGCGCCGACATGGTCTTCGTGACCGCGGGCGAGGGCGGTGGCACCGGTACCGGCGGCGCGCCCGTCGTCGCGCGCATCGCCAAGTCGATCGGCGCGCTCACGATCGGTGTCGTCACGAAGCCGTTCGGCTTCGAGGGCAAGCGCCGCCAGACGCAGGCCGAGCAGGGCGTCGCCCGCCTGAAGGAAGAGGTCGACACCCTCATCGTGGTGCCGAACGATCGCCTGCTCGAGATCAGCGACCGCGGCATCTCGATGCTCGAGGCGTTCGCGACGGCCGACCAGGTGCTCCTCGCCGGTGTGCAGGGCATCACCGACCTCATCACGACGCCGGGCCTCATCAACCTCGACTTCGCCGACGTCAAGTCGGTCATGCAGGGTGCCGGTTCCGCGCTCATGGGCATCGGCTCCTCGAGAGGGGCCGACCGTGCCATCAAGGCGGCGGAGCTCGCCGTCGCGAGCCCGCTGCTCGAGGCGTCGATCGACGGCGCGCACGGCGTGCTCCTCTCGATCCAGGGCGGCTCGAACCTCGGCATCTTCGAGATCAACGACGCGGCCCGACTCGTGCAGGAGGCCGTGCACCCCGAGGCGAACATCATCTTCGGCGCGGTCATCGACGACACGCTCGGCGACGAGGTGCGGGTCACCGTCATCGCCGCCGGGTTCGACGGCGGTGAGCCGAACGCGAAGCCCGTCGAAGCCAGGCGCACGAACTTCGTGCCCGCCGCCGCGGCCGCCGTCGGCGTGCCCGTCGCCGCGGGCGGCGCGACGCTCGGCGACTCGCTGAGCGACGAGGCCGCCGACGTCATCTCCGAGATCGACATCGACGAGCTCGTGGAGACGGCGAACTGGGGCGAGGCGACGACGTCGACGGCCGACCAGATCGTCACCGACCCGGCGTTCGACGACGGCGACGACGACCTCGACATCCCCGACTTCCTCAAGTGAGCCGCTGCGAGACGAGCCGGAGGCGAGGCGCATGAGCGGCCTCGGCTTCCGGCTCGCCGCCGTGCAGTCGGCGATCGCGGATGCCGCGGCCGACGCCGGCCGCGAGGCATCCGAGATCACGACCATCGTGGTGACCAAGTTCCAGCCGGCGTCGCTCGTCGCCGACCTCGCCGCGCTCGGCGTTCGCGACGTGGGGGAGAACCGCCACCAGGAGGCGCAGGCGAAGGCGGCGGAGCTCGCCGACCTCGACCTGCGCTGGCACTTCGTCGGGCAGCTCCAGAGCAAGAAGGCGCGGCAGGTGCGCGCGTACGCCTCGGCGATCCACTCGATCGACCGGCCGGCGCTCGTCGACGTGCTCCGGTCGGAGGAGGCGCTGGTCGACTGCTTCGTGCAGGTCAACCTGACCGACGACCCCGGCCGAGGCGGCGTCGCCCCTGCGGAGCTCGATGCGCTCGTCGAGCACGTGCTCGAGACGCCCGGCCTGCGCCTGCGCGGGCTCATGGCGGTCGCCCCGCTCGACGAGCCCGCTCGGCCCGCGTTCGCGCGCGTCCGCGGGCTGTCCGAGCGCATCGTGCGGCTTGCACCCGACGCGACCGCCCTGTCGATGGGGATGAGCCACGACTTCCGCGACGCGATTCTGGAGGGTGCGACACACCTGCGGATCGGAACGGCAATCACCGGGAACCGGCCGGCCGCCGGTTAGCCTCGAAGAGACGGAATACAGACGGAGGCATCGATGTCGAACCCGCTCAAGAAGACCATGGTCTACCTCGGACTCGCCGATGAGGAGTTCGAGCAGGAGGCGCCCCAGGCTGCCGCCGCGCCCGCCCCAGCGCCACCCGCGCCGGTGGTGCACGCCGCGCCGGCGCCGGCACCGAAGACCGGAGCGTCGGTCACGCCGCTCCGCAAGCACCACGTCCAGCCGAGCACCCCGCAGGTGGAGATGAACGAGATCCTGACCGTGCACCCGCGCCAGTACCGTGACGCGCAGGTGATCGCCGAGTCCTTCCGCGAGGGTGTGCCGGTGATCATCAACCTCTCGCAGATGTCCGACGGCGACGCCCGTCGGCTCATCGACTTCGCCAGCGGCCTCTCGCAGGGGCTTTACGGCAAGATCGAGCGGGTCACGAGCAAGGTGTTCCTGCTGTCTCCGTCGCACGTCGTGGTCTCGGGCGAGACCGGCGACGCCGAGGGCGACGTCGACGCGTCGTTCTTCACGCACGCGTAGCCGCAGGTGGGCGCACTCTCCGTCGTCTGGAACGTCCTCTACGCGCTCCTGCTCATCTACTTCTTCGTGATGTGGGGCCGGTTCGTGCTCGACCTCGTGCGGACGTTCAACCGGTCGTGGCGGCCGAGGGGCTTCTGGCTCGTCGTCGTCGAGGCCGTGTACTCCGTCACCGACCCGCCGGTGAAGTTCTTCCGGCGGGTCATTCCGCCGATCCGCATCGGGCAGGTCGCACTCGATCTCGGGTGGAGCCTCGCGATGCTGGTCGTCATCGTCGCCATGACCGTCGTGTCATGGCTGGCCGCGGCATCCGCCGTCGGCTGAGCATCTCCTGCGAGCGTGACCGGTGAAGTCGAACGCGGCTCACGACTCGCAGTCGGTGTTTGCTACCGTTAGCAGAACGTGATCGAACCGTTCGACAGATTTGAGGGTGGGAAGCCATGGCGCTAACTCCGGAAGATGTGGTCAACAAGCGCTTCCAGGCGACGAAGTTCCGGGAGGGCTACGACCAGGACGAGGTCGACGACTTCCTCGACGAGGTCGTCGTCGAGCTGCGCCGGCTGAACCAGGAGAATGACGAGCTGCGCCAGCGCGTCACGGCCGCCGAAGCCCGCGCCGCCGAGGCCGCCAGTGCGCCGGCCGCCGCGCCTGCGCCCGCCGCCGTCTACACGGAGCCCGCCGCCCCGCCGCCCACCGTCGCGGTGCCGACGCAGCCGGCCGCGCCGCAGTCGGAGCTCGACGAGCAGACCTCGACGACCAACCTGCTGCAGCTCGCGCGCCGCCTCCACGAGGAGCACGTCCGCGAGGGCATCGAGAAGCGCGACGCGCTCATCGCCGAGGGTCACGCGACCGCGGCCCGCGTCGTCGCCGAGGCTGAGGCGAAGCAGCGCCAGCAGATGGGCATCCTCGACCAGGAGCGCGTCGCGCTCGAGAAGCGCGTCGACGAGCTCCGCACCTTCGAGCGGGACTACCGCGCGAAGCTGAAGAGCTACATCGAGGGTCAGCTGCGCGAGCTCGACACCGCCGCCCCGGTGCAGGTGTCGGGCAACCAGGGCTTCTCGGCCCCCGCCGAGCAGCCTGCTCCGACCTTCCAGGGCTTTGGCGGCTGAGCGGGCCGCGAAGGTCGGCACCACCACCGCACTGCTGGTCCTGGCCGGCGCCGCACTCGCGGCGTACGGCCTCGACCAGTTGAGCAAGTTCCTCGTCGTCTCGAACCTCACCGAGGGTGAGATCGTGCCGGTCCTGGGCTCCGTGCTCCAGTGGCAGTTCGTGCGCAACCCGGGCGCGGCATTCTCACTCGCGAGCGGCATGACGTGGATCTTCACGATCCTCGCCGCGAGCGTGATCACGTTCATCATCTGGTTCTCCCGGCGCATCCGATCGGTCGCCTGGGCCGTGGTCTTCGGGCTGCTGCTCGGCGGCGTGCTCGGCAACCTGACCGACCGGCTCTTCCGTGAGCCGAGCTTCGGGCTCGGGCACGTGATCGACTTCATCTCGACCCCGTGGCTGCTGCCGGCCATCTACAACGTCGCCGACATGGCGATCGTGTCGAGCATGGTGCTGTTCATGATCCTCACGATCCGCGGCGTCGGGCTCGACGGCACGCGCGAGACCCGTGCGTCCAAGACCGACGGGGCGGATGCCGCGGCGTCGGCACCGCTCGACGGCGAGGCATCCACGGGCGACACGACCGCTGCCGGCGGCGCCGACAGCCCGCGCGCGGCGACCGTCGCCGAGGCCTGATGGATCACCGTTCCCTGCCCGTCCCCGACGGGCTCGAGGGCACCCGGGTCGACGCCGGCCTCGCGAAGCTGCTCGGATTCTCGCGCACGCTCGCGGCCGAGATCGCGGAGTCCGGCGGCGTGCTCGTCGACGGTGCGGTCGTCGGCAAGTCCGACCGGCTGCGCGCCGGCGGCTGGCTCGAGGTGAGCTGGGAGCCGCCGCGCACCCTCGAGGTCGAGCCGATCGCGGTGCCCGACCTCGGCATCGTGCACGACGACGACGACCTCGTCGTGGTCGACAAGCCCGCGGGAGTCGCCGCCCACCCGTCGCTCGGCTGGAACGGGCCGACGGTCGTCGGGGCACTGGCCGCCGCCGGGTTCCGCATCTCGACGTCGGGCGCACCCGAACGGCAGGGCGTCGTGCACCGGCTCGATGCCGGCACGAGCGGGCTCATGGTCGTCGCGAAGTCCGAGCGGGCGTACACCGAGCTCAAGCGCCAGTTCCACGACCGCGAGGTCGAGAAGATCTACCACACGGTCGTGCAGGGCCACCCCGACCCGCTCGCGGGCACGATCGACGCCCCCGTCGGGCGGCACCCGCGCTCCGAGTGGAAGTTCGCGGTCACCGCCGACGGCAAGCACGCCGTGACGCACTACGAGACGCTCGAGGCGTTCCCGTATGCGTCACTGCTCGAGGTGCACCTCGAGACCGGACGCACCCACCAGATCCGGGTGCACATGGCCGCGCAGCGACACCCGTGCGCGGGCGACGCGATGTACGGCGCCGATCCGACCCTGTCGGCCCGCCTCGGGCTCACGAGGCAGTGGCTGCACGCGCACGAGCTCTCGCTGACGCATCCGGGCACGGGGGAGTGGACGACCTTCGTCTCCGACTATCCGGCCGACCTCGCGCACGCGCTCGACGTGCTTCGCGGCGACTGACGCCGAGGCTTCCGCGACATCCGCCGCGACACGCCGAGCGCGTCGGCGGGTCGCCGTAGACTCGTCGCACACCCCCAGATCCACCCCGATGAGGAGCCCCGTGGCCGCCGATTCATTCGTCCATCTGCACGTGCATTCCGAGTACTCGATGCTCGACGGGGCGGCGCGGGTGGGTGAACTCATCAAGGCTGCGCAGGGGTACGAGATGCCGGCCGTCGCGGTCACCGACCACGGCAACGTCTTCGGCGCGTACGACTTCTGGAAGCAGGCGACCGACGCCGGCATCAAGCCGATCATCGGCACCGAGGCGTATCTCACGCCGGGCACGCACCGCGGCGACAAGACGCGCATCCGGTGGGGCAACGGCGGCGGCGACGACGTCTCGGGATCCGGCGCGTACACGCACATGACGCTCCTGTCCGAGACGACCGAGGGCATGCACAACCTCTTCCGGCTGTCGAGCCTGGCGTCGATCGAGGGCTACTACTTCAAGCCCCGCATGGACCGCGAGCTGCTGCAGACGTACTCGAAGGGGCTCATCGCGACGACCGGCTGCCCGTCGGGCGAGGTGCAGACGCGGCTGCGGCTCGGCCAGTACGACGAGGCCGTGAAGGCCGCGGCCGACTTCCGCGACATCTTCGGCGCCGAGAACTTCTTCTGCGAGATCATGGACCACGGACTCGGCATCGAGAAGCGCATCATGACCGACCTGCTGCGCCTCGCGAAAGACCTGAGCCTCCCGCTCGTCGCCACCAACGACCTCCACTACACGCACGCGCACGACGCGAAGAGCCACGCGGCGCTCCTGTGCGTGCAGTCGGGTTCGACGCTCGACGACCCCAACCGCTTCAAGTTCGACGCCGACGACTTCTACCTGAAGACCGCCGCCGAGATGCGGCAGGTCTTCCGCGATCACCCCGACGCGTGCGACAACACGCTCGCGATCGCGGAGCGCTGCAATGTGCAGTTCAACACGAACGCCAACTACATGCCGCGCTTCCCCGTGCCCGAGGGCGAGAACGAGGAGAGCTGGTTCGTGAAGGAGGTCGAGAAGGGCCTCCACGTCCGCTACCCGAACGGCATCCCGGCCGAGGTGCGCAAGCAGGCCGACTACGAGGTCGGCGTCATCAGCCAGATGGGCTTCCCGGGCTACTTCCTCGTCGTCGCCGACTTCATCAACTGGTCGAAGTCGAACGGCATCCGGGTCGGCCCGGGCCGCGGCTCGGGCGCGGGCTCGATGGCGGCCTACGCGATGAAGATCACCGACCTCGACCCGCTGCAGCACGGGCTCATCTTCGAGCGGTTCCTCAACCCCGACCGCGTCTCGATGCCCGACTTCGACGTCGACTTCGACGAGCGTCGTCGCGGCGAGGTCATCAGGTACGTGACCGAGAAGTACGGCGAGGAGCGGGTCGCCCAGATCGTCACCTACGGCACGATCAAGGCCAAGCAGGCGCTCAAGGACTCGGGCCGCGTGCTCGGATTCCCGTTCTCGATGGGCGAGAAGCTCACGAAGGCGATGCCGCCTGCGGTCATGGGCAAGGACATCCCGCTCACCGGCATCTTCGACACGAAGCACCCGCGCTACAAAGAGGCCGGCGACATCCGTGCGATCGTCGAGACCGACGCCGAGGCGAAGACCGTCTTCGAGACGGCGCTCGGGCTCGAGAACCTGAAGCGCCAGTGGGGTGTGCACGCGGCCGGTGTGATCATGTCGAGCGACCCGCTCATCGACATCATCCCGATCATGAAGCGCGAACAAGACGGTCAGATCGTCACGCAGTTCGACTACCCGGCGTGCGAGTCGCTCGGGCTCATCAAGATGGACTTCCTGGGGCTGCGCAACCTCACGATCATCGACGACGCACTCGACAACATCGAGGCGAACCGCGGATTCCGTCCGGTGCTCGAAGATCTCGCGCTCGACGACGAGGAGGCCTACGCGCTGCTCTCCCGGGGCGACACGCTCGGCGTGTTCCAGCTCGACGGCGGCCCGATGCGAGCCCTGCTGCGACTCATGAAGCCCGACAACTTCGAGGACATCTCCGCCGTCATCGCGCTGTACCGCCCGGGCCCCATGGGTGCGAACTCGCACACGAACTACGCGCTCCGCAAGAACGGCCTGCAGGAGATCACCCCGATCCATCCCGAGTTCGCCGAGTCGCTGAAGGACATCCTCGACACGAGCTACGGCCTCATCATCTACCAGGAGCAGGTGATGGCGATCGCCCAGCGCGTCGCGGGTTTCTCGCTCGGCCAGGCCGACATCCTGCGGCGGGCGATGGGCAAGAAGAAGAAGTCCGAGCTCGACAAGCAGTACGAGGGCTTCTCGGCGGGAATGAAGGCGAACGGCTACTCCGAGGAGGCGATCGGCAAGCTCTGGGAGATCCTGCTGCCGTTCTCCGACTACGCGTTCAACAAAGCCCACTCGGCCGCGTACGGCGTGCTCAGCTACTGGACCGCGTACCTCAAGGCGCACTTCCCCGCCGAGTACATGGCGGCCCTGCTCACGAGCGTCGGCGACGCGCGCGACAAGCTCGCGCTCTATCTCAACGAGTGCCGCCGCATGGGCATCAAGGTGCTGCCGCCCGACGTGAACGAGTCGATCGGGTACTTCGCGGCCGTCGGCGACGACATCCGCTTCGGGCTCGGGGCGGTGCGCAACGTCGGCTTCAACGTCGTCGACGCGATCCGCGGCGCGCGCGAGAAGGAGGGCCGCTTCGAGACGTTCCACGACTTCCTGAAGAAGTCGCCGATCCCGGTGGCGAACAAGCGCACGGTCGAGTCGCTCGTGAAGGCGGGCGCCTTCGACTCGCTCGGCCACACGCGGCGCTCGCTCGTCGAGATCCACGAGGGCGCGGTCGAGTCGGCAGTGAAGGAGAAGCGCGCCGAAGAGAACGGCGACGTCGGCTTCGACTTCGACAGCCTGTTCGACGAGCACGAGAAGGAGGCGGCGCCCTCGCTCGTGCCCGACCGGCCGGAGTGGCCGAAGAAGCAGAAGCTCGCCTTCGAGCGGGAGATGCTGGGTCTCTACGTCTCCGAGCACCCGCTCGACGGACTCGAGGCGCCCCTCGCGAAGCACGCCTCGTCGTCGATCCTCGACCTGATGACCTCCGAGTCCACCCAAGACGGCGACACGGTCGTCGTCGCGGGCCTCGTGACGAGCGTGCAGCATCGCATCGCGAAGGCCTCGGGCAACCAGTACGGCATGATCCAGGTCGAGGACTTCTCGGGTGAGATCACCGTCATGTTCATGGGCAAGGCGTACCAGGAGTTCGCTCCCGGACTGCAGGCCGACACCATCGCCGTCGTGCGAGGCAGGGTCAGCATGCGCGACGACGGCATGAACCTCCACGCGCACAGCGTCTTCACGCCCGACCTCGGCCAGGACGACGACGCCGGACTGGTCAAGATCTCGATACCCGACCAGCGCGCCACGCCCGAACTCACGGCGGCGCTCAAGGAGATCCTGATGCGCCATCGGGGCGAGACCGAAGTGCGCTTGACCCTGACCAAGGGGCGCACCGGGCGGGTGTTCGAGATCCACCAGTACCCGGTCAAGGTGACGGCCGACTTCTACGGTGAGCTCAAGAGCCTGCTCGGCCCCGGCTGCCTTCTGTGACGTCCGGTCGGAGTGTCGTGCGCGGCGCTCGGTAGGCTGAAGTCACCATGCTGCGCACGATCGACCTCCGCGGGACCCGCCCATCCACGAGCGAGCTGCTCGCCCTCGTGCCGCGTGCGGCCACCGACGTCTCGGCCGCGCTCGGGCCTGCGCGGGCGCTGATCGATGACGTGCGCGAGCGCGGCGAGGCCGCCCTCGTGGAGCAGGCAGAACGCTTCGACCGGGTGACTCCGCCGTCTGTGCGGGTGCCCGCGGCCGAGCTCGCGGCGGCCCGCGACGGGCTTGCTCCCGAGATCCGCGACGCGATCGAGCGCACGATCGAACGCGTGCGCGCCGCGAGTGCCGCGCAGGTACCGGCGCCGCAGCGTACGGTGCTCGGTGCGGGCGCCGTCATCGAGCAGCGCTGGCAGCCCGTCGGACGGGTCGGCCTGTACGTGCCGGGGGGCAAGGCGGTCTATCCGTCGAGCGTCGTCATGAACGTCGTCCCGGCGCAGGTCGCGGGGGTCGGCTCGATCGCGCTCGCGTCGCCGCCGCAGGCCGAGCACGGCGGGCGCGTGCACCCGACCATCGCGGGCGCTGCCGCTCTGCTCGGCATCACCGAGGTGTACGCGATGGGCGGCGCCGGTGCGATCGGCGCCTTCGCGCACGGCGTGCCCGGTCTCGGGCTCGAGCCGGTGCAACTCGTCACGGGTCCGGGCAACGTGTACGTCGCGGCGGCCAAGCGCGTCGTGCAGGGGGTCACCGGCATCGACGCGGAGGCGGGGCCGACCGACATCCTCGTCATCGCCGACGCCGCGGCCGACGCCGATTTCGTCGCCGCCGACCTGATCAGCCAGGCCGAGCACGACGAGCTCGCCGCCGCCGTGCTCGTGACCGACTCGCCCGAATTCGCCGAGCGCGTGCTCGAGCGCCTCGCGACGCGCTCGACGGCGACGAAGCACGGCGACCGCATCCACCAGGCGCTGAGCGGCGCCCAGTCGGCCCTCGTGCACGTCGACGACCTCGAGCAGGCCGCCGCGTTCGCGAACGCGTTCGGCCCCGAGCACCTCGAGATCCAGGTTCGTGACGTCGACGCGGTGCTCGCGCGCATCGAGAACGCGGGTGCGATCTTCGTCGGTCCGTACTCGCCCGTGAGCCTCGGCGACTACGCGGCCGGATCGAACCACGTGCTGCCCACCGGCGGGCAGGCGCGGTTCGCCGCCGGCCTCTCGGCGGCGACCTTCCTGCGCCCGCAGCAGGTCGTCCGGTACGACGAGCAGGCGCTGCGCGAGGTCGCCCCGGTGATCGCGGCGCTCTCGAACGAGGAGGACCTGCCGGCGCACGGCGAGGCCGTGACCGCACGGTTCCGCGCGGAGTGACGACGCCCGCGCGCCGCTAGGCTGGGGACACCATGTACTGCCCCTTCTGCCGCCATCCCGATTCGCGCGTCATCGACTCCCGCACGAGCGACGACGGACTGTCGATCCGCCGCCGTCGGCAGTGTCCCGAGTGCGGCCGTCGCTTCTCGACCACCGAGACGGCGAGCCTCGTCGTGATCAAGCGGTCGGGCGTCATCGAGCCGTTCAGCCGCGAGAAGGTCGTGCTCGGCGTCAAGAAGGCGTGCCAGGGGCGCCCGGTGACCGACTCCGATCTCGCGGTGCTCGCGCAGAAGGTCGAGGAGACCATCCGCTCGACGGGTGCGTCGCAGATCGAGGCGAACGACATCGGCCTTGCGATCCTGCCGCCGCTGCGCGAGCTCGACGAGGTCGCCTACCTGCGCTTCGCGAGCGTCTACCAGGCGTTCGACTCGCTCGACGACTTCGAGTCGGCGATCGAGCAGCTCCGCGAGGAGCACGGCCGGCTGCCCGCACGGCCCGTCGAGTGACGGCTCGGGCCGCGCGACCGGTAGCCTGAGTCCGGCATGTATCGACTCCTCTTCTCCCTCTTCCTGACGAAGCTCGACCCCGAGGACGCGCACCACCTGGCCTTCCGGGTGATCCGCGCGCTCCCGACGCTCGGCTTCGGCCGGCTCGTCGAACGCTTCACCGCGCCCGACCCGTCGCTCGCCGTGGAGGCGCTCGGCCTGCGATTCCCGTCGCCGTTCGGTGTGGCCGCGGGCTTCGACAAGGACGCCCGTGCGGTGCTCGGCCTCGGAAACCTGGGCTTCGGCCACGTCGAGGTCGGCACGATCACCGCGATCGCGCAGTCCGGCAACGAACGGCCGCGGCTGTTCCGGCTCGTCGAGGATCGCGCGCTCGTCAACCGCATGGGCTTCAACAACGGCGGGGCGGATGCCGCGGCCGGGCGTCTCTCCCGGCTGTCGCGTCGCACGCACCGACCCGTGCTCGGCGTCAACATCGGCAAGAGCCGGGTCACCGCGGTCGGAGACGCGGTGGGCGACTACGTGCGCAGCGCGAAGCTGCTGGCCCCGTACGCCGACTATCTCGTCGTCAACGTGAGCTCGCCGAACACGCCGGGCCTCCGCGGCCTGCAGGAGCTCGACGCCCTCGCACCGCTCCTCGAGGCGGTGCGCGAGGCGTGCGGAACGACGCCGCTGCTCGTGAAGATCGCCCCTGATCTCGCCGACGCCGAGATCGAGCGAATCTGCGAGCTCGTCGTGCGGCTGAAGCTCGACGGGATCATCGCGACCAACACGACGATCTCGCGCGAGGGACTCCGCACGGACGCATCCCGGGTCGAGGCCATCGGTGCGGGCGGACTGTCTGGCGCGCCGCTCGCGGAGCGGTCGCTCGAGGTGCTGCGTCTCGTACGCCGCAACGTGCCCGACGCGCTTTGCGTGATCTCGGTCGGCGGCGTCGAGACCGCGGCCGACGTGCAGGACCGGCTGGATGCGGGCGCGAACCTCGTCCAGGGGTACTCGGCGTTCATCTACCGGGGGCCGTTCTGGGCGCGGCAGGTCAACCGCGGGCTCGCGTCGTTCCGCCGCTCGCGCGATCGCGCGATCGCACGGTAGCCTTCCGGCTGCGGTCGACGGCTCGTCAGACGACGCCCACCTCGGCGAGCCCGTCGGCGATCGTCGACCCGTCGCTCGCTGAGACCCACGGCACGTCGGTGCCGTGCTCCTCGGCCTTCGTGCGACCGCCTGCGAGCACGGCCTCGCCCGTCGACAGTCGGCGGATCGCGATCGCGGCGACGCGCTCGGGATGCTCCGCCGCGAACCGGGCGTAGAGGTCCTCGTCGTGCTGGCCGTCGTCGCCGATGAGCAGCCAGCGCACGTTGGGGAACTCCTCGGCGAGACGCCGGAGGTTCTCCTCCTTGTGCTCGCGCCCGCTGCGGAACCAGCGGTCGTGCGTGGGCCCCCAGTCGGTCAGGAGGAGCGGGCCCGCGGGGAAGAGGTTGCGCGAGAGGAACCGGGTGAGCGTCGGTGCCACGTTCCACGCGCCCGTCGACAGGTAGATCACGGGCGATCCGGGATGCGACCGGGCGAGTCGTTCGAACAGCACCGCCATGCCGGGCGTGGGGATGCGGGCGTGCTCGTCGAGCACGAACGTGTTCCACGCGGCGACGAGCGGGCGGGGGAGCGCGGTCACCATGACCGTGTCGTCGACGTCGCTGATGATGCCGAAGTCGACGTCGGGTCCGACGATGCGGATGGGGGCCTCGACGGGCTCGGCCCCCTCGGTGCTGAGCGTCGCACGGTGCCAACCGGGTGCGAGCGAGACCGGCACGGTCGTGTCGACGACGCCGCCCCGGTCGGCGAGCACCTCGATCGTCTGGCCGCCGACCTCGATGAGTACCGGGACGTCGCCCACCGGCACGCTCGTGAAGCTCCGCCAGCCGCGGATGCCCTGCTCGCCGCGCTTGCGCCGGCGCTTGGACTTCTCGTCGGCGGCGACGGGCTTCGACAGCAGCACCCGGCAGAACACGCGGACCCACTCGGTCGATCCGTAGCCGGTGTACGGCACGACGGTCGGCACGTGCCCACGACGACGTGCGCCGCGTGAGCGGACGTCGTGGAACCAGTCCTCGACGCGCGCGGCGCGATGCCGGACCTGACGCTCTCGAGAACCGGGCGGGGTGGGGGAGCTCGCCGGCATCCACTCAGTCTGTCATGCACGGGGGACACGTCGCGAAACGACGGGTGCACGCCGGGTGTTCGACGCCCGGTAGAGTGGACCGAGCAACTGAGGAGGTTCCGTGCCGAACATCGACCTGATCCTCGGGGCCGATCCGAGCCGGAGGCGCTCGGTTCGCACCGAGCCGACGCAGCGTCGTTCCAGCCAGCGTCTCGACGCGCTGCTCGACGCCGCCGCCGAGATCGTCGACGAATCGGGGTTCGAGCGGCTGACGACCCAGATGGTCGCCGAGCGCGCCGGCGCGTCGATCGGAACCGTCTACCGCTACTTCCCCGACCGCGTCGCGGTGCTCTACGCGCTGCGCGAGCGGTCGGTGCACCGCTACCGCGAGCGCGTCGCCGACGAGATGGCCGGCACCGAGCTCGACTCGTGGTGGACCGTCGTCGACGTCGCGCTCGACGTGAGCGCGAAGATGTACGCGGGGGAGCCCGGGTTCAGCGTCGTGCACGCCGCGCAGCGCGAACTCGCCGAGGGCGATGTCGAGCCCGAGTTCGCGCATCGCATGGCCCGACTCATCGAGGCCGAGTTCGGCAGCGAGGGCGACCAGGCCGAGCTGCGGTTCCGGCTCGGCGTCGCGATGGAGATCGGCGACGCGCTCATCAGCCGCGCCTACGAGCGCGCGGCCGGCGGCGACGAGCGCTACCTCGCCGAGGCGAAGCGACTCGTGCACGACTACCTCGCCGAGCACCTCGGCAGCGCGCTCGCGGCGTCGTCAGCCGCCTGACGACTCGCGGGGCCACCCGTTGCGCTCGCGGCGCGATCGGTGTTTGGCTTGGAGCTGCACCTCGCAGCGACCGCCGACGACGGGATTGAGCCAGCATGATCGAGTTCCGCGGCGTGTCCAAGCGCTTCCCCGACGGCACGCTCGCCGTCTCGGGGGTGGACATCGTCATCCCGCCGCGGAAGACGACCGTGTTCGTGGGGTCGTCGGGGTCAGGCAAGACGACGCTCCTGCGCATGATCAACCGCATGGTCGATCCCACCGGTGGGCAGGTGCTCATCGACGGCACGGACGTGGCGACCGTCGAGCCCGTCGCGCTCCGCCGCAGCATCGGCTACGTCATGCAGAACTCGGGACTGCTGCCGCACCGCAAGGTCATCGACAACGTGGCGACGGTGCCGCTCCTGCGCGGCGTGCGCAGGCGCGAGGCGCACGCCAGGGCGCTCGAGCTGCTCGACACCGTCGGCCTCGACCGGTCGCTCGCCGACAAGTACCCGAGCCAGCTGTCGGGCGGCGAGCAGCAGCGCGTGGGCGTCGCACGGGGCCTCGCGGTCGACCCGAACATCCTGCTCATGGACGAGCCGTTCGGCGCGGTCGACCCGATCGTGCGGTCTGAGCTCCAGCAGGAGCTGTTACGCCTGCAGGGCGAGCTCGGCAAGACGGTGGTGTTCGTGACCCACGACATCGACGAGGCCTTCCTGCTCGGCGACCAGGTGGTGATCATGCAGCAGGGTGGCCGGATCTCGCAGGCGGCGTCGCCCGCCGAGATCCTCGCGCGCCCGGCCGACGAGTTCGTCGCCGACTTCGTCGGGGCCGACCGAGGCAAGCGGCGACTGCACGTGACCGAGGTCGACGGCCGGCGCGTCGTCGTCGACGACGACGGGCGGGCGGCGGGAGTGCTCGCCTCGTGAAGTGGCTCTGGTCGAACCTCGACCTGGTCTGGGAGCTGACGCTCGTGCACCTGGCTTTGTCGGTGCCCGCGATCATACTGAGCTTCGTGATCTCCGTTCCGATCGGCTGGGCGGCGCACCGCTACCGGTGGTCGCGCGGTGTGCTGCTCTCGCTGTGCGGGTTGCTGTACGCGATTCCGTCGCTCGCGCTGTTCATCGCGCTTCCCGCGCTCACCGGGCTCGGTCTGCGATCACCGTTCAATCTGATCATCGCGCTCACGCTCTACGGCATCGCCGTCATCGTGCGCACCGCGGCGGACGCGTTCGACGCGGTCGATCCCGACATCCGGCAGTCGGCCACGGCGGTCGGGTACTCGGCCGGGCGCCGATTCTGGGGCGTCGAGCTCCCGCTCGCCGGGCCGGTGCTGCTCTCGGGCCTGCGCGTCGTGATCGTCAGCACGGTGAGCCTGGCGACGGTCGGCGCGGTGATCGGCGTCCAGAGCCTCGGCAGCCTCTTCACCGACGGCTTCCAGCGCGGCATCCAGGCCGAGATCGTGACCGGCATCGTCATGACCATCGTCGTCGCACTCGTGCTCGACGCGCTCGCGGTGCTCGGCGGGCGGCTGCTGCTTCCGTGGACGCGGCGCGGCGGGGCCGGGAGCGGCCGAGGGCAATCGGTGCTCGTCGACGAACCGGACGTGGTCGCATGAACCTGTTCGTCGAGGCGTTCGCCTGGCTCGTCGATCCCGCGAACTGGTCGGGCCCGGGCGGCATCCCCGTCCGGCTCGGGCAGCACCTGCTCATCTCCGTCGTGGTGCTCGTGATCACAGCGCTCATCGCCCTGCCGCTCGGCGCCTTCATCGGCCATTCGGGGCGCGGCAAGCAGTTCGTGATCATGACGTCGGGCGGACTGCGCGCGCTGCCGACGCTCGGCTTGCTGACCCTCTTCGGCACGTGGCTCGGCATCGGCCTCTCCGCCCCGATCCTCGCGCTCGTCGTGCTCGCGATCCCGCCCTTGCTCGCGGGGACGTACGCCGGGTTCGAGTCGGTCGACCGTCGCACGATCGACGCCGCGCGCGCCGTCGGCATGGCAGAGCGGCAGGTCGTCGGCCGCGTCGAGCTCCCGCTCGGGCTGCCGCTCATCGTCGGCGGCATCCGATCGGGCATGCTGCAGATCGTCGCGACGGCGACGCTCGCCGCCTACATCGCCGACTTCGGGCTCGGGCGCTTCATCTTCGAGGGGCTCAAAACGCGCGACTACCCCGAGATGCTCGGCGGCTCGATCCTCGTCATCCTCCTCGCGCTCGTCATCGACGGGTGCTTCGCGATCGTCCAGCGGGTCGCCGTGCCCGCCGGCGTGCGGGCGACCCGCACCACGCAGCCTCGCTCGCGACCGACCCGGTCGCGAGTGACCACGGGGCAACCCGTCCACGAAGGGAATCGATCATGATCACAGCAGGAAAAGGCCGGCTCGTCGCGCTCGCGGCGGTCGCGGTCGGGGCGACAGTGGCCCTGGCAGGGTGTGCATCGGGTGATCCGCTCGACAGCGGCTCGGAGACCGCGGCGAGCGGTGAGACGCTCGTCGTCGGTTCGCAGGACTACTACTCGAACGAGATCATCGCCGAGCTCTACGCGCAGGCGCTCGAGGCCAACGACTTCACGGTGCAGCGCGACTTCCGCATCGGGCAGCGCGAGGTCTACATCCCCGACATCGAGAGCGGGGCGATCGACGTCTTCCCCGAGTACACCGGCAACCTGCTCCAGTACTACGTGCCCGACACGAAGGCGACGACCGCCGACGACGTCTACGCCGAGCTCGAGACGTCGCTGCCCGACGGGCTCCGCGTGCTCGACCAGTCGTCCGCGACCGACCAGGACTCGTACAACGTCACCAAGGAGTTCTCCGAGCAGAACGGCGTCACGAGCCTCGAAGACCTCGCGAAGGTGACGACGCCGCTCACGCTCGGCGGCAATTCTGAGCTCGCGACCCGCCCCTACGGACCCGATGGGCTGAAGTCGGTCTACGGCGTCGACGTGGCGTTCACGCCGATCGAGGACTCGGGCGGCCCGCTCACGATCAAGGCCCTGGAGGACGGCGATGTGCAGATCGTCAACATCTTCAGTGCGAACCCGGCGATCGCGACGAGCGATCTCGTCACGCTCGACGACCCGAAGGGGCTGTTCCTCGCCTCGAACGTCGTGCCCGTCGTGAGCAAGAAGGTCGACGACAAGGCGGCCGAGGTCATCAACACCGTGAGCGCGGCGCTGACCGCCGAGGAGCTCGTCGCACTCAATGCGAAGAGCGTCGACGACCAGGAGTCGGCGGAGCAGATCGCGAGCGACTGGCTCGCCGAGCAGAAGCTGTTCTGAACCCCGGTCGTCGAGTGACTCAACGCTCGACGTCGTGGTGCGAGGGGTCGGATGCCGCGGCATCCGACCCCTCGTCGTCGCTGCCGCTCGACGCGGCCGGGCCATCGGCGGCTGCGGCGCCGGCGCCGGCCATGTGCTTCGCCTCCGAGCGCACGATGAGCTTCTTCGCGAGCAACACGATGAGCAGGAACACGACGATCACGCCGACGAACAGGTAGCCGGCCCAGTGCAACTCGCGACTGAGCTCGCGATAGCTGCCGGCGGCGAGCCACCCCACCGTGACGTAGGCGAACGACCAGAGGACGCAGGCTGGGAGCGTCCACGCGATGAACTTGCGATAGCGCATCGTGCTCATGCCGACGGTCAGCGGGATGAGCGAGTGCAGTACCGGCAGGAACCGCGAGATGAAGATCGCGGGGCCGCCGCGACGATCGAGGTAGCGCTGGGCGCGGTGCCAATGGTCCTCGCCGATCTTCCGGCCGAGGCGCGAGTGCTGCAGGTGCGGGCCGAACCAATGGCCGACACCGAAGCCGATGCTCTCGCCGATGAGTGCGCCGATGATGACGGCGATCGCGAGCGCGAAGTACTGGGTCAGATCTTCGATGCCGGTCGCCGCGACGAGCACGATCGTGTCGCCGGGTACGACGAGTCCGATGAGCACGCTCGTCTCGAGCATGACGCCGACACCCGCGAGGAGCGTCCTCACGATCGGGTCGACCGATTGGACCGTGTTCAGGATCCAGTCGAGGATCTCGTTCATCGTTCGAGCGTAGCGAGCGCCAGCTGTGTGCGCGTCAGACCGGAGTCGCATCCGTGAGGACGAGGGCGTACCCCAGTAGGGGGATCGTGACGAGCGCGACGGAGGCCGCGAGAACCAGCCCGCGCGCGGGCCCGCCGCCGAATCCGCCGTCGA
>Ga0256788_1000204_pt1 | contig 17732 bp, 16 predicted proteins | sample MC6MC0939MT_FD_186355 | JGI IMG/M metagenome (GOLD analysis project Ga0256788, IMG submission 186355) | Metatranscriptome of enriched soil aggregate microbial communities from Iowa State University, Ames, United States - MC6-MC0939-MT... | ecosystem: Environmental > Terrestrial > Soil >...
CACGAACCCGGCGGAGTCCCGGTAGGCCTGGTCACCGCTCCAGTACATGCCGTCGCGTAGACGCTCGGCGTCGGCATCCGGGTTCTTGTAGTAACCCGCGAACGCGCCTGCGCCTGTCACGTTGACCATCTCGCCGGTGGCTTCCTCGGCGTTGATGATTCGGCCGTTCGAATCGAACTCGGCGGGAGGACAGACCGTTCCGGTATCGGGATTGCGGATTTCGACGGTAGGCGGGAGCATTCCCAGCGCTCCGGCGGGGGAGTCGGGATGCGCGGATATGGACACGCCGCCCTCGGTGGACCCGAACCCGTCGATCACCCGCGTACCGAACCGGCGGGCGAACTCCCGCACCACCGGCGCGGAACCCTCGTTGCCGTACATGATCTTCAGGGTGTTGTCGGCGTCGTCGTCATGTTCCGGGGTCGCCAGGATGAAGGACAGGGGCTTGCCGACGTAGTTGGCGTACGTGACGCCGTAGCGGCGCACGTCGGGCAGGAATCCCGACGCGGAGAACTTGCGTCGCATCGCGATGCCGGCGCGGGCGTGCAACGCGACCGACCACGCGGCCATCATGGCGTTGGAGTGGAACATCGGCATCGACATGTAGACGACGTCGTCCGTGGAGAGTCCGAAGCGATCCGCGAGCATCACGCCCGGATCGGCGATCTTGAAGTGTGTGCAGCGCACGGCCTTCGGATCGCCGCTGGTGCCGGAGGTGAAGATGAGCATGAGGAGGTCGTCGAGCTTCGCGTTGGGCGGGATCGCCGGGCTGCCGGCGAACGGCGCCAACAACGCGGGCCACTCGGGGGAGTCCACGTTGATCACCCGCACCCCGAGGAGATCCAGCCCGTCGAGCAGGTGAGCCTGGCTGTTCTCGGTGAAGACCACCTGGCAGTCGGACAGCGCGATGTCGCGGGCCAGCGCGTCGCCGCGGCGCGTCGTGTTGAGCCCGGCCAGGACGGCGCCGGAGAAGGCTGCTGCACCCAGAAGCGACGAGAACTCGGGAATGTTTTCCATCAGTACGCCGAAATGACGGGGCCGCTCGGCGTCGAGCAGTGTATCGAGTGCGGCAGCACGGTCGTACATTCCGTGGACATGGTCAGTCCACGGAATGTACGCGTCCTCGAAGCGGATTCCGTGCGAATCGACGTCGCGAAGCTGCGTGAGCAGATCCGCGACGGTGGGGGTCACTGTCATGCCCACATCATCACCTGTGTGACACCCGTCATGGTTCCTCGTTTCACTGTGTGGGACTGCGTGTGCGCGTATCGGTTACGCAGGCGTCGCGGCGAGCTCGGCACCCAGACGGCGCAGTTGGTCGGATGCCGAACCGAGCAGGAATTCCTGACGCTTGGCAGCGAGGAAGTACCGGTGTACGGGGTGATCCTCGTCGAGTCCGACACCGCCGTGCACGTGCACGACCGTGTGCGCGACGCGATGGCCCGCATCCGCGGCCCAGAACTTGGCGGTCTCGATCTCGCCCTCGACGGGCAGACCCGCGGCGAGACGGAAAGCCGCCTGCCACAGCGTCAGTCGCACGCCCTTGACGTCGATGTACCCGTCGGCCAGGCGCTGGGCGACGGCCTGGAAACTGCCGATCGGCCGGTCGAACTGGATACGTTCACGACCGTACTCGGCGGTCATCTTCAGGGCCTGGTCGAGCACACCGAACTGGAATGCGCTCGAGCCGACGGCGCCACGGTCGACGATCCACTCGACGATCTCGGCGCCGCGTCCGACCGATCCGAGAACACGGTCGTTGGGGAGGTGGACGTCGGCCAACTCGACGATGCCGGTGCAGCCGAAGTCCGTCGTCTGCTGGCGGGTCACCGTGACGCCGGAGTCGGCGGCCTCGACGAGAAACACGACGGTGCCCTGATCGGTGGCGGCCGGGACGAGGAACAGGTCCGCGACCGGGGCACCGTCGACGACGATCTTGGTCCCGCGCAGCGTCCAACCGTCCGCCGCCTCGTCGGCGCGGGTGACCGGTGCCGCGGGGTTGTCGTTGAGCTCCTCCGCGAGTGCGACGGCGAGGACCTTGGAACCGGCGCCGGCCGGGGCGGCCCACTCCGAACGCTGAGCGTCCGAGCCGAACTCGGCGATCGCGCCGGCCGCCATGACGATCGACGACAGATACGGGACGGGGGCCACGCCACGGCCCAGCTCGATCAGGATGCTGCTCTGCTCGAGGATGCCGAAGCCGTCACCGCCGACGGACTCGGGCAGGGCGGCGCTGAGCACGCCGGAGGTCGCGAGGGTGTCCCAGAGCTTGCGGTCGAAGCGGTCCTCGGCGGAATCGAGCTCGCGCAGACGCTCGTTGGTGACGAGGTCGGCGACGATGCCGCTCGTCAGCCCGGCCAGATCCTGCTGGGCCTCGGTGAGGGTGAAGTCCATGTTCGTCGTCCTTCCTTATCGCTTCGAAGCCGGCTGGCCGAGGGCGGTCATCGCGATGATGTCGCGCTGGACCTCGTTGGTGCCGCCACCGAAGGTGAGGATCAGTGCCGAGCGGTGCATGCGCTCGAGGCGGCCGCGGAGCTGGACACCGGGGGAGTTCTGCCGGATGGTGGCGGACGGGCCCATGATCTCCATGAGCAGGCGGTAGGCCTCGGTCGCGAACTCGGTGCCGAACACCTTGTTCGCGGACGCGGCCTCGGGACCGGGCGCGTGATCCTCGGCGGAGGCGATCTCCCAGTTCATGAGCTTCAGGTACTCGGTCTTGGCGTGCACGCGGGCCAGGTTCATCTGCACCCACTCCTGGTCGATCACCCGGCGACCGTCGGCCAGCTTGGTGTTCTGCGCCCATTCGCGCACTTCCTGGAGCGCGGTCATGATCGGTCCCGCGGAGGTGAGCGCGACGCGCTCGTGGTTGAGCTGGTTCGTGACGAGACGCCAGCCGCCGTTCTCCTCGCCGACCAGCGAGCTCTGCGGCACCCGGACGTCCTGGTAGTAGGTGGCGCTGGTGTCCGGGCCGGCCATCGTGTGGACGGGGGTGTACGAGAAGCCCTCGGCGGTGGTCGGCACGATCAGCATGCTGATGCCGCGGTGCTTCTTGGCGTTCGGATCGGTGCGGCACGCCAGCCACACGTAGTCGGCGTACTGGATGAGGCTGGTCCACATCTTCTGGCCGTTGATGACGTAGTCGTCACCGTCCTTGACCGCGGACGTGCGCAGCGACGCGAGGTCGGTGCCGGCTCCCGGCTCGGAGTAGCCGATCGAGAAGTGCAGCTCGCCCGCCGAGATCTTGGGCAGGAAGAACGCCTTCTGCTCGGGGGTGCCGAAATGCATGATGGTCGGCGCGACCGAGTTGATCGTCAGGAACGGCACCGGTGCGCCCGCGATCGCGGCCTCGTCGGTGAATATGAGCTGCTCCATCGGGGAGCGCTCCTGGCCGCCGTACTGCTCGGGCCAGCCCAGCGTGAGCCAGCCGTCCTGGCCCATCTGCTGGACGACCTCGCGGTAGACGTTGCCCTCGCCGTACTCACCGGTCGTCGCGGCGAGTGCCTCGCGGCGTTCGGGGGTCATCAATTTCGCGAAGTAGCTTCGCAATTCCTCCCGCAGCTGCCGTTGCTGCGGGGTGTAGGTGATATCCACGTGCATTTCTCCGTTCCGGGACTATCGTCGACGTCGATTTCGACCGATACGACCCGGATTTCTGGAATGATCGCGGACACTGCTGATCGTGTACGAGGCTGTGACAGCGGCCTTTCCGTGACCGGTGCGGACCGTGCGGTCGGCGCCTACAGGAGGGTTGCCCGAATCATTGCACAGCAGTGAAACGGGTTCTAGTCTTATGCCGAAGTCTCGTTGCGCCACAGCCCGGCGCGTGGGGCTTCGGTCCGGTCTTTCGAACGAACGTGAAATGAGGAACCGTCATGGAGGTAAGGGTCGACAGGGACCGCTGCGAGGCAAACGGTGTCTGCGTCGGAATCGCTCCCGACATCTTCGATCTGGATGACGACGAGGAGTTGATCATCTCGGCCGCCGTTCCTCCGGCCGATCGGGAAGCGGACGTGCGTTCGGCGATCGCGCAGTGCCCGCGCGCCGCACTCACCGAGCACTAGAGTCACCCTTGCGGCCAATGTAGAACACGTTCTACATTGGCCGCTGTCGTCGGCAGCCGCGGCGACGAGGCACCGACCGGCACGAGGCCGGTCGACGTCACGGTTACGGGAGTGCGTAGATGAGTGCAGGCAGCAATCGCGAGGTCAGCTTGGAGGGCAAGGTCGCGATCGTGACCGGGTCGGGATCCGGTCTCGGACGGGCCGAAGCGATCGGCCTGGCCCAGTCGGGCGCTGCCGTGGTCGTCAACGACCTCGCGATCAACGAAACGGTCGAGTCCACGCTCGACGAGATCCGCACCCTCGGTGGCAAGGTCGAGTTCGTCGCAGGTGACGTCGGCGAACGTTCCACCGCGGACGCGCTCATGGCGGCGGCGCAGGGGCTCGGCGGCGTCGACATCGTCGTCAACAATGCGGGAATCGTCCGCGACCGCATGCTTTTCGGGATGTCCGACGAGGAGTGGGACCTCGTCCTCAAGGTGCACCTGCGTGGTCACTTCCTCCTCTCCCGCAACGCCGCCACGTTCTGGCGTGACAAGTCGAAGGCCGACGGCGCCCCCGTCTACGGCCGCCTGATCAACACGTCGTCGGAGGCGGGACTGCTCGGCCCGGCCGGGCAGCCGAACTACGGCGCCGCGAAGGCCGGCATCACCGCGCTGACCCTGTCGGCTGCGCGCGGTCTGTCGCGCTACGGCGTACGAGCCAACGCCATCTGCCCCCGCGCGCGGACGTCGATGACGGAGTCCGTCTTCGGTGACGCCCCCGAGGGGCAGATCGACCCGCTGTCGCCCGAGCACGTCGCGGCGCTGGTGTCGTACCTTGCGTCCCCGGCCGCCGACAAGGTCAACGGACAGGTCTTCGTGGTCTACGGCCCGATGGTCGCGCTCATGGCCGCGCCGGTCGTCGAGCAGCGCTTCGATGCGGACGCGCAATGGACGCCCGCCGGTCTCGCCGACGAGATGGGCGCGTACTTCGACGACCGCGATCCCGAGCGCATGTTCTCGGCCTCCGAGGCTCTCAAGTCGCTGGGCTGACCGCGCCCGGTTCCGAACCCGACGATCCCGTAATACCCCATGTAACGGGGTATTACGGGATTTTCGATACAGGCGGTAGGAAAGGCGACAGGATGAGTCGGACGCCGGCGTGTCCACGCGTCGTCGCCCGGCGGACGGCGGCCTCGGGGAGCGGGCCCCGCACATCGCTGTACTGGTGTCTAGAACGTGTTCCAGTTCTTCGATCGCAGCGCGGTCTCGAAGCGGTAACCGGGGGCTGCCGCGATTCGGTTGTCGGCACTCGATTCCCGGACGGGCGCACAGTTCGATCGCTTCACTCCGGAGAGGGCGCCCGTCGAGGAATTCTGTGCGTCTGCGCAGCTGAATACGGGTGATCGTCCACTTTGTCGAGTGCGTATGCGGGGGCGGCGACCGTCCCCGTTCGGTGTTGCGCGCCCCGTTCTGCGATGCGCTCCGGGCGAGCGTCGCAGTCGCCTGCACTCGGGTTCGGGGTGTCGCCGCCGAAATCTTTGACAGGTGAACACGTTCTAGTTAATATGACCTGGGTCACAGAGCGTTTGTCCTGTTCGGACGCCCTGGGGGGTGCGTTGTGCCGCGAGTGTTCGCGGCGGCGCATCGAACGTCCATGACAAGGATTTGGTGAGGAGGGAAACGTGGTCGACCTCCTCGAGGTACCCCTGCGGGCCGCAGGCGGATTCTTCGCGATGTCGGCGGACACGCTGCGCGCGGTCTTCTCGCGACCGTTCCAGCGGCGTGAGTTCGTCGATCAGGCGTGGTTCGTCGCGCGGGTGTCGATGGTTCCGACGGTGCTCGTCGCGATCCCGTTCACCGTGCTGGTGAGCTTCACGATCAACATCCTCCTGCGGGAGATCGGCGCGGCCGACCTCAGCGGCGCAGGTGCGGCTCTCGGTGCCGTCACGCAGGTCGGGCCCATCGTCACGGTGCTCATCGTCGCCGGTGCCGGCGCGACCGCGATCTGCGCGGATCTCGCAGCCCGCACCATCCGCGAGGAGATCGACGCCATGCGGGTGCTGGGCATCAATCCGATCCACCGCCTCGTCGTGCCGCGCGTGCTCGCGTCCACCGTTGTCGCGCTGCTGCTCAACGGTCTCGTCTGCACCATCGGCATCCTCGGCGGTTTCCTCTTCTCTGTGTACGTCCAGGACGTCAACCCCGGTGCGTTCGTCAACGGCATCACGCTCCTCACCGGTTTCGGCGAACTGATGATCTCGATGCTCAAGGCCGGTCTGTTCGGCATGATCGCCGGCCTGATGGCCGCGTACCTCGGCATGAACGTCCGTGGCGGTGCGAAGAGTGTCGGTGACGCGGTCAACCAGACCGTCGTGTTCTCGTTCATGGCGCTGTTCGTGGTCAACGTGCTCATCACCGCCATCGGCATCAAGTTGACGTCCGGGTGAGTGACAGGGTGGTGAAGTAGATGGCTCTGGTGGCATCGGGACGTTTCGTCCGCACTCGGCGGCGCATCGCGCGCACATCGCGCTCGGTGGACCGCGTCGGCGAGCAGGCGTTGTTCTTCTGGCGGGCACTCGCATGGTCCCCCCGCGCGCTCCTGCACTACCGGAAGGAAGTGCTGCGGCTCATCGCCGAGATCAGCATGGGCACAGGCGCGCTCGCCGTCATCGGCGGCACCGTGGTCATCGTCGGATTCCTGACGCTGTTCACCGGCGGCACCATCGCGGTCCAGGGCTTCAGCTCGCTCGGAAACATCGGCGTCGAGGCGCTCACGGGTTTCTTCGCAGCCTTCATCAACGTGCGCATCGCCGCACCGGTCATCGCGGGGATCGGCCTGGCTGCCACCATCGGCGCCGGCTCCACCGCGCAGCTCGGTGCCATGCGGGTCTCCGAGGAGATCGACGCGCTCGAATCGATGGCCATCCCGTCGATTCCGTACCTCGTCTCCACACGCGTGATGGCCGGCATCATCGCCATCGTCCCGCTGTACTCGCTCGCGGTGATCGCGTCGTTCGTGGCGAGCCGCTTCGCGACGGTCGTGCTCAACGGCCAGTCGGGTGGTGTCTACGACCACTACTTCTCGACGTTCCTGATACCCACGGACATTCTCTGGTCATTCGTACAGGCGATCGTGATGGGCGTGGCCGTGATGCTCATCCACACCTACTACGGCTACAACGCGAGCGGCGGTCCCGTCGGCGTCGGCGTCGCCGTCGGTAATGCGGTCCGCGCCTCGCTCATCGCAGTCGTGACCGTGACCCTGCTGATCTCGCTGGCGATCTACGGCCAGTCCGGCAACTTCAACCTCTCGGGATAGGCGGAGGAGCGTTGACCGAATCAAGGTGGAAGACGAAGGTCGCTGCGGCTGTGATGGTTCTCAGCCTCGTCGCGATCGTCGTGGTGGCGCTGACGATGTTCGTCGGCGGCTTCACGAAGAGTGAGCCGGTCACGGTGACGGCGTCACGCTCCGGTCTGGTCATGGAACCCGACGCCAAGGTCAAGCTCCGTGGTGTCGAAGTCGGACGCGTGGCTTCGATCGACGAGGTCGACGGTCAGGCCCGGCTGAACCTCGACATGGATCCGTCGCAGCTGCACCTGATCCCCGCGAACTCGACCGTCGAGATCAAGTCGACCACCGTGTTCGGCGCGAAGTACGTCAATTTCGTTGCCCCGTCCGACCCGTCGCCGAAGTCGCTGCAGCCGGGCTCGGTGATCGGCGCCGAGAGCGTCACCGTCGAGTTCAACACGCTGTTCCAGAACCTGTCGACGCTGCTGCAGCAGATCGAGCCGGAGAAGCTCAATGCCACCCTCGGGGCCATCTCGTCGGCGCTGAACGGTCGAGGCAACGAGCTCGGTGAGTTGCTCGGTGAGACGGACGCGTACCTGAAGAAGATGAATCCGGTTCTGCCGCAGCTGCAGCGGGACCTCGACGCCGCGGCGACCGTGACCAACACGTACGCCGACGTCACTCCGGATCTGATGACACTGCTCGGCAATCTGACCGCAACCAGCGGCAGCATCGTCGAGGAGCGGGAGAACCTGCGCATGACGCTGGAGAACGCGGTGGCGTTGTCGAACAACGGCAACCAACTGCTCACCGACAACGAGGCGAACCTGACGCGTGCGCTCGAGCTGCTGGAACCGACGACGGCTCTGCTGTCCGGGTACTCGCCGGCCATCTCGTGTCTCGTCGTCGGACTCAACAAGGCCCGCCCGATGGCCGAGCAGATCGAGGGCGGCGGACAAGCCGGCTTTGCGATGAGCTCGAGCTTCCTCGGGGGCCTCGAGCCGTACACGTATCCGCGTGACCTCCCCAAGGTCAATGCCTCCGGTGGTCCCAGCTGCTGGGGTCTGCCCGACTTCGACCCCAAGCGTGACGGAAATGCACCGTTCGTAGTGACGGACAGCGCCAATACCCCGTACATGCCGGCTACGAAGACAACCTTGAGCATGCCGACCCTTTTCCAGATGCTGTACGGCGTGACCCCACCTGCGGAGGGTCAGAACTGATGCGCGCGACCACGGCAAAGTTCCTCGCGTTCACCACCGTCATGGTGCTGATCTTCGCGGGCCTGGCAATCGTGTTCAGCCAGGCCCGGTTCAGTAGCACCGACGGCTATCGCGCGGTGTTCACCAACGCCTCCGGCCTCAAGTCGGGGGAGAAAGTTCGGATCGCCGGCGTGCCGGTCGGCTCGGTAAAGGGCGTCGAGGTGGGATCCGACAACCTCGCGTACGTGAGCTTCGACGTCGACACCAAGTACCCGCTGTTGCAGAGCACCCGGGCCACGGTCCGCTACGAGAACCTCGTCGGAGACCGATACCTCGAACTGCTCGACGGAGAGGGCTCGCCCGAGCCACTCGCCAAGGGAGAGACGATCCCGGAGACGCAGACCGCTCCCGCCCTCGACCTCGATCTGCTGCTCGGCGGCTTCAAGCCGCTGCTCCGTGGCTTGAGCGCGGATCAGGTCAACGATCTCAGCGGCGCGCTGTTGCAGGTCCTCCAAGGGCAGGGCGGCACGCTGGTGTCGCTGCTCGGCAACACCAGTTCGTTCACGTCCACGCTCGCCGACCGGGACAAGCTGATCGGTGACGTGATCACGAACCTGAACACCACGCTGACGACAATCAACGACAAGGGCGATCAGTTCTCGTCCACCATCGATCAGCTGCAGCAGTTGGTGAGCGGACTCGCTCAGGACCGCGATCCCATCGGTGCAGCGATTCCCAAGATCGCAACGGCAACAGATGATCTCGCGCAACTGTTGCGAGGGGCGCGCCCTGATCTGCAGTCGACGATCGCTCATGCGAGCGACCTCGCGACCAACCTGCAGAACGGTCAGGACGACATCAACTGGGTGCTCGAGCGGTTGCCGGAGGCGTACCGCAAGCTGATCCGTACCGGTTCGTACGGCGCCTTCTTCCAGTTCTATACGTGCGAGGTGGCGTTCAAGTTCTCCGGCCCCGATGGGAAGGAGTTGCGGGTGGACCTGCCCACCACACCGCTTCAGACGACGGGGAGGTGTGCATTCGATGGCCAAGGGTGAGCGGAACCTCACGCGAATCGGCATCATCGGTGTTGCCGTCTCGGCCTGCTTGGTGCTGGCCGGACTTCAGTACGACAGACTGCCGTTCCTGTTCGGCAACGTGCGCTACGACGCGATCTTCGAGGACGCCGGTGGGCTGATGCCCGGTGATTTCGTGACCCTCGCCGGCGTCAACGTCGGCAAGGTGGAGAGTATCGATCTCGATGGCGCCGAGGTGCGGGTGGCGTTCTCGATGAATGAGGGCATCCGCCTCGGTGGCAGCTCGGGCGCCGACATCAAGACCAACACGGTTCTCGGCCGCAAGTCGATGCAGGTGACCTCCGAGGGCGAGGACGTCATGAAGGTCGGCAGCACGATTCCACTGGAGCGCACCAACTCTCCCTACTCGCTCAACGATGCGCTCGGGGACCTCACTTCGACGGTCTCGGATCTCGACACGAACCAGCTCAACGAGTCGCTCAATGCGGTGTCCGAGACGCTCGCCGATACACCGCCGGAATTGCGCACGGCACTCGACGGTGTGACCCGGTTGTCGCAGAGCATCAACTCGCGAGACGAGTCGCTCAAGGACCTGCTGGGCAAGGCCGAGGGAGTGACGAAGATCCTCGCGGACCGCAGCGACCAGATCAACTCGCTGATTCTCGACGGTAACCAGTTGCTCGGCGAACTGGATCGTCGACGGAACGCGATCAGTGAGCTGATCACGAACGTCTCGGCGGTCTCACAGCAGCTCACCGGGCTGGTTCAGGACAACGAGCAGCAGATGAAGCCGACACTCGACAAGCTCAACGCCGTTGTCGCCAACCTGCAGAACAACAAGGACAACATCGGCCAGGCACTCGAGGGGCTGGCGCCGTATGCTCGCTCGCTCGGCGAGGCCGTCGGCAGCGGACCATTCTTCATGGCGTACGTCGCGAATTTCAGCGTCAGTGCCCTGACTCAGACCGCCGTCGATCAGCTCCTCTGGCCGGAACATGTCCCGCAGGACCTCGCGCAGTTCCCGCCGTTGACGACCGAGCTCAAGGACCCGAACCGATGAGCGACAGACAGCCACAGACAAGAACCCGGAAGAAGTGGTTCACGATCGCGTGCGCCGCCGTCGTCGTGGTGGCGGTTCTCGTGGCCGGGGTGATCTTTCTCTTCCCCGGTCTCGGAAAGACCACCATCACGGCGCAGTTTCCCTCCACCACGGGCCTGTACGCCGGCGACGACGTTCGAGTGCTCGGCGTGAAGGTGGGCTCGATCGAGAGCATCGACCCCAACGGCACGGGCGTGACGGTCGTGATGAACGTCGATCGCTCCGTGGACGTCCCGGCTGACGCGAAGGCGGTCATCATTGCACCCAGCCTTGTCGCGGCGCGGTTCGTGCAGCTGACCCCCGTCTTCACCGGGGGAGAAGCGATGGCTGACGGTGCCGAGATTCCGCTCGACCGGACGGCCGTCCCGGTGGAGTGGGACGAGATCAAGACAGAGCTGACGAAGCTGTCGGACGCACTCGGCCCGCAGGGTGGTGCCGATCAGGGTTCGCTCGGCAACTTCATCGATACCGTGGGCGACAATCTCGACGGGAACGGCGAGGCGCTACGCAACACGTTGCGTGAGTTGTCGGACACCATGAAGACCCTGTCCGACGGCCGCACGGATCTGTTCGCGACCATTCGCAATCTGCAGTTGTTCGTCACGACGCTGTCGTCCAGTAACCAGCAGATCGTGCAGTTCGGTGGGCGACTGCAGTCGGTGTCGTCGCTCCTGGCCGACACCAGCGACGAACTCGGTACGGCGCTACAGGATCTTGACGTAGCAATCGGTGACGTCAACCGTTTCGTCACCGAGAACCGGGCCTCTTTGACCGAGCAGGTCGGCCGCCTGGCAGACGCTACCTCGGTGCTGGTCGAGAAGCGCCCGCAACTCGAGCAGGTTCTGCATGTCGCACCGAACGCGCTGGCGAACTTCAAGGACATCTACACCCCCAAGCAGGGATCGGTGAACGGCGTACTGGCCGCGAGCAACGCAAAGAACCCGATCAATATGGTCTGCGGTCTCATCGCTGGGCTCGAGACCAACGATTCGGATCGATCGGCAGATCTCTGCGCCCAGTTCCTCGGGCCGGTTCTGAATTCGATCACCACGAACTACCCGGGCATCATGACTCGCGTCGCTGATACCCAGGGCGCGCTGCCGGAGCAGCTCGAGTTCAGTCCGCCGAGTCTGGCCGGCCAGGTTCCGACGCGGGCTCCGGCGGGTCCAGCGTCCTCCGAGATTGCACCGCTCTTCACGATGCCGTCGGTTCAGGTTCCCAACAACCTGGGAGAACTGCTCAATCCGGGAGGCGGGCGATGAGGAACCGTAAGCGCACTCGGGCTCTGGCCACGTCGGCAATCGCGCTGACATTGTCGTTGGCGGTGACCGGTTGCGAATGGAACGGGCTCAACTCGGTTCCACTGCCCGGCACCGAAGGTGGCGGTGACGGCGCTTATACCGTGCAGATCGAGATGCCGAACGTGACGACCATGTCGCAGAACTCGCCGGTGCGGGTCAACGACGTCACCGTCGGCGCGGTCACCGGGATCGAGGTCCAGGACTGGCACGCCCTCGTCACGGTGTCGCTCAACAAGGACGTGCAGTTGCCGGCCAACGCGACGGCGAAGATCGGCCAGACCAGCCTGCTCGGTTCGCAGCACCTCGAGTTGGCGCCCCCGACGGGCATTGCTCCTCAGGGGACCCTGAAGGACGGGGACGTCATTCCTCTGGAGCGGGCGGGAGCATATCCCACGACCGAGCAGACGCTGTCGTCGCTGTCGGTCGTGCTCAACGGCGGCGGACTGGCCCAGATCAACGACATCACTCGGGAACTCAACGCGGCCCTCGGTGGACGCGAAGATTCGATTCGCGACCTGTTGCCACAACTCGATCAGCTCGTCGGCAGCCTCGACGACCAGCGCACCCAGATCATCTCCGCGATGGAGGGCATCGACCGGCTCGCCGGCACGGTGAACCAGCAGACCGAGACGCTCAACCGGGCCCTCGACGGCATCCCGCCCGCCCTCGAGGTGCTGGTGGCGCAGCGCAAGAACCTCACCGATGCGCTGGTGGCACTGGGCAATTTCTCCGACACCGCAAGCCGTGTGATCGACGAGAGCGGCGACGACCTGAAGGCGAATCTGGCATCGCTGTCGCCGCTGTTGGAGCAGCTTGCGGGCACCGGCAACAACCTCACCGAAGTGCTGTCGCTGATGCTCACGTTCCCGTTCACGATGAAGTACATGGATCAGGTTTTCCAGGGCGACTACGCGAACCTGAACATGATGATCGATCTGACCAATGAGCGTCTGACCAGCAATTTCATCGACAAGACCGGTCTGGGCCCGACACTCGCGGGTGTCGAAGGCGCGCTCGGCAAGTTGGCGGGCACTGCCGGCCAGACGAACGACCCACTCAAGCTCCCCGAGCCGAACAAGCCCGATCTGATTCAACCCCAGCCCAAGCCTGCGACGGCGGAGGATATTCCGTCACTGCAGATTCCTGGCCTTCCGCAACTAGGAGCGCCGACGCCATGATGCTCACGAGGTTCGTCCGTATTCAGTTGGTGATCTTCTCGATCCTGACCGTGATCGGCCTGGTCGTGATGGCCACCCAGTACGTTCAACTGCCCGCGCTGTTCGGCATCGGGCAGAACCGCGTGACGGTGCAGCTTTCCTCGAGCGGGGGGCTGTACACCAACGCGAACGTCGCGTTCCGCGGTACCAATGTGGGCAAGGTCGAGGACGTCGTGCTCACCGAGGACGGGGTGGACGCGAAGCTGTCCATCAGCAGCAGCTACGACATCCCCGCCGACCTCGACGCCGCGGTCAAGAGCGTCTCGGCAGTCGGCGAGCAGTACGTAGATCTGATTCCGCGCACCGACTCGGAGCCGTATCTCGCGGACGGCGACGTGATTCCGGTGGATCGTACGAGCACTCCGCAGGACGTCGGCGCGATGCTCGACCAGGCGAACACACTCGTCCAGAGCATCTCGAACACTCAGTTGCGCACCGTCGTCGACGAGTCGTTCAAGGCGTTCAATGGCGCCGGCCCCGACCTGCAGCGGCTCATCGACTCGGCTCGGCTGTTCGTTCAGGAGGCCAACGCCAACTCGGACGCCACCAAGACGTTGATCGAACAGGCCGAGGGTCTCCTCGACACCCAGGTCGTCACGAGTGACGCGATCCGTGCGTGGACGCAGAATCTGGTGACGTTCTCGAACCAGTTGCGCGCGAGTGATCCTCAGATCCGTAGCGTGCTGGCTCAGACGCCGGACGCGGCAGCCGAGGCGAACGCGCTGTTCCAGGAACTGAAGCCGACGTTGCCGCTGCTGCTCGCCAATCTGGTGAGCGTCGGTGAGGTATCCACGATCTACCACAAGAGCATCGAGCAGGTGCTCGTGATCTATCCACCACTGGTGTCGTCGCTGCTGACCATTGCCATGAAGGGGCCGATCGACGACGGCGCGATCGTGAACTTTGCTCTGCAGGTGAACGATCCGCCGCCGTGCACCACCGGCTTCCTACCGGCCGACCAGTGGCGTGCACCGAACGAGAGGACTACTCCTCCCACACCGTCGGACCTGTTCTGCAAGGTGGCGCAGGACGACCCGACCACCGTGCGGGGTGCACGCAACTACCCGTGCATGGAGATTCCGGGCAAGCGGGCTGCTTCACCCGAGGAGTGCCGCAGCGCAGCGGGATACGTTCCGCTGGGCAACAACCCGCCCAGTGGGCCGCCGCAGGATCCGTCTGTACCCTCGTACACGACGGCTCCGGCGAGCGTCGGGAGCGCGAATGTGCCTGCCACAGCGCGCCCCTACGACCCGACGACGGGCAAGTACGTCGGGCCCGACGGCCTGCTGTACTCGCAGCCCGGGCTGGCGGGAGGAACACCGAGGGAGGACACGACGTGGCAGACGATGATGACACGTCAGCAGGGCTGACGGCCGACGACCGAAAGCGGCCGGCACGCCGGCGCGCCAGTCGGAGTGCAGGACCGACGGGCAGCACGGGTTCACAGCCGGTAACGCGCGTCCCGACTGCCGAGTCGAGTGGGACTACCACGGGCACGGTCACGCTGGAGAAGGGCGGGCAACTGTCGGCCGACGTCACCGCGTCGGCTGCCGCGACTGCCGCTGACACCGAGGAGGCCGCGCCCCCGCAGTCCGCGGGGGAGACCGCGTCGGACGCGTGGTTCCCCACCTCGCCGACCGGATCTCGCTGGGGTCGTGGCGTACTGGCGGCGGCTATCGCACTGGGTCTGGTGATCGTGGCGCTGCTCGGTGTGCTGGCGTGGCTGCTGTTCGAGCGGTCCGCCGCGGGTGATCGTGACGCGCGGCGCGAGGCCTTCATCGGCACCGCACAGCAGACCGTCCTCAACCTCACGACGATCAAGCCGGATACGGCCAAGGAGGACGTCGCGAAGATCCTGGCGGGTGCGAGCGGTGAGTTCAAGGCGGAGTTCGACGGCCGCGAGGATCCCTTCGCCGGCATCGTGAAGGAGGCCGGCGTGACTACCGTCGGCAAGATCGTCGCGAGCGGGATCGAGAGCGACAGCGAGGACAGCGCAAAGGTTCTCGTGTCCGCACGTGCCGATGTCACGAGCGCCGACGGATCCCAGAACGGTCCGCGTGACTTCCGGATGCGGGTCACGGTGACCGACAACGACGGGACACTGACCGCATCGAAGGTGGAGTTCGTGCCGTGACCGAGAAGCATGTCGAGAACGAGGGTCCCGGAATGAGCACCGAGACGGATACGCCGCCGATCGAGGCTGCGTCTGCCCCTGCGAAGAAGTCGCTGCCGACGCCACTCCTGGCCGTCGCGGGCGTGGTGATCGCCGCGCTGCTGGTCGGTGTCGGAGTCCTCGGTTGGGGCTATCTCGACGATCGCGCCGCCGAGCAGGCCCGGACGGATGCGGTCCACGCCGCCACGGCTCAGGCCGCCGCGATGCTGTCGTACAACTTCGACGACGTCGACCAGCAGTTGGCCGCCGCCGGCGACGGTCTCACCGGTGACTTCCGGGCCGAGTACGACAAGTTGGTGAAGGAGACGATCGCTCCGGGCGCCAAGGAGAAGAAGATCACCGTCGAGGCCTCCGTTCAGGCGGGAGCCATCGAATCGGCGTCGAAGAACGACGCAGTGGTGCTGCTCTACGTCAACCAGATCACGCGGAGCGAGGAGATGCCGGACGCCGCGACGACCGGCAGCCGGGTGCGCATGGAGATGCACAAGGAGGGTGATCGCTGGCTCACCGGGCGACTGACGCCGGTGTAGCGAACGGATTGATCCGGAACGGACGAAATGGGCTCCCGCGCAACGCGGGAGCCCATTGTCATCGTTGTCGGAGTGCTACTCGGTGTACTCGCCGTCGGCCGGCAGCAGCGCCGACCCGGCGACACCCTGCTGGCTGAGGGCGTCCAGGAACGACCGGGCCCAGCGGTCGACGTCATGTGCGAGGACCTGGCGGCGCAGGGCGCGCATGTGGCGTCGGCCGGCCTCCTTGTCCTGGTTCAGTGCCTCCTCCATCTTGTCCTTGACGTCGTCGAGGTCGTGGGGGTTGCACAGGAAGGCCTGACGGAGTTCGGCTGCGGCGCCGGTGAACTCGCTCAGCAGCAGCGCACCGCCGAGGTCGCTGCGGCACGCGACGTACTCCTTGGCGACCAGGTTCATGCCGTCGCGCAGGGGTGTCACGAGCATGACGTCGGAGGCGACGAAGAACGCGATCAGTTCGTCGCGGCCGATGGGGCGGTGGATGTAGTGCACCACCGGACGGCCCACCTCGGCGTATTCGCCGTTGATACGGCTGACGGTCTGCTCGATCGCGCCGCGCATCTGCACGTAGCTCTCGACCCGCTCGCGGCTCGGGGTGGCCAGCTGCACCATGACGGTGTCGGCGGGGTCGACGCGTCCCTCCTGCAGGAGTTCGTACAGCGCGTCGAGGCGGACGTCGATGCCCTTGGTGTAGTCGAGGCGGTCGACGCCGAGCATGATGTGCTTGGGGTTGCCGAGTTCCTTGCGAATCTGCTTGGCGCGGTCGCGGATCGACTTGCGGCGCGACAGCTCGTCGAGCTTGCCGGAGTCGATGGAGATCGGGAAGGCGCCGACACGGACCGTGCGGAAACCGACCTGCACGACGCCCAGCTTGGAGCGGACGCCGACGGTGCCGCGGGAGGTCTGCTGCCCGGCGAGCCGGCGGGCCAGGAACATGAAGTTCTGGGCGCCGCCGGGCAGATGGAAGCCGATGAGATCGGCGCCGAGGAGACCCTCGACGATCTCGCGCCGCCACGGCATCTGCATGAACAGTTCGACCGGCGGGAACGGAATGTGCAGGAAGAAGCCGATCGTGAGATCGGGGCGCAGCATGCGCAGCATCTTCGGCACCAGCTGCAGCTGGTAGTCCTGGATCCAGACGGTGGCGCCCTCGGCGGCGGCTCTCGAGGTGGCCTCGGCGAAGCGGCGATTCACCTCGACGTAGGCGTTCCACCATTCACGCCGGTACTCCGGCTTGACGATGACGTCGTGGTACAGCGGCCACAGGGTGGCATTGGAGAAGCCCTCGTAGTAGTCGGCGACCTCCTGCGCGCTCAGCGGCACGGGGTAGAGGTCGAGGCCGTCCTCGACGATCGGCTCGAGTTCCACGTCTGGGACACCGGGCCAACCCACCCACGCGCCCTTGTTGCTGCGCAGGATCGGTTCGAGGGCGGTCACGAGCCCGCCGGGGCTGCGCTTCCAGCGGGTGGTGCCGTCGGGGAGTCGCTCGAGATCGACCGGAAGGCGATTCGCGACGACGACGAAGTCGGAGGCGCCGTGGTCGGTGCCGGCGTGCGCGGCGCCCGTGGCGCCCTCGGAACTTGTCGATAATTCCGAAGGCTCAGCCACGGATACCCCTACTCTTTCCTCGTTGTGGTTCGTCAGTCGAGCTTGGCGGCCGGTCCGATGCCGAGCATCGAGAGCAGCATGCGGCACTCGTCGGCATCCGTGGCGTACGCGGCGACGACACGCTGAGCCTGTCGAGCGGTCTCGTCGGCTACGGGTTCGAGGTCCTCGTCCGCGATGTCGTTCTCGGCGGTCGTCTTCGCGGCCATCTTGTTCCTTCCGGCTTGCTGCTACTTCTCTAGC
>Ga0256788_1000218_pt1 | contig 17008 bp, 16 predicted proteins | sample MC6MC0939MT_FD_186355 | JGI IMG/M metagenome (GOLD analysis project Ga0256788, IMG submission 186355) | Metatranscriptome of enriched soil aggregate microbial communities from Iowa State University, Ames, United States - MC6-MC0939-MT... | ecosystem: Environmental > Terrestrial > Soil >...
GCCGAAAAGCTGGCGGGCTATGGTCCGCAGGCCTGTTATATGGCCCGGGCCATTCCGCTTTAACTCCCCTCTCACAGACCCCGCTCCCGCCTCAAGGGAGCGCGCGTTGCCCTGTCCCTATACATTGCGGCCTGCGTGGCCGTAAGATAGGCGCACATTTCGAATGATGTGGCGGCAACGGTTCCGATAGTCTGAATTGCGGCGCTCCGTCTGGGGCGCGAAGGTTCTTATGATTTCGCTTTCGCCCGTTCAATCCCTCTTGGCTTGTTGCCTGGTGCTCGTCGTTGGACGCATCCTGACCGCCAAGATCGGCATCCTCGCCCGCTACAGCATTCCCGACCCCATCGTGGGCGGGTTGCTATTCGCCGTTATCGCGTATTTGCTGTCGAAATGGGGCGGCGTGTCGGTCTCGCTCGAGACCAGTATCCGTCCCACGCTGCTGTTGCTGTTCTTCGGCTGCATCGGGCTGACCGCCAACCTGAAGCTGCTTGCCAAAGGCGGCCCGCGCCTGATCGCATTCCTGCTGGCGCTGATTCCCTTTCTTGTCTTGCAGAACGCCGTGGGTCTGGGCATGGCCTGGCTGCTGGACATGCATCCGCTGATGGGCTTGCTGGGCGGCACGATCACCTTGGTGGGCGGACATGGCACGGGCGCCGCCTATGCCACGCGCTTTGCCGACTTCAACAATATTCAGGATGTAATGGCGCTGGCGATGACGTCCGCCACGCTGGGGCTGGTGCTGGGCGGCGTCGTCGGCGGCCCGGTGGCGGAATGGCTGATGCGTCGGCACAAGCTGGCGGGCAGCCTGGACCATCAAGCCCAAGCGGCCAAGGCGGGCCAAGCCCCCGTCGACCTGGCCGAGGAAGCTGCGCCGTCCACCGCCGGCTCGTTCATCGTGTCGATGACGGCGGCGTTCGTGTGCCTGGTCGTCGGCGGGTATCTCGCACTGCTGGTCGAAGACGCGCCCGTCAGCCTGCCGAACTTCCTGTGGTGCCTGGCCACCGGCGTGATCATCCGCAATGGCGGCGCGCGACTGGGGCTGAAACTGGATGACCGCGCAACCGAAATCATCGGCACGATTGCACTGTCGCTGTTCCTGGGCATGACGATGATGACGCTGGACTTATCCAGCGTTGCCCGCCTGGCGGGTCCGCTGGCGCTGATGCTGTTCGTGCAGACCCTGTTCTGCGCGCTGTATGCAGCTTGGGTGGTGTTCCGCATTCTCAAGAGCGATTACGAGGCGGCCATCATGTCGGCGGCCTTCTGCGGCTTCGGACTGGGCGCCACCGCCACCGCGATTGCCAACATGCAGGCGCTGACGCGCCGTCACGGTCCCGCGCCGGAAGCGTTCATCGTGGTGCCGGTCACGGGCGCGTTCCTGGTCGACATCCTGAACGTGATCGTGCTGACGTCCTTGATCTCCTTGCCGTTCGTGGGAGGGATGTGAGCATGGTCAACCTCAAACGCTATCTGCTGATTGCGCTGTGCCTGCTGCTGGCCGCCTGCGGCCGCGCACCGGACACGGATGCGTTGCGCGCCGATGTCGAGCGCGTGCTTGCCTCCACCTACGGCGAAGGCCTGTTCCGCATCACCGAACTCAAACGCATGGGCTCGGCTTCCGACAGCACCGCGCCCGCTGGCGAAACGCGCCGCGTGGTCTATTACGACGTCGAGCTGGGCGTGGGCCGGGATATCGCGTTGGGCGCCTGGGACCAACCGGGTGCGGCGTCGCTGGTGACCTTGCTGGGCGCCGGCCCGCGCAGCATCAGTGGCGTGAAGTCCGGTGGCAATCAGGCGGGTGACCGTATCGTTGCGCACGCCAGCGCCATCTATCGGCAGGAAGGCGATAACTGGAAGCTGGTGACCCCGGCCGGCTTCAAGGCGGCCGAAGCCCCCTCGCTGGATACCGGCGCACCGCCGCCCGTCACCAAGCGACTGCTGGATACGCTGGATCAGATCACCCATTCGGTCGCCTACAGCGCCTCCAGCACCGCGCAACACGTGGTGCAGCAGGAGCTGGAGCGCTCAGTGGCGCGTATCAATGGCCGGCTGGCCCGATTGCAACAGGGCTACCCGCTGGCGGGCGGACCGGACCGGGGCGAGTACTTGGCCTTTGCCCGCGCATTGAGCGCGGTGGCGCGCGCCCATCAGATCCGTGTGACGCCATTGATTACCGGCGGCGGCGCCGAGAACATTGCCTTGCTGCGTAGCGGCGACGCCGTGGTCGGGCTGGCCCAAGGCGACACCGCGCGCCTGGCTTACGAAGGCCGCGGCCCCTTCGCGTCGCAAGGCCCGTTCGCGGGGCTGCGTGCTCTGGGCAGCCTGTATCCCGAACTCGTCCACGTCGTCGTGCGCGACGACCCGGCGCTGCGCACCATCCAAGATCTCAAGGGCAAGACCATTGCGCTGGGGCCGGAAGGGTCCGCCGTGCGCGCCACCCTGGAAAACGTGCTGGCGGCTCACGGCCTGCAAGCGGGGCGCGACTACAAGGTCGCGGACACGCCGTTTGCGGCGTCGCTGCCCGCCTTGCAAGCGGGCACGGTGGATGCCGCCGCGCAGGTCATCGGCGTACCCGCCACGCCCCTGCGCGACGCGCTGACCCAGGCGAAATTGAAGCTGCTGCCGCTGGACCCGGCCGCCATCAAATCGCTGACGAAGGCCGATGCGGACCTGATGCCGCTGGAAATCGCGGCGGGCACGTATCCGAATCAACCGGAACCGATTCCCACCATCGGCACCGCGGCGCTGCTGCTGACCACGGCCAACCTGACCCGCGACGAAGCGCTGATGGTGGTGCGCGCCGTCTACCAGACCGGCCAGGACCTGCTGGCTGCCGGCTCGACGCAAGGCGCGCAGGTCTCGGTGGCCAATGCCCGGCGTGGGCTGACCGTGCCGTTGCACGACGGCGCCGAGGAAGGTTTGGCCGCACTGGAGCACGCCAAACCGCGTTGATGCCGGATGCGCTTATGATTGCGCTCCTAATCAGGAATTCCCATGAATAAATTTGATCTCCAAAAGAACCAGGCCCTGAAGCTGGCCAGCCAGTTGAAGCAGTCCGCCACGCCCGACCGCTTCGGCACCGCCTCGCAAGCGCCCGACCGCCGCGAACAGCGCAAGCTGGATCAAGCCGCCGGCCTGGTGCCGTTTCCGCTGAAAGTGTCGCAGGCCCATGCCGACAAGCTGCGCGCCCTGGCCGCCGAACGCGGTGTGTCCACCAACGACATCGTGGCCGAGCTGCTGCAGAAGTCGCTGGGCGAATAAGCGCATGCACATCTGGGTCGATGCCGACGCCTGCCCCGGGGTCATTAAAGACATCCTGTTTCGCGCCTCGCAGCGCTGGCAGGTGCCACTGACCCTGGTCGCCAACCAGATGCTCTTCACGCCGCCTTCCCCGCTCATTCGCGCTGTGCAGGTGCCACGCGGCTTTGATGTCGCCGATGCGCATATCGTCGAGCGCGCGGAACCGGGCGATCTCGTGATCACCGGCGATATTCCGCTGGCGGCTGAAGTGCTGGAAAAAGGCGCGATGGCGCTCAACCCGCGCGGCGAACGTTATTCGCCAGAGACCATCCGGGAACGGCTGGCGGTACGGGACATGATGGAAGAATTGCGCGCAAGCGGCGTGGACACGGGCGGCCCGCCGTCATTCAGCCAGGCCGACCGCAAGGCGTTCGCCAATCAGCTGGACTCGCTGCTCGCGCGGCTCAATAAAAAGTGATGTAGGCCTTGTACAGGATGGTGCCGATGGCCGTGATCAGGCCCACGCCCATCAGGCCCATTCCCAGATTGCGGTCGCGCAATCCGAAACCCACCAGCATCAGCGCCACGCCCGTGACGATGATGATCAACATGGTATTGGTGTGGGCATCCATGGATGTCTCCTGTTGACCGTTGGTCTTTGGCCATGTGCCATTGGCCATGCAAGTCTTTGTTATCACCATGATAAGCAGGGTGATCGTCCAATGACATGCGCTGCGACGCAATCACGAAAGCTCGGTTTGCGCCACATCAAGAGATGAACCCGAGATGCCACCGAGATGAATCCGCACCGGCTCCGGAAAACAAAAAAGCCAACCGATTAAGGTTGGCTTGATTGCTTTGCACCCCCGGTGCGGCTTGTCGACAACCCATGGCGCTCGTTTCAGTTCATTCATACAACCCGCGCTCTTTCGAACACGCTTATACAAACTCAACTTCACTACACCTGCGTCGTCTTCAAGGGTCTTTGGTGGGTGGTACAAGTTTCGAACTTGTGACCCCTGCCGTGTGAAGGCAGTGCTCTACCACTGAGCTAACCACCCTGAAAGAGGCGAAATAATAGCATGTTTTTTAAAACGTGCGCAAGTCGCCTAAGAAAATTATTTATGCGGCCGCGACCGGCGCATCCATCTTGCGCCACACGCACTCGCCGCCCACCGATTTGTCCAACGCCGCCAGATAGGCCTCGTGCTCGGCAAGCTCGGCATCGCTGGCCTTCAGCACCGCCAGGCCCGACGCGTCGAACTTGGCCAGCACGATGCCGTTGCTGCCTGCGCCATCGTTGTCGTCCACATCGATCAGCAGCGCGTCCTGGCCGCGCGTCATGGCCAGCCAGACTTCCGCCAGCAACTGCGAGTCAAGCAATGCGCCGTGCAGCGTGCGGTGCGCGTTGGAAATGCCGAAGCGGTCGCACAGCGCGTCCAGCGAATTGCGCTTGCCCGGGAACAGCGAACGGGCGTGCAGCAGCGAATCGGTAACCGTCTCGCAGTATTCGGTGATCGGGCCGCGGCCCGTCTTCGCCAATTCGGCGTTGAAGAACTTCACGTCGAACGCGGCGTTGTGCGCGATGAGTTCCGCGCCCTGGATGAACTTGACGAATTCGTCCGCCACATCGGCGAAGCGGGGCTTGTCGGACAGGAATTCCGTCGTCAGCCCGTGCACGGCCAAGGCCTCGGGGTCGCTGTCGCGGTCCGGGTTCAGGTAGATGTGCAGGTTGTTGCCCGTGGACATCCGGTTGACCATTTCCACACAACCGATCTCAACGATGCGGTGACCCTGGGCAGGGTCCAGTCCGGTGGTTTCCGTGTCAAAGATGATCTGGCGCATGACTTATTCCGACGCTGCATTGGCCGAAGCCGGCGGCGTGTGGGCGCCCGGCGGGGGGGCCGGGGGATGCTCTGCGCTGCCGGCATGGCCGGGTTTCTTGCGTGCGGTGGCAATCAGCGTGTAGGCCACCGGCACGACGAACAAGGTCAGTAGTGTACCCAGCATCAGCCCGCCGACCAGAACCCAGCCGATCTGCTGACGCGATTCCGCCCCCGCGCCCGTGGAGAGCGCCAGCGGCACCGTGCCCAGCACCATGGCGCCCGTCGTCATCAGAATCGGGCGCAGGCGCAGCACGCTGGCCTCGGTGACGGCGGCGAACAGCTCGCGGCCCTCGTCGCGCAATTGGTTCGTGAATTCCACGATAAGAATGCCGTGCTTGGTGATCAGCCCCACCAGCGTGATGAGCCCGATCTGGCTATAGATGGACAGCGTGCCACCCGTGAGCCACAGCGCCAGCAGCGCGCCCGTCATGGACAGCGGCACCGACAGCATGATGATGAACGGGTTGCGCCAGCTTTCGAACTGCGCGGCCAGCACCAGGTAGATGAAGGCCAGCGCCATGCCGAACACCAGATAGATGCTGCCGGATGAATCGCGGAATTCGCGCGACTGCCCGTCCAGGTCGGTAACGATGGTGTTGGGCAAGACATCACGCGCCACCTGATGCATGTGCGTCAGCACTTCACCCAGCGCGTAGCCCGGCGCAACGGCGGCGTCGATCTTCACCGCGCGCAGGCGGTTGAAGTGGTTCAGCGACTGCGGCGACACGCCTTCATGCACGCCCAGCAGGTTATCCAGCTGCACCATGCTGCCATCACGCGCCCGCACGTAGATGCCCGAAATATCGGTGGGGTTGGCGCGGTCGCGCGGCGTCACCTGCACAATCACGTCGTACTGCTCGCCCTCGTCTTTGTAGCGCGTGACCTGACGGCCGCCCAGCATCGATTCCAGCGTGCGGCCCACGGTATCCACATTGGCGCCCACGTCGGCCATCTTGTCGCGGTCCACCCGCACGCGCAGCTCGGGCGTGTTCAAGCGCAGGTCCGTGTCCAGGTTCAGCAAGCCGGGATATTTGCGTAGCTCGGTCAGGAACACTTCGGTCAGGCGCGACAGTTCCGCATACGACGCCTGGCTCATGATGATGAATTCCACCGGCTTGGATCGGGCGGACTGCCCCAGCGACGGCGGGTTCGTCGGGAAGGCGCGCACGCCCGGCAGCGACGCGAATTGCGGCTGGAGTTGCTGGGTGATGGCCTGCTGCTTGCGGTCGCGCTCTTCCCACGGCTTCAAGCGCAGGATGGCGGTGCCGTCCGTCACGGTCGGAAAGCCCACGGTGACCTGGCTGCCGCTGGCTTCCGGAATCTGCGAATAGAACTTCTCGATGCCCAGCATGCTGTCCAGCGTGTAGTTCAAGGTGGCGCCTTCGGGCGAGCTGACTATGCCGAACACCACACCGCGGTCTTCGATGGGCGCCAGTTCGCTCTTGACCACCTTGAACAGCACGCCGCTGCCGGCCGCCACGGCCACGCCGATCGCCACCACCAGCCAGCGATGCCGCAACGACGCGCCCAGCAGGCGGCGGTAGCCGTTGCTTAACCCATTCAGCCAGCCTTCAATCAGGTTGTACCAGCGGCTATGGCTGCTTTGATGGCGCAGCAGCACCGAACACATCATGGGCGTCAGTGTCAGCGCCACAAAGCCCGACACCAGCACAGCGCCTGCCAGCGCCAGCGCGAATTCGATGAACAGCCGCCCCGTGCGCCCGGTGGCGAACGCCAGCGGCGCGTACACGGTGACAAGCGTCATCGTCATGGCGACCACCGCGAAGCCGATTTCTTTGGACCCGCGCAGCGCCGCTTCCTTACGCGGCATGCCCTCTTCGATGTGCCGGTAGATGTTCTCCAGCACCACGATGGCGTCATCCACCACCAGGCCAATGGCCAGCACCATCGCCAGCAGGGTCAACGTGTTGATCGAAAAACCGAAGAAGTACATCAGCGCGCACGCGCCCACCAGCGACACCGGAATCGTGACGATGGGGATGATGCTGGCGCGCAAGTTGCGCAGGAAAAAGAAGATCACCAGCACCACCAGGATGATGGCTTCGCCGATGGTGTGGAAAACGGAATCAATGGAACGCTCGATGAACACCGACGAGTCGTAAGCGATGGTCAGCTTCATGCCGGCAGGCAGCGTCTCGTTCAAGCGCTCGACTTCCTGGCGCGCGGCCTTGGACAGCTCCAGCGGGTTGGCGGTGGACTGCCGCGTCACGCCGATGTTGATGGCGGGCTTGCCGTTAAAGCGCGACAGCACGCGGTCGCTGGCGGCGGCGATTTCCACTTTGGACACGTCACGCAGCCGGACCGGATAGCCCTTCACGTTGGCCACGATCACGTCTTCAAATTGCGCGGGCGTTTGCAGGTCGGTGGACGACACCACCGAGAATTCGCGTGCGCGCGATTCGATGCGGCCCGCCGGAATTTCCACGTTCTGGCTGCGCAGCGCGGCTTCCACGTCCTGCACGGTCAGGCCGTAAGCGGCCAGCTTGTCGCGGTCGACATAGATACGCATGGACGGCAAGCGTTCACCAAACACGCGCACTTCCGCCGCGCCCGGCAACACGGACAGCCGGGTCTTGATGTAGCGGTTGATGTAGTCAGACGTCTGGATGGCCGAGAACGATCCCGATTCCACCGCGATGTAAATGATGGGCTGGGAATCGGCTTCGACCTTGCCGATGATGGGCTCGTCGATTTCGTCCGGCAGGAAGCGCCGGGCGCGCGACACCTTGTCGCGCACTTCGGCCGCCGCCGCGTCCGGGTTGCGCGACAGGTTGAACTTGATATTGATCAGGCTGCGTTCGGAACGGCTGCGGGACGTCATCACGTCCACGCCCTCGATACCGGCCAGCTGGTCTTCCAGCGGCTTGGTCACCTGGGACTCAATCACCTCGGGCGAGGCGCCCTTGTAGGTGGTGTCCACCGACACGATGGGCTCGTCGATCTTCGGATATTCGCGCACGGTCAGGCGCGAGTACGAGATCAAACCGATCAGCACGATGATCAGCGATAGCACCGACGCAAACACCGGCCGCTTGATGCAAGTTTCCGAGATACGCATTGCGTCACCGCCAAGAAAAAATGTGAGCCGGCCTCACGTGCCGCTGCCGACGACGTTCACGGCCGCGCCGTCCGTCACGCGCTGCATGCCTGCCACCACGAGCTGATCGCCCGCCGCCACGCCCGTCAGGATTTCGACACGGCCTTCGCGGCGCTCGCCGATGGTCACTTCGCGCCGTTCTGCGCGGCCGTCCTTGACCCGGTACACGTACTGGGTCTCGCCCGAGGGCGACAACGCCGCTTCCGGCACCACCAGCGCCTTGTCCTGATTGAACAGCAATTGCACGCGCGCGAACATGCCCGGGCGCAGCACCGAATCCTTGTTGGCGACGGTGGCGCGCAGCAGGATCGAGCGGCCGCCCGCATCCACCAGCGGGCTGACGGCGTAAACAAGACCCTGGCGTTCCTGGCCCGGCAGCGCGTCCAGGCGCAGCGTCAGCTGCTGGCCCACGCCCACCTTGCTCAAATACATTTCCGGCACGCGGAAGTCCACTTTCAGCGGGTCGATGGCTTCCAACGGCGCCAGGTCCTGCCCTTGGTTCACGTAGTCGCCCACGGACACGCTGCGCAGCCCGGCGATGCCGCCAAACGGCGCCGAAATCGTCATCTTGTCCAGCCGCGCCTGCGCCAGCGCCACGGCGGCTTCCTGGACTTTCAGCGTGCTGGCGGACTCGTCGCGGGCCTGCTGGCTGACGAATCCCTTGCCCTGCAATTCCACGGCGCGCCGGTAATGGCTCTGCGCCAGCGTCAGGTTGGCGCGCGCCTGCGCCAATTCGGCGCGCGGCACGGAGTCGTCCAGCCGAATCAGCGTCTGCCCGCGCGTGACGGGCTGGCCTTCCTTGAATTCAATCGACTGGATGCGTCCCGCCACTTCCGGCCGCAACACGACGGACTCGTCGGAACGCAGGCTGCCCACAGCCGACAGGCCGCGCGCAAACGGAATTTCTTTGACTAACGCCACTTCGACCCGAACGGGCGCGGCGGGGGTGGGCTGGGTTTTGGCGGCGGTCTGGGCAGGAGCGGCCCCGGGCGCGAGCCATCGCGGCACAAAAACGCCCAATGCGGCCCCCGCGGCCAACCCGGCCGCAACGGCGGCCAGCAGTACAGCTTTTTTCATGCGCGAATGTGGCGGTGATGCGGCGCGGACCGGATTTCCCCACTAGGACGACGCCGCAGGAACTGGAATGAGGGATGGCACTGTAGCACCCGAATTTACATACTGGAACAATCCAGAAGCCGGATGAAAGAACTAAATCCGCCTCGCAAGGCGGATTTCAGGGTATATCCCGATGCCCTCAGGCCCGCCGGGCCACTTCCACGCCCATATTGGCCAGCTGATCCGCGCGTTCGTTGCCGGGGTCGCCGGTATGCCCGCGCACCCAGCGCCAGGACACCTGATGACGTTGCACCTGCTCGTCCAGCGCCTGCCAAAGCTCGGCATTCTTGACCGGCTTTTTATCGGCCGTCATCCAGCCGCGGCGCTTCCAGTTCGCGAGCCATTCCATCATGCCCTTCATGACGTACTGGGAGTCGGTGTGGATAGTGACGACGCAGGGGCGCTTAAGCGCGCGCAGGCCTTCGATGACCGCCAGCAGCTCCATGCGGTTGTTGGTGGTCTGGAGTTCGCCGCCGTGCAGGGTTTTTTCGTGGCCGCCGGCACGCAGCAGCACGCCCCAACCGCCCGGACCCGGGTTGCCCTTACAGGCCCCGTCGGTCCACATTTCCACTTTCTGGTCGTTCGGTTTGTTGTCCTGCATGGTGCTGCTTAGTAATCCTTGTTCGTGCAAAGTAAATATCCGGGCGCAACGCCCTTCATGACGGGTCGACGGCGTCATCCGCCTGGCGGTTAACCACTACCGATGCGGCGCGCGCCCGTTTGGGCTTGGTCTTCCAGGCGGGGCCGATGATACGCATGCTGGCCACGCGCTTGACGGCAGACACCATATAGACCGCCCCGCCCACGCTCCACCAGCGCGCGCCGGCCGACTCCAGAAAGCCCCAGCGCTGCAACCATTTTTCGCTGCGGCAGGCGGGCGCGTAGCAGCCGAAACTGCTTTCCTCGACTTCCAGCGACAGCAGCTTGAACCAGTCTTTCAGCCGCGGCAGCGACACCTGGGACGACGGCGGCTGGGGCAGCCAGGGTTCCATGCCGGGCATGCGCGTGCGCGCGCCCCACATGCTCCAGGGGTTGAAACCCGAAATCACCACTCGCCCTTCGGGCACCAGCACGCGTTCAACTTCGCGCAGCACGTTATGCGGGTCCTGCGTGCATTCAAAGGCATGCGGCAGAATCAGCAGGTCGACGCTTTGGGATTCGAACGGCAGCGCTTCGGGTTCGGCCAGCACCACGCGAGACTGCCAGTTGGCGATGCTTTCCGCCGTCGGGGTCTCGGTGCCGACGTAGCCCTTGAACGGCATGCGGTTGGCGCGCAGCAGGTTCATGTCGGCCAGCCCGACCTGCCAGGCGTAATATCCGAAGACATCCGCGACAGCCGCGTCAAACTGCGCCCGTTCCCAGGCCAGGGCGTACTGCCCCGGTGGCGTCTGGAACCATTCGGCCAGTTCTACAATCGGCGGTGTTTCTTCTGCCACGTTCTATTCCTTCGAATCTCATGCAAGCCTTGACCGCCCCCGCAGGCGGCCGCGAACGCAATGCCGCGGTCTTGCCTCTACCCGCTTTCTCCGACAACTACATCTGGGCCATCGTCCACGGTGAAAACGCCGCCGTGGTGGACCCGGGCGAAGCCGGTCCGGTACTGAAATGGCTTGAGCAAGAAGGCTTGAGGCTGCGCGCCATTCTACTCACGCACCATCACGGCGACCATGTGGGCGGTGTGCTTGAATTGTCACGCATCGGGGACCTTACCGTATACGGTCCCGCGCGGGAACGGCTGCCGCGCTGCGACGTGCCGCTCTCGGAAGGCGACCGCGTGCTGCTGCCCGAACTGGACCTGGACTTGCAGGTGCAGGACGTGCCCGGCCACACCGCCGGCCATATCGCGTACACCGGCCGGGCGGCCGGAATAGAACCCGTTTTATTCTGTGGCGACACCCTGTTTGCGGGCGGCTGCGGCCGGCTTTTCGAGGGAACTCCTGCGCAAATGCATGATTCTTTGGAAAAATTTTCCGTTTTACCGCCAGATACACAGGTTTTTTTGCGCACACGAGTACACTCTAGCGAACTTGCGCTGGGCATTGGCTGTGGACCCCGCCAACCGCACCCTGCAACAGTGGTATCAGCGAGCCCAGCAACTACGAGCAGAAAGTCTTCCCACGCTTCCGTCGACCATCGGTCAGGAACGCGCGACGAACCCGTTTTTGCGCACGCAGCAAGTCGACGTCATCCGAGCCGCAGCCAGCTGGGCCGGACGCAATCAACCTACGCCGGTAGAGGTCTTCGCCTCCCTGCGTGAATGGAAGAACGATTTCAAGTGACCGCCTGATGAATCTATCCCGACTCCTTCTGCCACTCATGCTGGCAGTCCTCGCCGGTTGCGCAGGAACCAAAGCCCCCGATAGCAAGAACCTCACCACCAATTCCCAAGGGCGTTACATCGCCCGGGATACGTCCCGAACGGTTGACCTGACCAACCCGCCGAGCGACGCCTGGGACCGCATCCGCCGCGGTTTCGCCATCCCCAACCTGAACACCGACCTCTCGCAGCAGTGGACCGACTATTACGCGTCCCACCCCGAGGCCGTTCAGCGCATGGCCGAACGCGCAGGCAAATACCTGTACTTCATCGTTGACGAAATCAACCGCCGCGGCCTGCCGACGGAACTGGCGCTGCTGCCCTTTGTGGAAAGCGCCTATAACCCGACCGCCCTGTCGCGCGCTCAGGCCTCCGGCCTGTGGCAGTTCGTGCCGGCCACCGGCACGCACTTCAATCTGAAGCAAGACTGGTGGCGCGACGAACGCCGCGACCCCATCGCGTCGACCAACGCCGCGCTGGACTATCTGGAAAAGCTGTTCGAGATGCAGGGCGACTGGTATCTGGCGCTGGCGTCCTACAACTGGGGCGAAGGCTCGGTGCAGCGCGCCATGGCCAAGAACGAAGCGGCCGGCCAGAACACCGACTACCTGTCGCTGAACATGCCGGACGAAACCCGCAACTACGTGCCCAAGTTGCAGGCCATCAAGAACATCATTGCCGACCCGCAGCGTTACGCGGTGGCGCTGCCCCCGGTGGGCAACACGCCGTACTTCGTGACGGTGCAAAAGAACAGCGACATCGACCTGGAAATTGCCGCCAAGCTGGCCGAAATGCCGCTGGACGAATTCAAGGCGCTGAACCCCTCGTTCAACCGACCGGTCATTCGTGGCGATCACGGCCCGACCCTGCTGCTGCCGGCCGACCGCGTCGAAATCTTCAACGCGAACCTCACGAACTACAAGGGCGACCTGAGCGCCTGGAAGATCTACCACTCGCGCCGTGGCGAATCCTACGCGTCGATCGCCAAGCGTTTTGGCGTGACGGAATCCAAGCTGCGTGAAACCAATGACATCGGCTCGCGCCAGAAGGCGGCCTCGGGCCAGGCGCTGCTGGTGCCGGGCGAACCGGGCACCGGCGGCGTGCAACTGGCGTCGCTCGCCGCTCCGGTGGGCGCGCTGGAGCAAGCGCCGTCCGACAACAAGGCCGTGGCCCCGCGTGGCCGCGCCGCACCGGCGCCCGCCGCCCGCGTGGCCAGCGCCCGCCCGAACGTGCGCACCCACAAGGTCCGCCAGGGCGACACGCTGTTCTCGCTGGCCAAGCAGTACGGCACCACGGTTGACGCGCTACGCTCGCTGAACAACCTGAAGGGCAGCGCGCTGAAGGTTGGCACGGCCTTGCGCGTGCCGGGCACCAACGCCCGCGGCTGATGGGCGCGACTGAAAGGCCCGACTGAAAAGCGCGACTAACAGCCGCCGCCAGCACGCACCCGACGGCGCCCCACCCGGGCGCCGTTTTTCCAAGCACGCGAAGCCGCCAAACTCCTTAAAATAGGCGGTCTTTTCGCAGGAAAAAAATCAAAGGAACAAACATGGGCTTTCTCGCCGGCAAGCGCATCCTGGTCACCGGGGTGCTTTCGAACCGATCCATCGCCTACGGCATTGCGCGCGCCTGTCACCAGCAAGGCGCCGAACTGGCGTTCACCTATGTGGGCGACCGCTTCAAAGACCGTGTGAGCGAATTCGCCGCCGAATTCGGCAGCAAGATCGTGCTGCCCTGCGATGTGGCCGAAGACAGCCAGATCGAAGGCGCGTTCACCGAACTGGCCCAGCACTGGGACGGCCTGGACGGCTTGGTGCACTCGATCGGCTTCGCCCCGCGCGAAGCCATCGCCGGCAACTTCCTGGACGGCCTGTCGCGCGAAGGCTTCCGCATCGCCCACGACATCTCGGCCTACAGCTTCGCCGCCATGGCCAAGGCTGCGCTGCCGCTGATGGAAGGCCGCAATGGCTCGGTGCTGACGCTGACCTATCTGGGCGCCGAGCGCGTGGTCCCCAACTACAACACGATGGGCTTGGCCAAGGCGTCGCTGGAAGCCAGCGTGCGCTACCTGGCCACGGCGCTGGGCCCGCGCGGCATTCGCGCCAACGGCATTTCGGCCGGCCCCATCAAGACGCTGGCCGCAAGCGGCATCAAAGACTTCTCGGCCATCCTGAAGTTCGTGGAATCGCAAGCGCCGCTGCGCCGCAACGTCACGATTGACGATGTCGGCAACGTCGCCGCCTTCATGCTGTCGGATCTGGCCGCGGGTGTAACGGGTGAAATCACCCATGTGGACGCCGGCTTCTCGACCATCGTTCCGGGCATGGAAGACTGATCGTCTGGCCAGGCGGGGCGCCAAGCGCGCCGCCTGGCCGCTTAGGCCGGCCGCACGATCAGCGTGGATACCTGCACATCCACCGCCGTCATCAGTTTGTGGATCGGGCACTTCTCGGCAATCCCCAACAGCTCGTCAATCTGCGCATCCGACAGCTCGCCATGCAGCGTCAGCTTGGCCGTCAGCCGGTAGATGCCCTTGCGTTCCTCGCCGGCGTCGCGCACCACTTCCACCCCCACCGATTCCAGCGGCAACCCCTTGCGCTGCGCGTAGACCATCAGGGTCATCGCCTTGCAGCCGCCCAGCGCGGTGTCGAAATAATCATGCGGATCGGGGCCTTCGCCCTGCGGCTGCGGCATCGCCAACGGCAGGTCGTGGCCTTCGGCCGTCGCCGTGAATTGCAAGGTATTGGGCGCATTCTGACGGACGCGGATGCTCATGGGTCACTCTCCTTGGGTGGACGCCCGGCGCGGGCGCCCCAGCCGTCGTTGTAGCACTCGCCGACGGGTTTTCTTACTGACAGAAACCTGAACTTATCGCGATGATGCGTGTCGGATATCCCTATCCGCATTCATGCACACATAAAGAGGGACTCATGAGCGCCAGACAACTACTCGATCAACTACTGCAATCGGGCCAAGGCCTGCTTTCCGACGCCACCAACCGCGTGCAAAGCGCCACCGGCGGTGCGGGCAATGGCGGCAAGGGTTCCTTTTTGACGGGTCTAGGCGGCGGCGCATTAGGCGCGGGCGCGCTGGGCCTGTTGATGGGCAGCAAGAAGGCCCGCAAGATCGGCGGCAAAGTCGCCATGTATGGCGGCATGGCCGCCCTTGGCGCGCTGGCGTATCGCGCCTATGGAGACTGGCAGCGCAATCAGGCAGGCGGCGCGCCCGCCACGGCGCCCCAGACGCTGGACCGCCTGCCCGCCCCCGAGGCCGAACAGCACAGCACCGCGGTGCTGACCGCGATGATCGGCGCAGCCAAGGCCGATGGACATATCGGCCCCGAAGAACGCACCCTGTTGGAAACGGAGTTGTCCAAACTGTCGTCCGACGCCCAGGACCAGCGTTGGCTGGAAACCGAACTGTCGCGCCCTCTGGACCCCGCCGCGGTGGCGAAATCAGCCCGCACCCCGGAAATGGCGGCCGAAATGTACCTGGCCAGCCTGCTGGTGGTGGACGAGGAAAGCTATATGGAACGCGCCTACCTCGACGAACTGGCGCGCCAGCTCAAGCTGGAACCGGGCCTGAAGGAAAAGCTGGAACAGCACGCCAAGACGGCGGTGGCCTGAAGGGAATGGACATCGGCCTGGGCCTGAGGGGTCCGGGCCTGCCGCCCCCTCAATCCGCCCGCAATCCAATCGCGTCGGTCAGCGCCGTATACCGGTCGATGTCGGCATTGATCATCGACTGGAATTCCCGCGTCGTGCTGCTGGCCGGCGTAAAGCCCTGTTCCCGCAATGACGCCTGCACGTCTGGCCGACGCACGATCTTCGCGACGGCGGCATTCAGTTTTTCGACCACTGCAGGCGGCGTGGCGGCGGGCGCCAGCAGGCCATGCCACTGGTCCAGCGCATACCCCGCAATACCTTGTTCTGCCACGGTGGGCACGGTCGGCATCAGCGGCGAACGCGCAGGCGAAGTCACCGCCAAGGCGCGCAGCTTGCCCGCGGCAATCAGCGGGGCGGCGCTTGATGCCGTCACGATGCCCATCCCCACCTGCCCCGCCGTCACATCGGTCAGCGCGGGCCCGCAGCCCTTGTACGGCACGTGCTGCAACACCGCGCCGCTGGATCTTGCCAACATCTCGCCCGCCAAATGCTGCGGCGTACCGTTGCCGCAGGAGGCGAACGGCAAAGGCTTGCCCGGCTGGGCCGCCGTCAGCGCATCATCCAGCTGCAACAGCGGCGACGCCGCCGGCACCACGAAAACGGAAGGCACGAAGGCCACGTTGATGACGGCGGTGAAATCCCGCTTGGGTGAAAAACCCAGGTTCCGATACACGCCGGGGTTGATCGCAAACGAACTGTTCACCATCAACAGCGTATAGCCGTCAGGCGGCGCTTCCGCGACGATGCGCGCGCCGATGTTGCCGCTGGCGCCGGGGCGATTTTCAACCACCACGGGCTGGCCCAGTTGCTCTTGCAGCGAGGCGCCAATACGCCGCGCCAGCAGATCAGTGCCGCCGCCAGGCGGAAACGTCACGACGATCGTGATCGGATGCGTGGGGTAGGACGCATCGGCAACCGCTTCCCCCGACGGCGAATTGCCGCAAGCGGCCAGGAACAGTACCGGCAGTGCAAGAGACGATCGAAGCAGACGTTTCATGATGGTTCAGGCATCCAGGCCGATATCGAGCACCTTGGCGCTGTGGGTCAGCCACCCCACGGCGATTTGATCCACGCCGGTTGCGGCGACAGCGGCGGCTGTGTCCGGCGTGATGCGGCCCGAAGCCTCGGTGATGGCGCGGCCGCGCGACATGGCCACCGCGCGGCGCAGATCGTCCAGGCTCATGTTGTCCAGCAGCACCACATCCACGCCCAGCGACAGCGCCACCTCAAGCTGCGCCAGCGTGTCCACTTCAAGCTCGATATTGACCATGTGGCCAACGCCCGCGCGCGCACGCTGCACGGCCGTGGCGACATCCCCCGCCAGCGCGATGTGGTTGTCTTTGATCAGCACGGCGTCGTCCAGGCCGTAGCGGTGATTGCTGCCGCCGCCCACGCGCACCGCGTACTTCTGCACGGCCCGCAGCCCCGGCATCGTCTTGCGGGTGCAGGTCACGCGCGCACCGTAGCTGGAAATCGCGCGTGCAATCGACGCCGTGGCGCTCGCCACGCCACTCAGGTGGCACAGGAAGTTCAGCGCCACGCGCTCGGCAGTCAGCATGGCGCGGGCGTTGCCGCGGATGCGCGCAATTTCCATCCCCGGCGCCAGGTCGCAACCATCGCGCTGCGACACGATGAACTCCAGGCTCGGGTCCATCGCACGAAACGC
>Ga0256788_1000231_pt1 | contig 16105 bp, 19 predicted proteins | sample MC6MC0939MT_FD_186355 | JGI IMG/M metagenome (GOLD analysis project Ga0256788, IMG submission 186355) | Metatranscriptome of enriched soil aggregate microbial communities from Iowa State University, Ames, United States - MC6-MC0939-MT... | ecosystem: Environmental > Terrestrial > Soil >...
TCTAATAACTTAAACAAAGTGTCGTATAGCTATGGGTATCGTCGCTAAATATTCAATTAAAGAATTGGAAGTTCTTACTGGCATTCGGGCTGCAACGCTTCGGATGTGGGAGAAGCGATATCAAATTATTACGCCACTACGTACGCAAACAAATATCCGTTTCTATGGTAATCACCATCTAAAACTCTTGCTAAACATCAATGTGCTAAACCGTAATGGAATCAAAATATCGCACATTGCTAGAATGAGTTCAAATGAAATTACCGAAAAGGTTAAAGATTTTAGCTTTGTTAAAACTGGTGATGATGATCTTTTTGATGGATTGATGCTGAGCATGATCGATTTGGATGAAAACTTATTTCATCAAGCTTTTTATAAGGCGGTAGCTAGGTTAGGTTTCGAAGATACCATTAACCGCATTATCTTTCCTTTTTTTAGTAGGATTGGAATTCTTTGGCAAATCGACTCCATCAATCCAGCGCAAGAGCATTTTATTAGTAATATGGTAAGGCAAAAACTAATTGCGGCCATAGATAACGCTACTACCAAAACCAATGCAAACGCCAAAAAGGTGTTGATGTTTCTACCAGAAAATGAACTTCACGAGCTTGGAATGCTTTTCTTTAATTATCTATTGAAGAACAAAGGTTACCGTACCATTTATCTCGGACAAGCCGTGCCACTTTTAGACTTGCCAAGGATATTGGAGATCAGCGATCCTGATATTTTGGTAACCAGCGTTTCTAACTCCATGTCAATAGGGGATGTTACGTCCTTTGTAAATAAATTAAAAGTGGTGCCAAATACTAAAAAAGTATTTATTGCGAGCGCCGGTATCTTTGAAGAGCAGCCCGAACTACCTGCAAACTTTCAATTGTTTGAAACTTTAAAGGCTTTAGCTATACAGTTTTAAAACTTTTATGATTATCTTCTGTTAATTTAAAGTTCAAATTATCAAATAAGTACAATTGTAACATTTCTTTTGTTTAGTTATTTCTTTAAAAAGTTAAACAAAATAAATGTATGTTTGTTGTACACATACAATATGTCGAATAGTAAACCTCCCCATACCATAGTTATTGGTGCCGGCTTTGCTGGTTTAAGTGCTGCAATAACCTTGGCGGCAAAAGGTCACCGTGTTACGGTAGTCGAAAAAAACGAGCAAGTAGGAGGTAGGGCGAGGATTTTGCGAAAAGATGGATTTACATTTGATATGGGTCCAAGTTGGTACTGGATGCCAGAAGTTATGGAGAAGTTCTTCCAGCAATTTGGTCATAGCACATCAGATTATTTCGAACTTAAAAGATTAGATCCTTCGTATCAAGTGATTTATGCTGAAGATGAGGTGTTGCCGGTTCCGGCGAGTTATAAAGAACTACAAAATACATTAGAAGCAATAGAGACAGGAAGTGCAGCGCAACTTGACAAATTCTTGGAAGAAGCTGCATATAAATACGACGTTGGTATCAACGAATTTGTACAGAAACCCGGGCTCAGCATCTTCGAGTTTATGCATTTGAAAGTGCTAAAGGCTGCGGCCAAGTTAGATTTGCTGCAATCTTTTGCTAAGCATCTCCGTCGTTATTTTACCTCACCTAAAATACTGCGATTGCTAGAGTTTCCTGTACTGTTTTTAGGTGCGGTGCCCAAAAAAATACCTGCCTTGTACAGCATGATGAACTACGCCGACATCAAACTTGGTACTTGGTATCCCATGGGTGGTTTTGGAAAACTAGCGGAAGCAATGTATGCGCTTGCCATTGAAAAAGGCGTTAATTTTAAACTCGGTACCGCTGTTAAATCCATTGATGTAATTGAAAATAAAGCTACTCAAGTGGTGACAGAAGAAGGTTCCATAGCGGCAGATTTAATCATCGGAGCTGGAGATTATCATCATATAGACCAACATCTATTGCCAAAATCTTACAACAATTACAGCGAGACTTATTGGGATAAACGCGTAATGGCACCATCTTGTTTATTATATTATGTGGGTGTAAATAAAAAATTGCCAAGGTTAGAACATCATAACCTGTTTTTTGAAAGCGATTTTGAACAACACGCCAAAGCAATCTATGAAACGCCAGAGTGGCCCGAAGATCCACTTTATTACGTATGCTGCCCATCTAAAACTGACAAAACGGTTGCCCCAGAAGGTATGGAAAATTTGTTTATGCTTATTCCAGTGGCACCCGGTTTAAAAGACACAGCAGAAATACGCGAACGTTATTTTGATGAATTGGTGGAAAGACTAGAAAATTTCTGTGGAGAGAAGTTTAAGGATAATATCGTATCTAAAACAACTTACGCTTATACAGATTTTGTAAACGATTACAATGCATTTAAAGGTAACGCCTATGGATTGGCCAATACTTTAAAACAAACTGCAATATTAAAACCGTCTATCAGAAATAAGAAGATTAAGAACTTGTACTATACTGGGCAACTCACTGTTCCTGGGCCTGGAGTTCCTCCAGCCATTATATCCGGGCAGTTAGTAGCTGATTACATTGTAGCACACCAAAAATAAACAGATGAAAGCACTATTCGACGATGTTTCAGCTAAATGCAGCCAAATTACAACACAGAAGTACAGTACCTCTTTTTCATTAGGTATCAAATTTCTGTCGCCAACCATTAGACCTGCAATTTTCGCAATTTATGGCTTTGTAAGGCTAGCCGATGAAGTTGTAGATTCTTTCAATGATTATGATAGAAAAGGGTTGTTGTTGCAGTTAAAAGCCGAAACCTTTGCTGCTATAGCAAACAAAATCAGCTTAAATCCAATCATTAACAGTTTTCAGCAGGCGGTTCATCAGTACCAAATAGATTTAGAACTGATAGAAGCTTTTTTAGATAGCATGGAGATGGATTTAGAGAAGCAAGTTTATACGAGACAACTCTACGAGAAATACATTTTTGGTTCGGCTGAAGTGGTAGGCTTGATGTGTCTGAAGGTTTTTTGTAATGGTGATGAACAGGAATATAATGCTTTGCGCCACTCGGCAATGAAATTAGGTTCAGCATTTCAAAAGGTTAATTTTCTTAGAGATATCAAGGCAGACCATTTAGACTTAGGTAGAATGTATTTCCCGAACATGAACTTTGATAATTTTACTGAGGAAGATAAAGCTATTATTGAAAAAGAGATAAAAACAGAATTTGATGAAGCCCTAAATGGGATTGTAAAATTGCCACGATGCGCTAAAAAGGGCGTATATTTGGCGTATATTTACTATAAATCACTTTTTAAAAAAATACAGGAGGTTCCTGCGCAGCAAATCATGGAGAAAAGGGTACGCGTGCCCGACTTCCAAAAGGCGTTGTTAATGTTAAACACCTTTTTTGTGCCGCAGGCTCCGGAAAGATTATCTGCTAATGTGGGCTAAAACAATCCTAATTACTTTATTCGTACATATTTTGATGTGGAATGAAACATCAAAACAGAGCGTTAGAGAAATGTATGCAAAATCGGTAAATAATAAACAAACAGCGCAAACTTTACTTCAATTACTGTCTAAACAAGACCAAACTGCATTTGTAATGGGGTATACAGGTGCAACAAAAATGCTGATGGCGAAACACGTCATCAATCCAATTACTAAGCTTAACAACTTTAATGCAGGGAAAAAAATTGTTAAATGCCGCTATTGCAAAGGATAAAACAGACGTGGAACTTGTTTTTTTAAGATATGCTACTCAAATTTCGGCTCCAAATATTTTAGGATACAATAATCATATCGAAGCCGACAAAAAATACATCATCCAGTATTTGAATAAAAAAGATAAGACAGATGAGAAATTAACCAAAACCATCGTTTCTTTTATGAAACAACAAGAATTAACATCCGCAGAAAAACAATTGATAGAAAGTAGATAATGGAAAAAGTGATTTTGGTAGATATAGAGGATAGGGAGATAGGACTGATGGAGAAGATGCAGGCCCACAAAGAAGCGAAACTTCATCGTGCTTTTTCTGTTTTTTTATTGAATGATAAGAATGAAGTATTGCTGCAAAAGCGTGCTATAGATAAATATCATTGCGGAGGCATGTGGACGAACACATGTTGTAGTCACCCGAGAGCAGGGGAAACTTTGCAAGAAGCGGTAGATAGGAGATTGTATGAGGAAATGGGCATTGTTTGTGATACCAAGTGGATTTATAGTTTTATTTACAAGGCCGATGTTGGCGCAGGTTTGTTTGAACACGAGTTTGATCATGTGTTTTTTGGGAGATTTTCTGACCAAGCAAAGCCTGATAAAAGCGAAGTTTCGGACTGGGAATATGTCGCTATTGAAGATTTAAAACAAGATGTGGCTGTAAACCCGTCGAAATACACGCCTTGGTTTAAAATTATATTGGCAGAGGTAATTGATAAAGGAATTTTAGCTAAAGTAGCTTAACAGGATGAAGAAATACGTGTTGTACCGAGAAACAGTTTTGCCAATTACCATGTTAGCAGCTTGGGATTTTTTCAGTAATCCAGTTAACCTTTCTAAAATTACGCCTGCAGAGATGGATTTTAGAGTAGTTTCTGAAAATTTGCCAAGCCATATTCATAACGGATTGGTAATAAAATATGTGGTTAGACCTTTGGCGGGCATTCCGCTGAAATGGGTTAGCCAAATTAGTTCGGTAAATGCACCGTATATGTTTATAGACGAGCAATTGAAAGGGCCTTACGCTTATTGGCATCACGAACATACGTTTGAAGAAAAAAAATGGCAACGTTTTGATGAAGGATAAAGTAACTTACTCGGTACCTTTTGGGATATTGGGACAATTGGCTAATAAACTGATCGTAAAAAGTAAGCTGAACGAGATTTTCGACTATAGAACGAAAATAATACTGGAGATCTTTAAAAAGGATGAACAATGATTTGGATAATTATGGCTTGTGTAGTGGGGACTTTCATTGTGATGGAGTCGGTTGCTTGGTTAGCACACAGGTACTTGATGCATGGTTTTTTGTGGTATTTACATAAAGATCACCATAAAAAAGATGATGGGCAGGTTTTTGAGAAGAATGATTTCTTTTTTGTGCTTTTCGCTACGCCAGCCATTATTTTGTTTCTTTTTGGTTCTGTATACGGAAATGTAATCATGATGTCGGTAGCGGGAGGAATTACGTTATATGGCTTTTGTTATTTTTTGGTGCACGATATTTTCATTCACCAACGTTTTAAATGGTTTAGAAATACCAATAACATCTATTTAAAGGCAATTAGAAGAGCTCATAAAATGCACCACAAGCATTTGGGTAAGCACCATGGAGAATGCTTTGGAATGCTTTGGGTTCCGTTTAAATACTTCCGAGAGGCTTATCGTCAACAAAAAATGCAGCAGCAAAAATCATGAAGCAATATACTTACCTTCTTATAGATTTTTTTACGGTTATTGTTCCTTTGATAGCTTCGTTTCATCCAAAGCTAATGTTTTGGAAAAACTTAAAAGCTTTTATTCCAGCCAATATTATCATTGCCATTTTTTATATTGCCTGGGATGCTTGGTTCACTGATTTAGGGGTTTGGGGCTTTAATCCAGATTATTTAACGGGTGTGTATTTATTTAACCTGCCTATTGAAGAGGTGCTTTTTTTTATCTGTATTCCATATTCTTGCGTATTCTCTTACCATTGTTTCGGCGTTTTTAAAGAACTAGGCTTAAGAAGTTATAAAACACAGCTCATCTCGATACTGCTTATTTTGCTGAGTGTTGTTTTAGCTGCATTGTTTTACGACCGAATGTATCCGTTAGTAAGTTTTAGTGTTTTTGCACTGTTGATAGCATATTTGGCATTTGTAAGGAAACCTACTTGGTTGGGTCAGTTTTATTTCACTTACCTCATCATGATTATTCCATTTTTAATTGTAAACGGAATACTTACAGGTACCGGCATTGATGCGCCAATTGTTTGGTATAATGCCGAGGAAATCATGGGCATCCGCATCAGAACCATTCCATTTGAAGATGTTTTTTATGGAATGGGATTGATTGGCTTTAACTTGGTGCTGTATGAGTTTTTACTGACGAAGTTAAAATACAGTAGGGGAGTTTAGTATAGTGTTTCTGTGAGGGCATCATTCTCTTTCTCCTCCTTGTCATTCTGAACATAGTGAAGAATCTATTTAGTTAATAGATTCCTCGTTTATTATGCTAGTCGAGATTTGCAATCTCGACTCAATTAGCCGCGGATTTTAAATCCGCAGTTCATAGTTCCGGATTGCAAATCCGGAACAGCCAAGAATTATTTATGTCTCTTCTCCAAATTCTCTGCAATATCTTTAACCGTCAATCCTTTTTCTCTTAGCAAGAATAATAGGTGGAAAACTAAGTCAGAAGCCTCACCAATTAAATCCTCTCTCGTTTCTGCTAAAGCGGCTATTACCGTTTCAACGCCTTCTTCGCCAACCTTTTGGGCAATCTTATTCAATCCCTTTTTACGTATCTTGTTGATGTAAGAACCTTCCACTGGGTTTTCATATCTATCATTGATGATATTCTCTAACTCAAAGATAAAGTTCTGATTAAAGTCAGTTTTAAAGCAGCTACGACTACCTGTATGGCAAGTTGGTCCAACTGGTTTAGCTTTAATCAAAATGGTATCGTTGTCGCAATCAATAGCAATAGATTGAACCAGTAGGAAATTGCCACTTTCTTCGCCTTTAGTCCACAAACGATTTTTAGATCGGGAGAAGAACGTTATTTTGCCTTCTTGTTGCGTTTTTTCAAAAGCCTCAGCATTCATGTAGCCTAACATCAAAACTTCTAAAGTTTGATTGTCTTGTACTACTACTGGCACTAAGCCGTCGGTTTTTGTAAAATCTATTTGATTGGTATTAATGTTGCTCATTTGTTTGTTTTATTGTCATTATTGCGAGGTCGCTGCGCTCAGAATGATAATGAGGGTCGCAATGACGAGTTGACTATTTATATCCTTACTGGTATATTATGCCTAATCAATTCTTGTTTCAAATCTGGTATTAAAATCTCACCATAGTGAAATACTGAAGCCGCCAAAGCTGCATCTACATTTGCTTTTTCGAAAACTTCTGTGAAGTGTTCCATGCTGCCAGCACCACCAGATGCAATGATAGGAATATTAATGTTATCGTTGATTTTCTTTAATAAACCACAGTCAAAACCTGATTTAGTGCCATCATGGTCCATAGAGGTTAGCAGAATTTCTCCTGCACCTAATTCTTCTGCTTGCTTAATCCAGCTTTCGGTTTCCAATTCGGTAATCAATCTACCACCATTTAGGTGAACCATGTTTTTGCCATCCACATATTTGGTATCCACGGCAACTACCACAAACTGCACGCCGAATGCTTTTGCCAATTCTTCAATTAGTTCAGGTCTGCGTACCGCAGCCGAGTTGATACTGATTTTGTCTGCGCCAGCGTTCAACAAAGCTTCTGCATCTGCAATTTCGGTAATGCCGCCGCCAATGGTAAATGGAATGTTCAGTTGTCTAGCTACAGATTTCACCATCTCAATCATCGTTTTACGACGTTCGTGTGTAGCGGTAATATCTAAGAAAACCAACTCGTCCGCACCTTGTTGTGCATATTGAGCAGCCAGTTCTACAGGGTCGCCTGCATCACGTAAATCAACGAAGTTCACACCTTTAACCGTGCGACCGTCTTTTACGTCTAGGCAGGGGATAATTCTTTTGGAAAGCATGGGTAGTATTTAGTAGTTAGATGTTAGTATTTAGACATTGCATCAAGCTTTCTAAATACTAACTACTAATATCTTTTAATCTATTTAAATCGAACTCAACTGTTGTAAATTCCAATCTTTAACCTCTTCAATAGAAATACGGTTTTCGTAAATGGCTTTACCTACCACTACACTTCTAATCGGCAATTGCGCTAACTCTTCAATGTCAGCCATGGAGCTTACACCACCCGAAGCAATCAGTTTAATCATAGGAGAGTGGTCTAGCAATTTTTTATACAGGTCCACAGCAGCACCTCCAAGTTTTCCATCCTTATTAATATCTGTACATAAGAAACGGAAGAAGCCTAAAGCCAAGCATTTATCCACGTAGTCCATCAGTTTAATTGGCGAACTTTCCATCCATCCAGAGTATTTAATTACTTCGTCTAAAACATCAATAGCTATTACAATGCGATTAGCATAATCATCTTTCTTAGCAAAAGCTTCGCTCAGTTGAGGTAGAAAATCAGGGTTGCTAATGGCTTGCGTGCCCACAATTACGCGGTGAATACCGGCATCTAACAAGTTAGTTACTTGCTCAATAGTGCGGATACCGCCACCATATTGCACTTTCATTTCCGTTTTCTTAATGATGTCGAAAAGTGCTTTTTGATTGCTGAAATCGCCTTTGGCGCCGTTTAAATCAATGATATGGATAAAGTCTGTACCATTAGAACGGTATTGCTCTATCATATCTTCGATAGAAACATTGTATTCGGTTTTTTGGTTGTAATCGCCTTCACGTAAACGAACTACTTTGCCGTCTAAAATATCTATTGCGGGGATAATGTACATTTTCTTAAGTTTAAAAAGGTTGTAAGTTATAGGTTATGAGTTATACGTTTTGTGGTGCTAATATTATCACATCTTCGAAAAATTCTTCAGCAACTGCTCTCCGGCTTCGCCAGATTTCTCTGGGTGGAACTGAACGCCGAAGAAATTATCTTTTTGTATTGCTGCCGAGAACTTGTTGCCATAGGTTACCGAAGCGATGTCAAAAGTAGGGTTATATTCAATAAAATAAGAATGAACGAAGTAAAATTGTGCAAGAGGTTTAACATTGATAAACAGTGGATTGTTTGCGAAATTTACGTTATTCCATCCCATATGTGGGATCTTAATGCCTAATGTTTTATGAAATAATCTGGTTTTAACTGGCGCAATTGCCAGTAAATCTGCATCTCCCTCCTCAGAATGCGCTGTAAGTAGCTGCATGCCAACGCAAATACCTAACACTGGCTTTTTAAGAGCTTTAATGGCTGCGACTAATCCTGTCTGCTGTAATTTTTCCATCGCCGCACCTGCATGACCAACCCCAGGAATGATGATATGGCTGTGTTTTTCAAAATCAGCTTCTGTATTTACCATCGCATAGAGAATGTTTTGCCTATCCAGTGCTGCTGTTAGAGAGAATATATTGCCCGCCCCGTAATTTACAATCCCGATACTGTTGTTTTTTGTGTTTTCGTCCATTTTTTTCTTTAGAAAATGAATGTTAGTATTTCATAGTTGTTGCTGTCCCGCTATCCACTTTATCTCGATAAAATCGGGATGTTCGCTACTATCGGGTTTAATTAACTTCTTTCTGTGCTTGGTATTGCCTTTCATCAGTCCGTCATTGCTTTTATTTTCCGTCATTGCGAGGAACGAAGCAATCTTAAAGCGTTTAATTAACTATCGTTGTAAGATTGCTTCGTTTCTCGCAATGACGATGAGGTTATCCAATCGTACCTCTAAAATCGTAATTCGTAAATTACAAAACCCCCTTCGTACTTGGCAAAACCATTTTCTCCGCATCACGCTTAACCGCCATTTTTATCGCCTTAGCAAAAGCTTTAAAAATAGCCTCAATTTTATGATGCTCGTTTTCTCCCTCTGCTTTAATGTTCAAATTACATTTCGCAGCATCACTAAACGATTTAAAGAAGTGGAAAAACATTTCTGTAGGTACATCGCCTACACGCTCACGTTTAAACTCAGCATCCCAAACAATCCAAGCACGACCACCAAAATCAATAGCTACTTGCGCTAAACAATCATCCATCGGTAAGCAGAAGCCATAACGCTCAATCCCCAGTTTGTTGCCAATTGCTTTTGCAAAAGCTTCGCCCAAGGCAATTCCGGTATCTTCAATGGTATGATGTTCGTCAATATGTAAATCACCTTTGGTTAAAATGTCTAAATCCATGCCGCCATGACGAGCAATTTGGTCTAGCATATGGTCGAAAAAGTTTAAACCAGTTTCAATTTTAGCTTTCCCTGTACCGTCTAAATCCAGCTTGATACTGATTTTAGTTTCGTTAGTATTGCGTTCGTGCTTCACCGTTCTGGCGCCGCCACGTAAGAAGGTGTAAATGTCTTCCCAGTTTTTGGTTTCTAGGGCGATGATATCGCTTAACGTTTCGTATTTGTCTAGATTTTCTAGTGACCCTAAAACATCATTGTTGCGGATGTAAATTCCTTTAGCACCTAAATTCTTTGCCAATACGATGTCGTTTAACCTATCGCCAATTACGAAAGAATTCTTCAAATCGTAGCCTTCTCCGAAATATTTAGTGAGTAGGGCAGTGCCAGGTTTACGCGTTGGCGCATTGTCTTTGGCAAAAGTTTTGTCAATTACTATCTCATCAAACACTACACCTTCTGCAGCATAAGTATCTACAATAAAGTTTTGTATCGGCCAGAAATTTTCTTCAGGGTGCGAAATTGTGCCCAAACCATCTTGATTGGTTACCATTACTAATTTATAATCTAATTCGGTAGCAATCTTAGAAAGATAGTATAAAGCACGAGGGTAAAATTTCAGCTTTGCGAAACTATCTACCTGCTCGTCATCCGGCTCTATGTTTAAAGTTCCATCTCTATCGATAAATAAAATCTTAGTCATTACAATTTTTCTAATGCGGTTAAAAGTTGGTTGTTTTCTTCAATAGTTCCAACAGTAATACGTAAACAATCGTCGCAAAGGACTACTTTAGAACGGTCTCTTACAATAATTCCTTGCTCAACTAATTGGTTGTAAATGCCATGAGCATCATCTATTTGAGCTAAAATAAAATTAGCATCAGATGGATACACTTTTCTTACTTTATCCAATCTCGCTAAGGCGTTGCCTAGCCTGTCGCGTTCGCTAACGGTTAGCTTAATCCATTCGTTTACCTGTTGGATGTTTTCCAGCGCCACTAAAGCCAAATCTTGGGTCGCCTGATTGATGTTGTAAGGTGGTTTTACCTTGTTCAGGATGTCAATTACGTGAGTTGAGGAAAAAGCCATACCTAAGCGCAATGCTGCCAATCCCCAGGCTTTTGAGAAAGTTTGCAATACTACCAAATTCCCGTATTCCGTTAATTCTTGAATAAAGGTCTTCTGCTTTGCAAAATTGATATAAGCCTCGTCAATCACCACCAATCCCTTGAAGTTAGCTAAAATCGTCTCTATGTCCGTTCTATTCAAAGAATTTCCAGTGGGATTGTTCGGCGAACAGATGAAAATCATCTTGGTATTCGCATCAATGGTTTCGGCTATCTTTTCTAAATCCAGTTGAAAATCTGGCGTTAGATTGACTTTTCGCACCTCTACATCGTTGATATTTGCCGACACTTCGTACATGCCATAAGTCGGTGGCAGGATAATCACGTTGTCTTTGCCTGGGTTGCAAAAAGCCCTGTAAAGCAAATCAATCGCTTCATCGCTACCGTTACCTAGAAAAGTATTTTCAATAGGCACACCCTTAATTTTGCTAATTGCGTCTTTCAAATCCAGTTGCAAAGGGTCTGGGTAGCGATTGTAATCTGCTGGAAGCGGAGAGCCAAAACTATTCTCGTTGGCATCTAAATATACACTTGCTTGTCCTTTAAATTCATCCCGAGCCGTAGAGTAGGGGCTAAGGTTTTTTATATTTTCTCGTTGTAAATCTCTTACGTCCATTTTAATTTTTGTTGTGGGTTATGCGTTGTGAGTTACGTGTTTTGGTCTAGTCCCGTAAACGATAACTCGTAACTTTTAACTCAATTCTTTTAATCTTATACTCACTGCATTCTTATGTGCTTGCAAACCTTCAGCTTCGGCTAGTACTTCTACGGTGTTGCCGACGTTTTTTAACCCATTGGCATCCAAATGTTGGAACGTGATTTTCTTGATGAAAGTATCAACTGAAACACCCGAATAAGCTTTTGCAAAAGCGCTTGTAGGTAAAGTATGGTTAGTTCCAGAAGCATAATCTCCTGCGCTTTCCGGGGTAAGGTTGCCTAAAAATACAGAGCCTGCATTGGTAATTAGCGGAATAAGTTGCTCGTAGTTTTCAGTCGCTAAAATCAGATGCTCTGGAGCATATAGGTTACTAAATTCCATGCCTTCTGCTAGGTTGTCAACCAACATGATGTATGAATTTGCTATGGCTGCTGCGGCGATATCCTTTCTAGGTAGCTCGGCCAACTGCTTTTCAACTTCGGCTATCACTTCTGTTGCAGTTTTATTTGAGGTAACTGCTAAAATCGACTGACTATCAGTTCCATGTTCTGCTTGTGCAAGTAGGTCTGCGGCTACGTATGACGGATTGGCAGTCTCGTCAGCTAGCACTAAAACCTCTGATGGGCCAGCTGGCATGTCAATAGCAACGCTGTTTTGTACTTGCTTTTTAGCTTCAGTTACATAACGGTTTCCCGGCCCGAAAATTTTATAAACTTGAGGGACGGTTTCGGTTCCGTAAGCCATTGCCGCTACTGCTTGTGCGCCGCCAACTAAGTAGACCTTTTCAATATTTAGTAAAGTTGCTACGTAGGCGATATAGCAGTTCACTTTGCCATCGTTTTGTGGTGGCGAGCAAACTACGATCTCTTTGCAGCCGGCAATCTTCGCCGGTATGCCTAACATTAAGAAAGTGCTAGGTAATACAGCTGTGCCGCCGGGAATGTATAAACCTACGCGATCAATCGCCCTGTTTTCACGCCAGCAAGTTACGCCAGGCATGGTTTCTACTTTGTCTTCTTGCTTTAGTTGGGTAGCATGAAACGAGTAGATGTTTTTGTAGGCGGTGTCAATAGCGCTTTTTACATCCGACGGAATTTGTTTAGCAAGTTCAGCGAGTTCATTCTTGTCGATAAAAAGGGAAGAAAGCTCAATGTTGTCGAACTGCTGGGCGTAACTTAACAAGGCGTTGTCGCCATTGCTTTTTACATTGTTGATGATCTCTTCTGTTGTTGATCTCACTAAATTGTCGTCGAAAATACTGCGAGAGCATAGTTCTTTTACTTCTTGTTTAGTTAAATCTTTAAAGTTATAGATTTTCAATGTTTTAAAATTTAAAATTAACTAGTAGTTAATAGTGAAAATTAAACTTTTGAAGCCTTTTTGCCTCAATTATGTAATGATTTTCTCAATTGGCATTACTACAATTCCTTGTGCGCCTGCCGTCTTAAGGCTATTGATCTTTACCCAAAAATCTTGCTCGTCAATTACCGAATGAACGGCTACCCAATCTTCTTCAAACAATGGAACTACTGTTGGACTTTTAACGCCTGGCAATAATTCGACTACTGCTTTCAGATTTTCTTTGGCTACATTGAGTACGACATATTTGGTCGTTCTGGCCCTAAGTACTGATTGTATTCTTTGAACCAATTCTACCACTTCTGTATTAAACTCTAGTCCAGGAGTAGATACCAAAACTGCTTCCGAATCCATCACGCTAGTGAAAGGTTTCAATCCATTGTTTTTTAAAGTTCCGCCAGTAGACACAATATCAAATATGGCATCACTTAAACCCAAGCCTGGACCAATTTCTACCGAGCCAGAAATATTTCTGATTTGCGCATCAACCTGGTTTGCTTTAAGGTATTTTTCTAAAATTACAGGGTAAGAAGTAGCAATCACTTTGCCGTCTAACTTTGCAACGCTATCAATATCGCTATCGTTTTTTACAGCAATTTTTAGCGAACATTTGCCAAATCCCAATTTTTGTAAGTGAGAAACGTTTGCGCCTGTTTCTACAATCACGTTTTCGCCAACAATACCCAAATCGGCTATGCCATCTTGTACGTATTCGGGAATATCATCATCCCTAAGAAATAAAATCTCTAATGGAAAATTAGTAACCGTTGATATTAGAGAACTTTTGTAGTTTTCGAAAGACAAACCACAATTTTTGAGAATTTCTACTGATTTTTCGTTTAATCTACCCGATTTCTGGATAGCAATTTTAAGTGTTTTCACTTTGTTAAATTATAGGATAAGAAATAAAAATCTATTTTAAAAACCATTCTGAAGTACAGAACATTACATTACATATCGCCACAATGGCGATGGTGTAGATGCAAATGATGATTTAAAAATTGACTCATTATAATATTCTTTTCCTTAATTTTGTCGGAAGGTAGGGCAAATATATACTAGTTTAGTATACAATCCAAAAATAATGGCATTTAATTTGTAATAGATGCATTTCCGATCAAAAATGTTAAACCTTATCTATCTTAAATTGAGAAAAACGCTAGTTTTAATTTTTATATGTGCCACATTTAGTGCCTGTAACTGGTTTAAAGAGAAACCAGAAATTGCCGTGGTACTTTCCAAACACTTCGATAACAAGCTGTACAATAAATTCGACACCGCGGTTTATTTACCCATTTTTAAAGCTAAATTAGAAGAGCAACGCAAGGGGTTTCTAAATCCTAAGTTAATTACAGCCTTTTACGAAAAAAATGAATATCTGCCGCAATTGGTGACCAAGTTTTACGTAAATGGCCAGTTAGATACGCTTAAAGCTTTTATAGCTGCAAGCAAAGCTGATGGCTTTAATCCAGAAATTTTCAACTTAGCGAACTACGAAAAACAGTTGCAGACCTTAAATAAAAATCAATTTAAGAAGATTGAAGAGGTTTATGATTTAATTGCCGATTTAGAGTTGAATACAGCTTACGTGCTAAATAAGTACACTAATTTTATGGCCTATGGCAGTATCAATCCTCGAAATTTCTTTAACCGCTTTTATATTCCAGTGAAGCGCCCCGATAGTTTAACGATGGATTCGGTGTTGCATACCGAAAATTTGGTAGCTACCTTGAAAAGTGTACAGCCAACGGATAAATCTTACCTACAGTTAAAAAGAGCATTGGCAAGTTACCAAGCAAATTCGGGTGAAGCTTCGTCAACGATCAATACCATCAAAATGAATTTGGAACGTATGCGCTGGCGTTTACCTAAAAAAACCGAAGAATTAGTGGTGGTAAATATCCCCGATTTTAAGTTGACTTGGTTTAAGCAGGACGATACTTTAGCTTCCATGAACGTTTGTGTCGGCGCAAAGCGTGAAGCAACCTACGCCGAAAAGATGAAGGCGTATATGAAATCTGGAAGTTTGGATGACAAGCCTAAAAACCACGAAACGCCACAGTTGTTCAGCGTTTTCAATGCAATACAAGTTAATCCAATTTGGAATATTCCAGTAAGTATTGCCAAAAGTGAAATCTATTGGATGGCCAGAAAAGATCCTTACTATCTTTCGAATAATAACATCAGAGTTTATTATAAAGGTAAATTAGTTGCCGATCCTGATACTATCAACTGGAATAAATACCCTAGGGAGAAGTTGCCATTTCAATTTAAGCAAGGTTCTGGAGAAGGTAATGCGCTAGGTAAATTCAAGTTTGTTTTTGATAACAGTTCAAGTATTTACTTGCACGACACGAATAATAAGTATGGTTTTAAGTTAGCGAATAGAGCAATTAGCCACGGTTGTGTACGTATTGAGCAACCTTTGAGGTTTGCAGAGTTGATGGTGAAAGATAAGTATCAATATGATAGACTGCGCATGGACGTAGATTTGCCTCCAATTGATACCACTAAAAACGAAATCTTTAAAAAGAAATTGGCTAAAAAATCTGATACCCTTAATATATTTAAGCTTAAGCCAACTTGGTATTCGCCACGTAAAAGCATTGGGGTATTTATTGCTTACTATACCGCATGGGCGGATGATAGTGGAGTTGTACAATTTAGACCAGATGTTTACAATTACGATCCTATTTTATGGGAAGCCATTAAAAGATATATGTGATCCAAAGGAATTCATCGGTTACCAATTCTTTTTTTAATTATCCTAACTATGCTCAATTTAAATGAGTAGGCGATGGACGCAATACAATATTGTAGGTGCGATCTTTCTTTTTTTCTAATCTTTTTAGTTGCATTATCTAACGTGAAATAACGGATGCACGTTGAATTTTAGTTACTGAAATTTTTTTGAATAAAAATAGACTACTAATTTGGTAGATTAAATTATTAATTTCTATATTAGCTGCCGAAATTTCAACGAATAGACAAAATAAATTCATCCCTAAGTTGCGGAGGTACATCATGTGTTAAACTATACCATAAAATAAA
>Ga0256788_1000234_pt1 | contig 16061 bp, 14 predicted proteins | sample MC6MC0939MT_FD_186355 | JGI IMG/M metagenome (GOLD analysis project Ga0256788, IMG submission 186355) | Metatranscriptome of enriched soil aggregate microbial communities from Iowa State University, Ames, United States - MC6-MC0939-MT... | ecosystem: Environmental > Terrestrial > Soil >...
ACCAGTAGTAAGACTAGCAACTTCTTGCCAGGTTCCTCCATTACGGATAAATACCTTACCGTTATTATTGTTAAGATAATAGTCGCCATCTTTAGAACTTGTAGGTTCGGAAGCAGCTACAGGTGGATTTAAATTTCCATTAGACCAAACCGCACCATTAACACCTGCTAAACCTTGAGCACCCACATCACCCTTATCACCAGGATCACCTTTATCTCCCTTTGCGCCATTTGTACCATTTATTCCCGCTTCTCCTTTAGCACCCTGCGGACCTGTTGCTCCATTGATACCGTTTGCACCATTAGCTCCAGTTTCACCCTTATCTCCTTTGTCACCCTTATCGCCCTTTAAACCTTGAGATCCCGCAGCACCTACAACACCGGGCAGACCTTGTGGTCCAGCAACACCGATATCTCCCTTGTCACCTTTCTCGCCTTTGTCTCCTTTTGCTCCAGGCAAACCTGCAGCACCCGCCAAACCTTGTGGACCAGCTAGCCCAGGATCACCCTTGTCTCCTTTATCTCCCTTATCCCCTTTTGCGCTTGCTCCTACAGCTAAATCTTCCCAGTTATTGGTATTCCATACGTTAAATTTATTGGTGGTGGTATTGTAAATCAATAAACCATTAATGGCTGTATTAGTAGTACCAGCAGCTTGAAGCACATTCCGCTGTACTTCTGTTAGTCTAGGAATTAACAAGCCTTTCTCCGTAGAGTAAATGTCTAATATCGATTTTGAATTAGGTTTATCTGTACCTATACCTATCGTTCCTGTTTGGCCATAAGCAACACCAGATAAAAACAAGAATGTTAATAAAGTAGAAATCTTCATAAGCGAAGGCGTTAAGTTTGCTGAATTGTGGGTAAACTATTACTCAAAATAAGAGTATCTTTTTCAGATTACCAAACTTATCAACATTTTTTTTGCACAAATCAGCGAAAATGTGGAAAACCCTAAAAGCATGACGAGCAATTAATTACAAAAAGCTACTCCTTTATAGCTACCGTACCGATATTTAAACTAACTTTGTTATATACAACAATATTTTTTTGATGAAACATACAATCAGTGAACTAGAGGATATCGCTTCGCAAGTAAGAAGAGATATTTTGAGAATGGTACATGCGGTACAGTCGGGACACCCAGGCGCTTCTTTGGGTTGTGCGGATTTTTTTACAGCTTTATATTTTGAGGTATTGAACCACAACCCAGAATTTAACATGGATGGCAAAGGTGAAGACCTTTTCTTCTTATCAAACGGACATATTTCGCCAGTTTGGTATAGTGTGTTGGCAAGAGCAGGCTATTTCGAAATCAGCGAGCTGAGTACTTTCAGAAAATTAGATTCGAGATTGCAAGGCCACCCTACTACACATGAAGGTTTACCAGGCGTACGTATCGCATCAGGTTCATTAGGACAAGGGCTTTCTGTAGCTATTGGTGCCGCACTTGCAAAGAAGATAGATGGCGATGCCTCTCTAGTTTTTGCTTTACTAGGTGACGGAGAGTTACAAGAAGGTCAAAACTGGGAAGCTTTTATGTTTGCTCCACACAACAAAGTTGATAACGTGATTGCTACCATCGACTATAATGGCCAGCAAATTGACGGACCAACAGAAAAAGTACTTTCATTAGAGAACTTACAAGCCAAATTTGAAGCTTTTGGATGGCACGTAATCACATCTAATGGCAACAATATGGAAGAAATTGTAAAAGCCTTGCAATATGCTAAATCATTAACTGGTAAAGGTAGACCTATCTTAAATTTAATGAGCACACAAATGGGTTATGGTGTAGATTTTATGGTTGGCACTCACAAGTGGCATGGTTCTGCGCCTAATAACGATCAATTAACTAGCGCATTAGGCCAAATTAAAGAAACAGCTGGAGACTACTAATTCACAGTACAGCGTATAGAGATATGCGTACTTAGAGAAATCGCGATACGCAATACGCCATACTCAATATTATTTTAGAAATGAAAAATTGCGGAGCAAACTTGAATACCGTAATTAACAATGTAGACTAATGAAAAAATACACATATACAGAACAAAAAGATACTCGCTCTGGATTTGGAGCCGGCTTGCATGAGGCAGGTAAAAGAAATGAAAATGTGGTTGCACTTTGTGCTGATTTGGTAGGCTCTTTGAAAATGGATGCTTTTATCAAAGACTTTCCTGAGCGTTTTTTCCAAATCGGTATTGCAGAAGCTAACATGATGGGTATTGCAGCTGGTTTAACCATCGGCGGTAAAATTCCTTTTACTGGTACTTTTGCAAACTTTTCTACTGGAAGGGTTTACGATCAAATTCGCCAATCTATTGCTTATTCTGGTAAAAACGTAAAAATTTGTGCTTCACACGCTGGCTTAACTTTAGGCGAAGACGGCGCAACTCACCAAATTTTAGAAGATATAGGTTTAATGAAAATGTTACCAGGAATGGTAGTAATTAATCCTTGCGATTATAACCAAACTAAAGCTGCAACTTTAGCCATCATGGATTACGAAGGACCAGTTTACTTACGTTTCGGCCGCCCAGTAATCCCAGTATTTACGCCAGAAGACCAAAAATTTGAGATTGGTAAGGCGTGGATGGTAAATGAAGGAACAGATGTAACTATCGTTGCTACTGGTCATATGGTTTGGAGAGCTATCCAAGCTGGTGAAGAATTAGAGAAATTAGGCATCAGTGCTGAAATTATAAATATCCACACTATTAAACCTTTGGACGAAGAAGCTATCTTAAAGTCGGTAAAGAAAACTGGATGTATCGTAACTTGCGAAGAACACAATAAATTTGGTGGTTTAGGAGAAAGTGTTTCTCGTTTCTTAACTACTACATATTTGGCTCCACAAGAATTTGTAGCTGTAGATGATAGCTTCGGCGAAAGTGCAACTCCAGATCAATTAATGACGAAATACAAGCTTGACCCAGCAGATATTGTTGCTGCTGCGCAAAAAGTGATGGCTAGAAAAGCTAAATAGTAGACAGGTATCAGGTATTAGTACCAGAAACCATGCCTAACAATATTTTATATGAAGCAAGTTGAAGACGAAGAAATACTTTCTAAATTTAGTGTTGAAAAAACACAGAATGAAGCCTTCAACTTGCTTTTAAAAAAATATCAGCAAAAAATTTATTGGCACATTAGACGTTTGGTGATAGACCACGACGATGCCGATGATTTAGTACAAGAAACCTTTGTCAAAGTATGGAAGAACCTTCAAAACTTCCGTAGCGATTCGCAACTTTACACATGGATTTACAGGATCGCTACCAACGAGTCGATCACCTTTCTCAATAGAAAAAAAAATCGCAACAATATTTCTTTAGATGAAGTTAATTCTGAATTATCAGAAACACTTGCCTCTTCCTCTTATTTCGATGGAGATAAAATTCAGCGGAAGCTACAGGAAGCAGTCTTAACCCTACCAGAAAAGCAGCGTATCATCTTCAACATGAAATATTTTGACGATATGAAATATGAAGAGATATCTGAGGTTTTAGGCACTACAGTGGGCGCTTTGAAGGCTTCTTTCCACATTGCCGTTAAAAAAATAGAGACCTTATTATTAAATGAAGATTGACATTAAACCTTTTGCGTTAAAAAGCATCATAAATACAAATGAGTAAAATGGCCGAAAATATGGAATGGGAAAACGAAGCGCCGCAATTAGCTAAACTGAAAAAATCTAATCCTTTTATAGTTCCAAATCAATATTTTGAAGAACTTGGGGAACGTATTAATCAGTCTGTATTTATCAGCATCTTAGAAAAGAAGGAAAACGTAGGTTTTAATGTTCCATCCAATTATTTTGAAACGCTAGAAAGTCAAATCCAGGCTAGAGTTACTTTAGAACAATTTAAAGATGAAACAAAGGGTTTCGCAGTTCCATCTGGTTATTTTGAGAATTTGCAGCAAAACATTATTGCAAAAACTACCGAAACCAAGGTTGTAAAAACTGTAAAACTTTGGCATCAGCCTTTTTTTAAATATGCCGTTGCCGCTTGTTTGGTAATTGCATCTACTACAGGTTGGTTTGCAAACGTTCATTTTCAAAATAAGCAATTGCGTAAAACCGAATTGGCAAAAGAGCAAATATTATACGACATTGACGAAAGTGTAATTTTAGAATACCTACAAGAAAGCCAAAATGTCAAAACCGCCAACGTAACCGATGGCGAAATGGAAAGTTATATTTTAGACAATTTCTCTACGAATGATTTATCCAACAATTTATAAAAATATGAAAAAGCTAATTTTTGCACTGTTAATTTTCGCACCATTTTTAGCACTGGCCCAAGGGCCGCGTGGTGGTGGTGGCGAAAAAATGGAAGCTAGAAAAGTGGCTTGGTTAACTACAAAATTAGATTTATCGGCAGAAGATGCTAAAATTTTCTGGCCAATCTATAACGATTACGTGAGAGAACTTTCTACTTTAAGAAAAGAGCGCACTCAAAAAATGATCAGCTTTAGAAAGTTAAAAGAAATTGAAGATTTAGATGATGAAGAAATTCAAACCTTAATTTTAAACGACTTTAATTTTAGACAACGCGATTTGAATATCGAACGTAAATACTATAACAAATTCAAATCTAATTTACCAATTAAAACGGTAGGTAAGTTCTATAGGGCACAAGAAGCTTTCAAAAAAGAAATATTGCAGCAATATAGAGCCGCAATGCCTGCGCCAACAACGAATTAAATCACACGATTGATAATTTGAGAAAAGTCCCGACGTAGCATTGGGACTTTTTTATTTGACAGCATTTAGAAAAAACTAACGCACAAATCTGCTACTTTTGTGCCATGCTTACCCAACGACAACTTTTTTTAAAACATAACGCCCAAACCTCTGACACACCTTTATTACTCGAATTTGTAAAAGCTGAAGGAACTAAGATGTACAATACTGAAGGCAAAGCATATTTGGATTTAATTGCAGGCATTGGCGTAAGTAATGTTGGACATTGCCATCCAAATGTAGTTGCAGCGGTACAAAAACAAGTGGCCACTTACATGCACTTAATGGTTTATGGCGAGTTTGTACAAAGTCCGCAGGTGAATTTTGCAACTGCTTTAGCATCGGTTTTACCAAATAGTTTAAATAGCACCTACTTTGTAAATTCTGGCGCAGAAGCAGTAGAAGGCGCTATGAAATTAGCCAAACGCTATACTGGCAGAACGGGTTTTGTGGCTTGTAAAAATGCGTATCACGGAAGTACACAAGGTGCAGAAAGTTTAATGGAAAGTGATTTCTATTCTGCTGGATATGGTCCGTTTCTCCCAAATGTGAGTTTCATTAACCATAATAACATTGCTGATTTAGCAAAAATAACTACTGATGTTGCTGCTGTTTTTGTAGAACCCATACAAGGTGAAGCAGGCATTAGGGTTGCCGACCAAAATTATATGGACGCCTTGAGGGCGAAATGTAACGAAACTGGAACGCTATTAGTATTCGATGAGATACAATCGGGCTTCGGTAGAACTGGGAAAATGTTTGCGTTTGAACATTACAATGTAGTTCCTGATATTTTGCTACTAGCCAAAGGAATTGGTGGTGGAATGCCAATCGGTGCTTTCATCAGTTCCCTAGAAATTATGTCTGTACTATCTTACAATCCAATTTTAGGGCACATGACTACCTTTGGTGGGCATCCAGTTTGTTGCGCCGCTGGTTTGGCAACGTTAAATACTTTGTTAGATGAAAATATTGTAACCGAAGTAGATGCCAAAGGAGAACTCTTTAAAAAGTTATTACAACATCCAGCAATTACAGAAATTAGAGGAAAAGGATTGATGCTGGCAGTAGGTTTTGATAGTTTTGAAACCAATAAAGCCATCATCGACGCTTGCATTGAAGACGGCATAATTAGCGATTGGTTTTTACACTGCAGTGATGCCATGCGCATTGCTCCTCCGCTTATCATTACAGAGCAAGAAATTAAAGAAGCCTGTGCCATTATTTTGAAAAATATCGAAACCGTAACTAAAAACCCACTACCAAACTGATCCTGAATTTATTTCAGGACCTGCTTTAAAATAAAATCTATATCGACATGGAAATCATTCAAGAAAACGACGAACGAAGAGGCTTTTTCAAGGCTGTAGCAGATGGCAAAGAAGCAGGATTAATGACTTATACTTGGGCTGGCTCAACTAAATTCATTATAGACCATACCGAAGTTAACCCAGAATTTAAAGGCAAGGGTGTTGGCTTAGAGCTGGTAATGAAAGCAGTAGACTATGCAAGAGCTAAGCAGTTAAAAATTATGCCATTGTGCCCTTTTGCGAAATCGGTATTTGATAAACATACTGAGATTGGAGATGTGTTGTTTTAATCTTTCCCCGTCATTGCTAGCTCGACTGGCAATCGTAATGCTTTAACAATAGAATGTATACGCTTTAAGATTGCTTCGTTCCTCGCAATGACGATAAAGCAGACTTTTCTCTCCCCTTTGGGGAGAGATGCCGAAGGCAGAGAGGGGATTTAACTCATCTTCTGCCTTTTTATCAAATAAGCTTCCAAAACAGGTTTAAAGCCAGCATTAATGTCAGCATCAATCATATCAATTTTATATTGCGCACACTTAAGCGCCAAATTTTTCTTGTAATCAGACATCTGTGCCAAGTAAGCATCCTTAACTTTCGATGCGTGTGCCTTCAGTATTGTGCCAGTCTCCATATCTACAAACTCATAAGGTCTATTTTCGAAGTTAAAATCCAACTCCTTACTTTTATCAGCAACATTAAAAACCACTACCTCGTGCTTATTAAATTTAAGATGCTGTAGAGCCGCAAATAATTTATCCAACCTTTCGGTGCTATTGGCCGTCTGTAGCATATCGCTAAAAATCACCACCAAAGAACGTTTATGAATTAAATCTGCGATTTGATGCAACGCCAACGATAAATCTGTTTGCACATTCAATTTCGAGGCTGCCAAAACATCCTCCAGTTGATTAAACAAAAACTTTTGATGCACACTGGTAGACTTAGCAGGCGTATTCAATTTCAGTTCATCAGTAAACAAACTTAAACCAAAAGCATCACGCTGGCGTTTGAGCAAGTAAATTAACGCCGCCGTACTTTGTACTGCGAAAGTGAGCTTGTTGTACTTATCATCAGGAAAATACATTGATGATGATACGTCAATCACAAACTGACAACGTAAATTCGTTTCCTCTTCGTAACGCTTGCTAAATAGTTTATCCGTTTTAGCGAACAACTTCCAATCAATACTTTTTACGCTATCGCCATTGTTATATAATCGGTGCTCGGCAAACTCTACCGAAAACCCATGAAAAGGACTTTTATGCAAGCCAGTAATAAAACCCTCTACCACTTGTTTGGCTAAAAGTTCCAAGCTGCTTTCAAATCTAATCTCCTCGGGCTTTTGCGATTTTTGCATACCCTAAAACTAACGAAAAAATCTTGTTTAGCTTATATCACTAGCTAATGCATGATATTATTTATTTGAAAAGCAATGCCATAACACAGATCATAGTCAGTCCTGTTATTCGCTCATACGCCTACAGGCCTTATCCTCCAGGCCGGTATCCGCTACTCCCAGGTTTAAAAAATAAATGCGGTGTTCCAATTGAAGTAATTGATAGTAGAACATGACATAGCGCATTATTATGATATTGCTAGCAATAATAAAATCTCAGCTATTTTTTCAGATATTTAAAATAAATAGTTATACATATCCGACTTAATTTGGTTGGCTTTGCACAGCTACATAGCATATAAATACAAGTTATAGGGCATTTTAAAATGACAGACAATGGTAGATATCGATAGACGAAAAAAATTGGCATTGCACTTTCGACAGGACAAATAAGCAATGACGAATTTGAAAAAAGGGTTATGGAAGACATAACTTATGGTTCGTTACCCGAACAATATTATCGAGCAAATGAAAGTAATAGAGACGACAGCGTTATCAGACCAATTTTGGAATTTTCTTGGTGCTTATACAACGACACATACAATCACAAGCTGACAGGTAAGCACAAACTTTCAGACGAACAAATTAAAGAAATTGCAAGGTTCATACTTTTTCTTCATCCAGACCTTGAATATGACTGGACGTATGTTGATTTGACAAATCCAGTAATTCGATTTTCATTCACCGACATTTTAAAAAGTATAATTACTCTTGGGCAACATTACCGTGACTTAAATCTAAAACGAGAAGAAGAATTTGAGTTAATGAAAAAAACGGGAGACTTTGAACTGTGGCCATTTAAGACGAGGGCTGAATATGAAGAACAACTAAAGCGACAACCGTTTCTAAATGGACAAGAAAAAACGACCGCATAACAGCACATTTGCAATAGGCGGGGTTTCGTGCTCCGCAGACAGTTTTGTAATAGCGGAAAATTTGTATCTTCGAATAAACATTAATGCTCCGAAATCCGCCAAATCGCCAAGCGCCAAACCGTTAGCAGGCATTGTAAAATGACATTTAAAGACGACATATTAGAACGAATAAAAACTGACTTTTCAGAAGATGCAGAAAAAGCGACGACAATGTTAATTTACGCAATCAAAAAAAATCACTATCTGAAAACAGACAGAGTTATTCGTTGTATCATATTTTAGCAAAAGGTAACTTGAAAGACTTGAATAAATACATTGAAATTGCAACTTTGACACTATAGATGTATTCTATCGGCAAAGTATGAAGCATTAAAAGATAATTAAATGCGGAAACGTGTAAGAGACTTCAATAAAATCTTTAAAGAATGTACAAACAATGTGAATGAAAAATAAATGGAACCAAAAAACCTTTCAGAACTAACAGACGAAGAATTGCTAAAGGAAGCAAAAAAAGTAAAAACAGATGCTATCATCAATGCTGTTTTTATTGGATTTTTAGTCGGCGTGATATTTTATAGTATTGTTAATAAAAGCGTAGGATTTCTCACATTAATCCCTGTGTATTTAGCTTATAAGTTGCTCAATAAACCAAAATACAACAAGGAGGAATTAGAAAGACTTTTAAAGGAAAGAAATTTAAAATAGCAAAGAGAAGATGGAAGACAATGATATTTTCTTAAAACTTAAGTCAATATTGAAGCGATATGAGCCGCAGCTTGCGCTAGTTCACGATAAAAGTGATAACTACTATTTAAACACTCAAATTTCTGAACACAATAAAAAAGCGGAGTTTTTTGGTGCTGTACAAAGTAAAAAATCTTACATAGCATTTCATTTAATGCCTGTTTATTACTATCCAGAATTATTAGAGAACTTAAGCCCCGAACTTAAAAACCAAATGCAGGGCAAATCCTGCTTTAATTTCAAAAAAACTGATGAAAAGCTTTTCGATGAGTTAAATACATTAACGAAAAACTGTTTTGAAAAATATCAGTTCTTAAAAAAGATATAGCAAACACATATACATTTGCATTGCCATCCAAATTTAGCTAATCACCTATAGCTGAGCTCAATAATTTTCATTAAGTTAGTACTACGGCAATTTCCCAAAAAAGCAATCAGCGAAATTGGCCGAAAGTAAATTAAAAACTAGCCAAATGAAAAAAGTTATTTTGTTAATGATAATTGGTTTATGGTTTTTAGAAACCTCGGCCCAAACCTACGATGGTCTTTTAAAATTGGAATCTGTGGCGCAGAAAGTGTATTTCAGCGCTAATGCGAAAGACAGGGCTGTGAGTATTTTAGGAGATGTATCAAAGGCCGAAGAGTATTTCAAGAAGCAGTTTAACGTACAGCCAGATTATACTTTGTTAGTGCTGTCTCCTACCGACTGGAAAAAGTTTGCACATCCTGCGGCGATATATGGTATTCCGCATTATTTACCTGATGGCAGATTGGTAGTAGCTTCGGAAAACAACGACTTTTGGAAAAGAAATGTACCACCTATAGATAAAATTCCGAATGAGCTTGCCCAAAGATTAAAAGCTACTTACACCGATAAAAATGGAGAAATTAATTTAACCCTAGCTTTCGACTTACTTGCCGTTCACGAATTGGGACATGCTTTTCAGAAAGCAGCTGGAATGGTTAAACAGCGTAACTGGCTAAACGAATTACTTTGCAATGTTTTACTGCACACTTATTTGGCAGAAAAAAATCCTAAATCACTTCCTTTTATTACCGTGTTTACGCAAGTTAATGCAGCTTCATTTCCGGCTGAAAGATTGAAATTTAATAAACTTGTAGACTTTGATGCGTATTACAACGAAATAGCTCAGCAACACCCTGATAATTATGGTTGGTACCAATGTAGGTTTCATGTTGTAGCCGGTCAAATTTATGATGCTGGAGGCGTTATGGCAATGAATAGTCTGTGGAATGCTTTGCAAAAGCAAAAAGAAAAATTAGATGACACTGCCCTAAACCAATTGCTGTCGCAAACGCATCCAGCACTGAAGGAAGCGGTGTTAAACTGGGATAAAAGGTAATCGCTTAAACTAATAAAATATAGGGATAAAAAGTTAATCTTAATGTTGGCTTTAAATCTTTGTTATTAGTTACAAACTAAGAAACACTGCTTTAATCTGAAATCAGTTTAATTTTAACGACATTCACCGCTTTAGCTATACTGCATTTAGTAAATATACATCTGGAAAGTAAGAATCCCCGATTTTGACCAGGCTAAAACGATTAGCGGCACTGGCGGAAAATAAGGACTACAGGAGTGCCTTTTTATAAAAAATCCCGATGCATTAACGTGCATCGGGATGGTATATTATTGAGATAAGTAAAACCTACTCTTATAATTGGCCGTCTAATTTACCAGCTAATACTGATTTTGGCACTGCGCCAATTTGCTTATCTACTACTTCTCCATTTTTGAAGTATAACAACGCTGGGATGTTACGGATACCAAACTGCATAGAAATTTGAGGATTGTTATCAACGTTTACCTTGCCAACTAAAGCCTTACCTTCGTATTCTTTAGCAATTTCTTCTACAACTGGACCAACCATACGGCAAGGACCGCACCATTCTGCCCAAAAATCTACCAAAACTGGTTTATCTGATTTTAATACTAATTCTTCGAAATTAGCATCTGTTATTTCTAAAGCCATATCTAAATTTTTTATGTTACAAATATATTATCAATTGTGATGCCATCAATAACCTCGTGTCATTTTGACATTAACATGGTTGAAGGTAGAGTGCTTAAAGGCATAGGGTAAAAATCTGTCGTCTTATAGCAGGCAATCTTAAACCTTCCGCCTTCCAGCCCTTTACCTTAATTCAACCTATACTCCACAAAATCCATTTTCTTTATTTCATTTAAGAACTGATTATTTGGATTTACCTTTTTGTTCTTTGAAGGCATTTCCAATTTTAATCCTTTTTCTATATCATAAACCTCAAAATTGAGCTTACAGTTTTGGTTTTCGCTACTTTCTGAATTTTCTTCTAAAATGGCCTGTATCTGCTGCATAAAACTGTCGTTTACCGCTTCTATTGGAAATAAAAGTGTAAGCGATTTTGTCAGTTTATCCCGAAGCCCAGAAAGCAAATCTATACTCGTGATCTTAAACTCCCAGTCGCCTTCTTTACCAAAACGTAAACCTAATTTACCGCGTATTTGCAAGAAATAGCCTTCGGTTAAAAACTGCTTAAACTTCAAGAAATCATCGCCAAACAATGCAATTTCGCAACTGTCATCATAATCTTCGAATACAAAAATACCGAAAGGCTTTCCAGTTTTTGTAATACGTTGCGAAGCTGTTCCTACTAATCCACCTACAATTAATTCTCGATTTTTTAGACCTTCAAACTCTGACATTACTTCCTCATTCGTATCGCCCATTCTCACTTTATTTATGATAGTAAGATGTTTAACCTTGTAAGGGCAATACCTATCTAATTCGAAACGATAATCGTCCAATGGGTGGCCAGAAAGGAAAATTCCAATGGCATCCTTCTCGTACTTTAATCTGTCAATTAAACCCCATTCTGGCGCTACTGCAAAAGTTGGTTCTAAAATTAAGTCGGCTTTTGAACCTCCAAATAAGGACGATTGCGATGAGTTTTGATTATTCTGAAAATCATTGGCGTACTTAATCAGCTTCTCAATACCATTAAGTTTATCGTTAGCACCTATGAAAAAATACTGCGCTCGGTGATAGCCAAAAGCATCGAATGCGCCGCCATACACGAAACTCTCGTAAGCCTTTTTATTAACGATACGCGTATTAGAGCGTTTAGCAAATTCAAAAACGGTTGGGTAATGTCCGTTCTCCAGCCTTTCTTCAATGATACTCTCTACCGCTTTCTCTCCTACACCTTTTACCGCCGATAATCCAAAGCGAACTTCACCTTTGGCATTTACCGAGAATTTCATGTCAGATTCGTTCACATCAGGACCCAATACCGTTACGCCCATTTGGCGGCATTCTTCCATAAAAAATGCCACTTGTTTAATGTCGCTCATGTTATTGGATAGTACCGCAGCCATATATTCTGCTGGATAATGTGCTTTCAAATAAGCCGTTTGATAAGCGATCCAAGCGTAGCAAGTAGAGTGCGATTTGTTGAAGGCATAAGATGCAAATGCTTCCCAGTCTTTCCAGATTTTCTCTAACGTTGCCGCTGCGTGTCCTTTTTCTGAAGCCTGTTTCACAAATTTAGGCTTCATTTTATCGAGTACATCTTTCTGCTTTTTACCCATAGCCTTACGCAAAACGTCGGCCTCACCTTTGGTAAAACCAGCCAACTTTTGCGATAAAAGCATTACCTGCTCTTGGTAAACTGTAATTCCGTAGGTTTCTTTCAAATACTCTTCGCAGGCATCTAAATCATAAGTAATAGGCTCGGTACCATGCTTACGTTTTACGAAACTCGGAATATATTCCATTGGCCCAGGACGATACAATGCGTTCATGGCAATTAAATCTCCAAATACTGTAGGTTTTAATTCCTTCATGTATTTCTGCATTCCCGGACTTTCATACTGGAAAATACCAATGGTTTCGCCACGTTGGAAAAGCTCATAAGTGGCCACATCATCTATCGGAAAACTATCCGGATCCAGATCTATGTTATGCCTTTTTTTCACCAACTTCACCGTATCCTTAATTAGGGTTAGCGTTTTTAACCCCAAGAAATCCATTTTTAGTAGACCCGCACTTTCAACCACTGAGTTATCAAACTGGGTTACATACAAATCACTGTCTTTGGCGGTAGCTACAGGCACAAAATTGGTAATATCTGATGGCGTAATGATTACACCACAGGCATGGATACCCGTGTTGCGCACCGAACCTTCCAATACAATGGCTTGCTGTAACGTTTCGGCTGCTAAATCTTTTCCTCCCGCTAAGCCTTTCAGCAAATTCACATTCTCAAATTCATCAGGACGTAAAGCTTCTTTTAAAGCCTTTTCTTCTAAGTTGAAGATTTTGGCCAGCTTCATGTTTGGTACTAACTTGGCCACCTTGTCAGCCTCAAAAAGTGGCAGATCTAATACCCTAGCCGTATCTCTAATAGAAGATTTGGCAGCCATGGTACCATAGGTGATGATTTGTGCCACCTGACTAGAACCGTATTTATTGATCACGTAATCCATTACACGACCACGACCCTCGTCATCAAAGTCGATATCAATATCGGGCATGGAAACACGATCTGGGTTAAGGAAACGCTCAAAAAGTAGGTCGTACTTAATAGGATCGATATTGGTAATACCCAAACAATAAGCTACCGCAGAACCTGCAGCCGAACCACGGCCTGGCCCTACAGACACATCTCTACGACGGGCTTCGGCAATAAAATCTTGTACAATCAAAAAGTAACCAGGATAACCTGTTTTTTCGATGGTTTGTAATTCGAAGTCTAGACGTTCAGTAATGTCTGGCGTTAACTCTCCATAACGTTTCTCTGCCCCAACATAAGTTAAATGGCGTAGGAATTTATTCTCTCCACGTTTACCGCCATCTTCCTCATCTTCTGCTACCAAAAATTCTTCTGGAATATCGAATTTAGGTAATAACACTTCCCTGGCCAGCTTATAGCTTTCTATTTTATCTATTACCTCTTGGATATTGATAATGGCATCTGGAACATCGGTAAACAAGGTTTTCATCTCGTCTGCCGACTTGAAATAGTATTCGTGATTAGGCATGCCATACCTAAAACCTCTACCACGACCAATAGGTGTAGCCAGCTTTTCGGCATCTTTTACACACAATAAAATATCGTGAGCATGCGCATCTTTTTTATTTACGTAATAAGTATTGTTGGTAGCCACCATTTTCACTTGGTGCTCTGCCGCCATTTTAACCAACACTTCGTTTACACGGTCTTCATTTTCTTGACCATGACGCATCAGCTCGATATAGAAATCTTCTCCAAATTGCTCCTTCCACCAAAGCAAAGCTTCTTCCGCCTGTTTCTCCCCTATATTTAAGATTTTGCTTGGAATTTCACCATACATATTCCCTGTCAATACAATCAGGTTTTCTTTGTATTGTTCTACCACAGTTCTATCTATCCTCGGCACATAATAAAAGCCTTTGGTATAAGCTATGGACGACATTTTAGCCAAATTATGGTAACCTTGCTTGTTCTTCGCTAGAAAAACAACCTGGTAGCCGCTGTCTTTTCTGGTTTTGTCGGTATGGTCATCACAAACAAAAAACTCAACACCAATAATGGGTTTAATGACCGTCGCCGTTGGCTTTTCACCTTTTTCTATGGCTTCAGCATTTTTTGCTTCCGCACTTTTGTTATGGTTAAGTACATTATTCACAAAGTGGAAAGCACCCATCATGTTGGCATGATCGGTAATGGCTACCGCTGGCATACCTTTTTCTGCTGCAGCCTTAACCAAAGCGGGCACACTAATGGTACTTTGCAATACTGAGAACTGCGTATGATTATGCAAGTGCACAAAAGTAGCGTCTGCTAAGGCAGCTTTATTTTCTACTAAAGTTTGTTTAGAAACGCCACCAGTATCTGCACCTTTTCTCTTTCTAATTTCATCTGAAGCAGCCTTTAAGTTAATGTGTTTTAAACCAACAGACTCAATTGCAAAAGGATTGGCTTCCTTAAATCGCAGAAAATAATCAGTATCAACCTGTAGCTCTTCTTTGGTAAAAACCTGCTTTTTGATCAATTCCAAGAAACAGCGGGTAGTTGCTTCTACGTCGGCAGTAGCATTGTGCGCTTCTCCAAATGGCACACCAAATAAATACTGGTGTAATTCGGTTAGTGTAGGCAATTTAAACTTACCACCCCTACCTCCCGGGATCTTCAGTAACTCTGCGGTAACTTCTGTACAAGTATCCAATACTGGCATATCAGCCAACATATTTTCTACTCCAAAACGGTGAAGCTCGCAGCCCATAATGTTGATATCGAACTTAATGTTCTGGCCAACTACAAACTTAGCTTTACCCAACACTTCATTAAACTTCTCCAACACATCTGCCAATGCCACCCCTTGCTCTTGCGCCAACTCGGTAGAAATCCCGTGAATTCGCTCTGCATCATACGGAATGTTAAAACCTTCTGGTTGCACCAAATAATCGGCGTGCTCCACCATATTTCCTAGCTCATCGTGCAGCTGCCACGCAATTTGAATACAACGCGGCCAATTGTCCGTATCGGTAATTGGGGCATTAAAATTACGTGGTAAACCTGTGGTTTCTGTATCGAAAATTAAGTACATAATGGAGAAAATGAGAATATCAAAATTAACGAAAAATTAAGCCGTTTAAGTCACGAAATTATCAACATCCATTACCTATTGTGTATGAAGGTTTTTGAGGTTTTTCAATTTTTAAGGATAATTAAATTTGCGTAGTTTTACGCCTATAAGCTCTAACCTTAGGATATAAAATGGACTTTAACTTTAATGGCTACGGACTAGTTCTCCTATTTTTTGGAGCCTTAACGGCTATTTTAGCAGTTTATATTTCAAACGAGGCACCAATGTGGTGCGGTGGTTTGGTCTAATGATGGGTTCTAATGCCATTTGGTCAATCGCCTACGGCCTGGAACTTTCTAGCCACAACTTAGAGCAGGCTTTATTTTTCATCAATTTAGAATACATCGGCATTG
>Ga0256788_1000260_pt1 | contig 14636 bp, 12 predicted proteins | sample MC6MC0939MT_FD_186355 | JGI IMG/M metagenome (GOLD analysis project Ga0256788, IMG submission 186355) | Metatranscriptome of enriched soil aggregate microbial communities from Iowa State University, Ames, United States - MC6-MC0939-MT... | ecosystem: Environmental > Terrestrial > Soil >...
CGACCTGCGGCTTGCCGACGTTGGCCTCGACCTTGAACTCGCGACGCATGCGGTCGACGAGGATGTCGAGGTGGAGCTCGCCCATGCCGCCGATGACGGTCTGGCCGGTCTCCTCGTCGAGCTCGACCGAGAAGGTCGGATCCTCTTCGGCGAGCTTCTGGATCGCGGTGCCCAGCTTCTCCTGGTCGGACTTGGTCTTGGGCTCGATCGAGACCTGGATGACCGGGTCCGGGAACGTCATCGATTCGAGGACGATCGGGTTGTCCTGCGCGCACAGGGTGTCACCGGTCGTGGTGTCCTTCAGGCCGATCATCGCGTAGATGTGGCCCGCGACAGCCTCGTCGACCGGGTTCTCCTTGTTGGCGTGCATCTGGAAGAGCTTGCCGATGCGCTCCTTCTTGCCCTTGGTCGCGTTGAGGACCTGGGCACCCGGCTCGATACGACCCGAGTAGACGCGCACGAAGGTGAGCTTGCCGAAGAACGGGTGCGCAGCGATCTTGAAGGCCAGAGCCGAGAACGGCTCTTCCTTGCTGGGCTTACGCGTGAGGATGGTCTCCTCGTCGTTCAGCTTGTGGCCCTCGACCTCACCGATGTCCAGCGGGTTCGGGAGGTAGTCGATGACCGCGTCGAGCATGGGCTGAACGCCCTTGTTCTTGAACGCGGAGCCACACAGCACCGGGTACAGCTCGGAGGCGACCGTCATCTTGCGGATGGCGCCCTTGATCTCCTCGACCGTGAGCTCCTCGCCGCCGAAGTACTTCTCCATGAGAGCTTCGTCGGACTCGGCAACGGTCTCGAGCAGCTTCTCGCGGTACTCGGCAGCCTTGTCGGCCAGATCCGCGGGGATCTCCTCGATGGTCGGCTCGGTACCGGTCGGCACGACGCCGCGCCACGTGATGGCCTTCATCTCGACGAGGTCGACGACGCCGTCGAAGTCGTCCTCGGCGCCGATCGGCAGCTGCAGGACGAGCGGCTTCGCGCCCAGGCGATCGATGATGGTCTGCACGGTGAAGTAGAAGTCCGCGCCCATCTTGTCCATCTTGTTGACGAAGCAGATGCGCGGAACGTCGTACTTGGCAGCCTGGCGCCAGACCTGCTCGGACTGGGGCTCGACGCCCTCCTTGCCGTCGAACACGGCAACGGCGCCGTCGAGCACGCGCAGCGAACGCTCGACCTCGACCGTGAAGTCGACGTGGCCGGGGGTGTCGATGATGTTGATCTGGTTCTTGTTCCAGAAACAGGTGACAGCAGCGGAGGTGATGGTGATACCACGCTCCTTCTCCTGCTCCATCCAGTCGGTCGTCGACGCACCGTCGTGGGTCTCACCGATCTTGTAGTTCACACCGGTGTAGAAGAGGATGCGCTCGGTCGTGGTGGTCTTGCCGGCATCGATGTGCGCCATGATGCCGATGTTGCGGACCTTGTTCAGGTCGGTCAGCACTTCCTGTGCCACAGGATTCTTCCCCGCTCGTTGATCGTGTCGGCCTTTGTGGGGCCACGTCTCTTTTTCTTGTCAGCCGGCCCGGTGACGGAGCCGACACAGTAGTGACAACGCCAGGCCGAGGGATTCGGTGCCCGGAGGCTCCCTCGGCCTGGCGCGGTATCACCAGCGGTAGTGCGCGAACGCCTTGTTGGCTTCAGCCATCTTGTGGGTGTCCTCGCGACGCTTGACAGCGGCACCGAGGCCGTTGCTCGCGTCCATGAGCTCGTTGGCGAGGCGCTCGACCATGGTCTTCTCACGACGGGCGCGCGAGAAGGTCACCAGCCAGCGCAGGGCCAGCGTGGTGGAGCGACCCGGACGAACCTCGACCGGAACCTGGTAGGTGGCGCCACCGACACGACGGCTGCGAACCTCGAGGGCGGGCTTGACGTTGTCGAGCGCACGCTTGAGGGTGACGACCGGATCGGTGCCGGTCTTCTCGCGAGCCTGCTCGAGGGCACCGTAGACGATGCGCTCTGCAGTGGACTTCTTGCCGTCCAGCAGGATCTTGTTGACGAGCTGGGTGACCAGCGGCGAACCGTAGACCGGATCCGCGACGAGCGGCCGCTTGGGAGCGGGACCCTTACGAGGCATCAGCCCTTCTCCTTCTTCGCGCCGTAGCGGCTACGCGCCTGCTTGCGGTTCTTGACACCCTGGGTGTCCAGCGAGCCACGGATGATCTTGTAGCGCACACCCGGAAGGTCCTTCACACGACCGCCGCGGACGAGCACCATCGAGTGCTCCTGCAGGTTGTGGCCCTCACCCGGGATGTAAGCGGTGACCTCGACAGAGCTGGTCAGGCGCACACGGGCGACCTTCCGCAGCGCGGAGTTCGGCTTCTTCGGGGTGGTGGTGTACACGCGAGTGCACACGCCACGACGCTGCGGGCTGCCCTTCAGGGCCGCGGTCTTGACCTTGGCGGCCTTGTCGCGGCGGCCCTTGCGGACCAGCTGGTTGATGGTTGGCATGTACCGGCTTTCTTTCTTCGGTTCCAGACTGCTCAGTCGAGCAACACTGGCTGTTCTGAAATTAGGGATCCATCGGTTGGGGCAAGGAAGCAACTGCCCCGCACCCATCCTCGTGCACACGAGGTCGGGCGTGTCGCGTACCCCCACACAGGCAGCCGGATGCTCGCACCTGCAGAAACCGCAGAATTGCGTGCACGGCAATGCCCCGCATAGGCACACAGATCGGCCCGATCACGCCGGAGAGGAGCCTGCGGAGCGACCCCAGCGGTCGGACACGACCCCCAACGATACCCGGCGGCGACGTTGGAGGTCAAAGCGGGTCGGGCGTGCTATGCCGCGAGGTCGAGTGTGGACTCGACCAGCACCGATGCCGCCGCGCACGGATCGGCCCCGCCCCCGGCGCGATACTGCACCCACCATCCGACGACACCACCCGCAGGGAATCCCACTGTGATGCCGCAGCTGCCCGGATCGGCGGGAGGCCGCGCGAGCACGGCACGCCGGCCGCCGACGGTGACGTCCTCGACCTCGTACCCGAGCCGTTCCGACGTCCGCGCCTCCACCGCGAGGGTCCCCGTCTCGAACCAGTCGAACGTCACGCGGGCCGGACCGGTGGCGCCGTGCACGGTCCAGCGGCAGATCGCGCCCAGGAACCCCCGCTCGATCGTGTCCCCTCCGACGATCTCGGTGATCCGCTCGGGAGCGACGACGTCACACTCGGTGAGCAGGGAAGCGTAGTCGGACGAGTGGCCGGCGCCGAACCCCTGCGGCACCGGCGTGCCCGTCACGGACTCGGCGCAGCCACCCAGGAGGACCGCCACCGCCGCGACACCCGCCGTCCGCACGAGGAGCCCGAATCGCGACACCTCACTGCCCCCTTGCCACGGTCAGTTCTGCGAGATGACGGGCCGCGACACACGGATCGGCGGTGGGGTCGGTCTTGCCGTACGAGATAGACCAGTGCACGAAGTCGTCGCCGAACTGCACTCCCAGTTCGCACAGCCGACTCGACAGCGACGATTCGAATCCGGGGTGCCCGCCGATCTCGATGTCGGCGGCGGGTCGTCCGATCATTTCGCTACCGGCTCGCTCGCGTCCGATCGGGCTGCCCCGGTACCACGAGAACGAGAAGTGAGGAGCGTTCCGGTCCTGGTCCGGCGATGTCTGCCACTCGCAACCGACGGAGTTGCGGACCACACCCGCGAAGCTCGGGACGCCGACCGCCTCGGCGACTTCCTCGTCCGTGATCGACCCGCATTCGCCGAAGAAGGGGCCTGCACCGGCCGCGCCGGACTCCGCCGCGCCGGGCTCCTCGCTCGAACCTCCCCGGCCGCAGCCCGCAACCAGCAACGCGACGGTCACGAGAACTGCAACCGGACATCCCAGCCTTCTCGCCGCCATGACGCGGAACTGTACCGCCCGCACCTCGCCCGGAGCGGGCGTCACACCACGGTGTGCGCCGCCCCCACCGGGGCGAGCGCGGCGTCGAGCTGCGCGGCCCAGCTCTTGACGATGTCGGTGCGGCGGCGCGAGTCGTCCGTGAGCACGTCGGCCAGCCCGAGCCCGCGGGCGAGGTCGAGTGTCGCCTGCACGAGTCGGCGCACCGCGGGATCCGAGTCGTCCACGCCGAGGCTCTCGACGGCGGTCCGGTGCGCGATGCGTCCGAACCGTTCCTCGAGGGGCAGCACGCGGGCCCGCAGCTCCGGATCCGCGGCCGCCGCGGTCCACACCTGGAGTGCGGCCTTGAACAGCGTGCCGGTGTAGTAGTCGACGAGACGCGCCACCACAGCCTCGGTGCGGCCCTCCCCCGCCGGCAACTCGGTGACCTCGCGGCGCGCCTGCTCCATCCGGCTGTCGAACATGAACTCGAGCGCCGCCGTGATGAGGTCCTCACGCGTCGGGAAGTGGTGCTGCGCCGCGCCGCGCGACACCCCCGCGCGCTGCGCGACGACCGCGACCGTGGTGGCAGACCAGCCGAACTCGGCCAGACAGTCGACCGTGGCGTCCAACAGCCGATGTCGTGTCAGCCGGCTTCGATCCTGTTGTGGTGCGCGCATCGGCGTAGTCCTCTCCGGTGTCTTCCGGTGCCGTTCGGGTGCGAACTCCGCCTTGTGGGTGGTGGTTCACGGATAATCCAGTAAACACTGCGCCAGTAAGGGTAACCTTCGTCACATTCGCATTGCGGAAGGGTCTCGGGCACGTTACTAATTCTCCTTAGGGAAGGTTTACCTACCTTCCGAATCGCATCGATCACAAGGAGACCTCATGTCCTCTGCCGAGCTCATTCCCGTTGCCGACTTCCTCGTCGATTTCGTCGGTGCCGCCGGTGACTTCTTCTCCGGCCTCAGCTTCTTCCTGGGCTCGCTCGACGCGGTCTCGGCGCTCTTCCCGGCTGCCTGATCCGACCTGCCGGACGGCGCCCGTTCCCGCCAGGGGACGGGCGCCGTCCGCGTCTCAGCCTCCGGCCGCCCACGACGGTTGCCGCTTCTGCAGGAAGGCCGTCACACCCTCGACGGCCTCGGGACTTCCGAAGAGCCGAGCAGACTGCGCCGCAAGGGATTCCCCGAAGCTGTCGAAGTCGGCGAGCATCTTCGCGGTGGTGAGTTTCTTGGACTCCGCCAGCCCCTGCGGCGAGCATTTCCGCAACGTCTCGATCAGTTCCTGCACCGCCTCCCCCGAATCCTGAACCGCCTCGCTGATCAACCCGATCGCCTCGGCCTCGTGGGGGCCGAACTTCTCCCCGGTCAGGAAGTACCGACCGGCGGCGCGCGAGGTCAGCCTGGGGAGCACCGTCAGCGAGATGATCGACGCGGCGAGACCCAGGCGCGCCTCGGTCAGGGCGAAGGTGCTGTCCGGCCCCGCGACGACGATGTCGCACGCCCCCACCAGCCCCATACCGCCGGCACGCACGTGCCCGTCCACCCGCGCGATCACCGGCTTCGGTAGCCGGACGATCGCCCGCAGCAGCTCCGTCATCTGCTGCGTCCGTTCCGCGGCGAGATCCGCGGGACTCGCGTCGGCCCCCGCGGCGCTCGCCTCCGACAGGTCCGCGCCCGCACAGAACGTGCCGCCGGTGTGCGTCAGCACCACGGTGCGCACCCGGTCGTCGGCGGCGGCGTCGTCCAGCCCTCGTCGCAACTGCTCGACCAGGCTGCTCGAGATCGCGTTGCGGTTGTGCGGCGAATCGAGTGTCAGCGTGGCGATTCCGTCAGCGGCTTCGAAGCGCACTCGGCGATCCGTCATCTGCACAGCTCCTAGTAGGACTTGGGTAGGCCCAGCGAGTGCTGGGCGACGAAGTTGAGGATCATCTCGCGACTCACCGGAGCCACCCGCCCGATACGCGCGGCGCCCAGCATCGCCGACAGGCCGTACTCCTTGGTGAGCCCGCCACCACCGTGAGTCTGGATCGCCTGGTCGAGCGTCTTGATGGCAGCCTCGGCCGCCGCGTACTTGGCCATGTTGGCGGCCTCGGCCGCACCGAAGTCGTCGCCGTTGTCGTACAGCGTCGCTGCCTTCTGCATCATGAGCTTCGCCAGTTCGAGTTCGATCTTGCACTGCGCGAGCGGGTGGGCCAGCCCCTGGTGAGCGCCTATCGGCGTCTTCCAGACCGTACGTTCCTTCGCGAACTTCACGCCCGCCTCGAGCGCCCAGCGCCCCATCCCGATCGCCATCGCAGCACCCAGGATGCGTTCCGGATTGAGGCCCGCGAACAACTGCATCAGCGCCGCGTCCTCCGAGCCGACCAGCGCGTCCGCCGGAAGCCGGACGTCGTCGAGGAACAGCGTGAACTGGTGATCGGGTTCGATGATGTCCATCTCCATCGGCTGCGCGACGAAGTTCTCGGCGTCGGTGGGAACGATGAACAGCGCCGGCTTCAGCTTGCCGGTCCTGTGGTCCTCGGTCCGCGCGACGATCAGCACCGCGTCGGCCTGGTCGACCCCGGAGATGTAGATCTTGCTGCCCCGCAGAACCCACTCCTCTCCGTCCCGGCGCGCGGTGGTGGTGATCTGGTGCGAGTTGGAGCCGGCGTCGGGCTCGGTGATGCCGAACGCCATGATCTTGGAGCCGTCGGCGAGCGCGGTGAGCCACTGCTGTTTCTGCGCGTCGGTGCCGAACTTGCCGATGATGGTGCCGCAGATCGCAGGCGAGACCACCACGAGCAGCAGCCCGGCACCCTGCGCGGCGAGCTCCTCCTGCACGAGGGCGAGTTCGTAGATGCCCGCTCCCCCGCCGCCGTACTCCTCGGGCAGGTTGACGCCCAGGAAGCCGAGCTTGCCGGCCTCGGTCCACAGTTCGGTGAGCGGTTCGCCCTTGCGCGCCTTGGGCAGCACGTAGTCGACGTAGTTGAAGCGCTGCGCGAGCTTCGACACCGCCGCTCGCAGCTCCCTCTGCTCGTCCGTCTCGATGAAGCTGCTCATGCGCTCTCTCCTTCTGCCCCAGCCTCGTTCGACGCCGGCGCTTCCACGATTGCCAGAACGGATCCGACGTCGACCTGCTGGCCGACGACGACGGGGAGTTCGGTGAGCACACCCGAGGTGGGTGCCTTGACGGTGTGCTCCATCTTCATGGCCTCGAGCCACAGGATCGGCTGTCCGGCCTCCACGTGATCGCCCTCCGCTGCCCCGAGGCGGATCACCGCACCCGGCATCGGCGCGAGCAGAGAGCCCTCGGCGACGACGGTGGACGGATCGACGAAACGCGGGACCGCCGTGAGTGCCACCGGTCCGAGCGGCGAATCGACGCACACCGTGTCGCCGTAGCGCGCGACGCCGAAACGGCGCTGCAGGCCCGCGAGGTCGAGTACGACGTGATCGGGCGCCGACGACACCAGCGACACGTCGTCGAAGCCCTCGGCGCGCAGACCCGAGCGGGTGAGCAGGTACCGGACGTCGTGGTCGCCGTGGATTCCGCTGTACCGCTTGATCTGCGGCTGCGACGGCAGATTTCGCCAGCCGCTCGGCAGGGCGCCGACCACGGGGGCCGCGGCCCGGTTCACCGCGGCGTCGGCCAGGGCGGCCGCGAGTGCGGACAGCCTCTCCGCGTCCGCGTCGGCCAGCGGTCGGGCGAGCACGTCCAGTCCGTGCGTGTCGAAGAAGGCGGTGTCGGTGTCGCCCGCCAGGAACGCCGGATGACGGAGAACGTTCACGAGCAGATCGCGGTTGGTGCGCAGTCCGTGCAGACGGGTACGGGCCAGCGCCGACGCGAGTACCTGTGCGGCCTGCGCCCGGGTGGGCGCGAACGAGATCACCTTGGCGAGCATCGGATCGTAGAAGACGCTCACCACCGAGCCGTTCTCGACGCCCGAGTCCAGTCGCACGCCGGTCCGGTCGAGGAGATCGAACTCGACCGTCTCGCCGGGCAGTTCGATTCGTTCGACGGTGCCGCTCTGCGGCCGCCAGTTGTGCGCCGGGTCCTCGGCGTACAGCCGGACCTCGATCGAGTGGCCCCGGATCGCCGGTGGCTCGGCCGGCAGTTCGGCACCGGACGCCACCTGCAGCTGCAACTCGACGAGGTCGAGGCCGGTGGTGCACTCGGTCACCGGATGCTCCACCTGCAGACGCGTGTTCATCTCCAGGAAGAAGAAGTCGCCTCGTTCGTCCGCCAAGAACTCGACGGTGCCCGCACCCTCGTAGCCGATCGCGTTCGCGGCGAGCCTGGCCGCGTCGAACAGCCTGGCGCGCATGGACGGAAGGCGTTCGACGAGCGGGGACGGCGCCTCCTCGACCACCTTCTGGTGACGACGCTGGATGGAGCACTCCCGCTCGCCGATCGCCCAGACCGTGCCGTGCCGGTCGGCCATCACCTGGACCTCGATGTGGCGGCCGGTCTCGAGGTACCGCTCGCAGAACACCGTCGGATCACCGAACGCGGACTGTGCCTCGCGCCGCGCCGCCTCGATCTCGCGGGGCAGCGCCGACAACTCGCGCACGACGCGCATGCCGCGCCCGCCGCCACCGGCGGAGGCCTTGACCAGCACCGGTAGGTCCGCTTCGGTGACCGCAGCCGGATCGAGTTCGGCGAGGACCGGTACCCCGGCCTCGGCCATGATGCGCTTGGACTCGACCTTCGAACCCATGAGCTCGATCGACTTGACGGGTGGACCGATCCAGGTGAGTCCGGACGCCTCGACGGCCTGCGCGAAATCGGCATTCTCCGAGAGGAATCCGTAGCCGGGGTGGACGGCGTCGGCTCCGGCCGCATGTGCCGCAGCGATCAACGCGTCGGTGCGCAGGTACGTCTCCGCCGGCGTGGCGCCGGGCAGTCGCACCGCGGCGTCGGCCTCGGCGACATGCGGACTCGCGGCGTCCGGGTCGGAGAAGACGGCAACCGTGCCGACGCCGGTGCGCCGACACGTCGCGAACACCCGACGAGCGATCTCGCCGCGGTTCGCGACCAACACGGAAGTGATGTCGGAAGTAGTCACAGTCGGCCTCACATCCGGAAGACGCCGAAGTTCTCGGTGCCCTCGATCGGGGCGGTGGCGATGGCCGACAGGCACATCCCCACCACCGTGCGGGTGTCACGGGGGTCGATGACGCCGTCGTCGTACAGGCGCCCGGACAGGAACATCGGCAGCGACTCGGCCTCGATCTGGTTCTCGATCATCGCCCGCATCCCGGCATCGGCCTCGGCGTCGAACGCCTGCCCACGCGCCTCGGCGGCCGCCCGGCCGACGATCGAGATGACACCCGCGAGCTGGGCGCCGCCCATCACGGCGGACTTGGAACTGGGCCACGCGAACAGGAATCGGGGGTCGAACGCGCGCCCGCACATGCCGTAGTGACCGGCGCCGTACGACGCCCCGAGCAGGATCGAGATGTGCGGCACGGTCGAGTTGGCAACCGCGTTGATCATCATCGAGCCGTGCTTGATCATCCCGCCCTCCTCGTACTCCCGTCCCACCATGTACCCGGTGGTGTTGTGCAGGAACAGGAGTGGCGTGTTCGACCGGTTCGCGAGCTGGATGAACTGGGTGGCCTTCTGCGACTCCTCGCTGAACAGGACACCGCGCGCATTCGCGAGGATGCCGATCGGGTAGCCGTGCAGTTCGGCCCAGCCCGTCACGAGCGACGATCCGTACATCGGTTTGAACTCGTCGAAATCGGATCCGTCGACGATCCGGGCGATCACCTCGCGCGGATCGAACGGAATCTTCAGATCCGACGGGACGATGCCGATCAGTTCCTCGGGATCCTCGAGCGGTTCGATCACCTCCGCTCGCGGCGCCGGGCCCTCCTTGCGCCAGTTGAGCCGTCGGACGATGCTACGGCCGATGCGGATCGCATCCTGCTCGTCGAGGGCGAAATAATCGGCCAGACCCGATGTGCGCGCGTGCATCTCGGCGCCGCCGAGGGACTCGTCGTCGGACTCCTCACCGGTCGCCATCTTCACCAGCGGTGGTCCGGCCAGGAACACCTTGGACCGTTCCTTGATCATCACGACGTGATCGGACATGCCGGGGATGTAGGCGCCGCCGGCGGTGGAGTTGCCGAACACGAGCGCGATGGTCGGGATCCCGGCCGCCGACAGCTTCGTCAGGTCACGGAACATCCGCCCGCCCGGGATGAACACCTCCTTCTGCGTCGGCAGGTCGGCGCCACCGGACTCGACGAGCGAGATGACAGGCAACCGGTTCTGGACAGCGATGTCGTTGGCGCGGAAGCCCTTCTTGAGTGTCCACGGATTGGACGTGCCACCGCGGACAGTGGGGTCGTTCGCGACGATGAGGCATTCGACGCCGCTGACGACGCCGATACCGACGATCGTCGACGCACCCACCGGGAACTCGGTGCCCCACGCGGCGAGCGGGGACAGTTCGAGGAACGGCGAGTCGGGGTCGATCAGCAACTCGATGCGCTCGCGCGCCAGCAGCTTGCCCCGCTTGTGATGTCGCTCCACGTACTTCTCGCCGCCCCCGGCGAGGGCCTTCGCGTGCTCGACCTCGAGTTCGGCGAGCTTGGCGGTCATCGACTCGGCCGCCGCCGCGTACTCGGCCGACGTCGTGTCCAGAACCGACTTCAGAATCGTCACGACTGATACCCCAATCGCTTGGCCGCCAACGAGGTCAGGATCTCCGTCGTCCCGCCCCCGATACCCAGAATGCGCATGTCCCGGTACTGCCTCTCCACTTCGCTCTCCGCCATGTAGCCCATGCCGCCGAACAACTGCACGGCCTGGTTCGCCACCCACTCACCGGCCTCGACGGCCGTGTTCTTCGCGAAACACACCTCGGCGACGAAGTCCTCGTTCGAGACGAGCGAACGTTCGACGAGGGCGCGCGTGTAGACGCGGGCGACGTCGATGCGCCGCGTCATCTCGGTGACCGTGTTCTGTACCGCCTGCCGCGAGATCAGCGGACGTCCGAACGTCTCCCGGTCGCGGCACCATTGCAGCGTCAGATCCAGGCAGCGCTGTGCGCTCGCGTACGCCTGCGCGGCGAGCGCGATGCGCTCGGTGAGGAACGCCTGCGCGATCTGTGCGAACCCCGAGTTCTCCTCGCCCACCAGGTTGTCCACCGGGACCCGGGCGTCGACGAACGACAGCTCTGCGGTGTCCGACGCCCGCCAGCCCATCTTGTCGAGCTTGCGGGCCACCTCGAATCCCGGGGTGCCCTTCTCGATCACGAGCAGCGACACGCCGCCGGCGCCGGGACCGCCGGTACGCACCGCGGTGACGACGAAGTCGGCGCGCACGGCCGACGTGATGAACGTCTTGGCGCCGTTGACGACGTAGTGGTCGCCGTCGCGCACCGCGGTGGTCCGCAGGTGGCCGACGTCGGACCCGCCGCCCGGTTCGGTGATCGCGAGGGATCCGATCTTCTCGCCCGCGAGGGTGGGGCGCACCCACCGGTCGATCTGTCGAGAGTCGCCGGCCGCGACCAGATGCGGGAGTGCGATACCGCACGTGAACAGCGATGCGAACAGTCCGCCGGACGCGCCAGCCTGATGCATCTCCTCGCAGATCACGACCGCGTCGACCAGGTCGCCGCCCTCGCCGCCGACCGCCTCGGGGAAGCCGGCACCGAGCAGCCCCAGCGCCGCGGCCTCACGGTGCAGCTCGCGGGGGATCTCGCCGTCGCGCTCCCAGTCGTTCAGGTGCGGGAAGATCTCCCGGTCCACGAATCCGCGGACCGTCTTGCGGAGCTGTTGCCGCTCCGGTGTGTCCCACACGGTCATGCGTGTCCTTCCTCGAGCTGGTCTCCGTAGCTCGGTACGAGCCCTACCGGGATCTCGATGTGCCGCGAGCGCAGCCACTCACCGAGTCCCTTGGCCTGTGGATCGAAGCGGGCCTGCGACGCGACTCCGCGGCCGAGGATGCCCTCGATCACGAAGTTCACGGCCCGCAGGTGCGGCAGGACATGGCGAGTCACGTCGAGGCTCTTCGCTTCCGGCAGCATTCGCTTCACCTCGTCGACGGTGAGCGCGTGCACGAGCCAGCGCCACTGCTCGTCTGTGCGCACCCACACGCCGACGTTGGCGTTGCCGCCCTTGTCGCCGCTACGGGCCGCCGCGACCGCGCCGAGGGGAACGGTGACCGTGTCGTCCCGGTCCCACGGATCGGGCAGCGTCGGTTCCGGTACGTCCTCGAGTGCTCGGGTATGCGTGCTCGGCGCGATGTCGACGCGTGTGCCGTCGGGCAGCACTGCGACATGCGGGACCTCGGCGGCATCGACGTAGCCGGGTGTGAACACCGCGTACGGCTGACCGTGTGAGGGCGGTGCGGTCAGTGTGAACCCCGGGTAGCTGGCGAGCGCCATTTCGACGGCCACCGACGAGAACGCGCGGCCCACGACGTCCGGGTCGGTGTCGCGCACCGTGCAGCGCAGCAGCGCGCTCGCCGCCTCCTCGGTGTCGGCGTCGGGATGATCGGTGCGCGCGAGTGTCCAGTCGAGCTCCTGCGGCCTCACCTGCAGCCACGAATCCATCTGGCGCCGAACCAGTTCGGCCTTGGCCTCGATGTCGAGCCCGGTGAGCACGAACGTCGCCTCGTTCCGGAATCCGGCGAGCGCGTTGAGCGACACCTTGTAGTGCGGCGGCGGGGCCTCACCGGTCACGCCGGAGATACGAACGCGATCGGAGCCGTCGTCGGTGAGGACCACCGAATCCATGCGGGCCGTGACGTCGGGATTCGCGTAGCGGCCGCCGGTGATCTCGTACAGCAACTGCGCGGTGACGGTGTCGACGGTCACCGCTCCCCCGGTCCCCGCGTGCTTGGTGACGACCGACGAGCCGTCGTCGTGGATCTCGGCGATGGGGAAGCCGGGACGGGTGAGGTCGGAAATCTCGGTGAACCACGAGTAGTTTCCACCCGTGGCCTGGGTCCCGCACTCGATCACGTGACCAGCGACGACGGCGCCCGCGAGCTTGTCGAAATCGTCTCGTGCCCAGCCGAAGTGCGCTGCCGCCGGCCCGACGATCACCGACGCGTCGGTGACGCGTCCCGTGACGACGACGTCAGCGCCTGCATCCAGACACTCCACGATCCCCCAGGCCCCGAGATAGGCGTTCGCAGTGAGCGGCGCGGTCTCCCGATCGAGCCCCAGCTCAGCGACCCGCGCGATGAGGTCGTCGCCCTCCACGTGCGCGATTCTCGCGTTCAGTCCCAGCCTGTCGTTCACCTCGCGTAGCGCGCCAGCGAGACCGGCGGGGTTCAGCCCTCCGGCGTTGGCGACGATCTTCACGCCGCGATCGAGCGCGAGCCCGAGACAGTCCTCGGCCTGACGGAGGAAGGTCTTGGCGTAGCCGCGCGACGGATCCTTCATCCGGTCCCGCCCGAGAATCAGCATCGTGAGTTCGGCGAGGTAATCACCGGTCAGATAGTCGAGTTCACCGCCCTCGAGCATCTCGCGCATCGCCGAGATGCGGTCGCCGTAGAAGCCGGAGCAGTTTCCGATGCGCACCGCGGTCCCGGTCATCGGGTCGCCTCCGTCCGGCCCCGGTCCCTGCCCGCACCCGGCGGACCCGCGAACGCCTGCGCGATCCCGAGCCAGCGCTCGGCGTCGTCGCCCGTCGTCCGCAGGGCGGTGTCGCGGCGGTGCACCCGCTGTGTGACGAGCAGGCAGAAGTCCTCCGCCGGCCCCGTCACCCGCTGGACCGCGTCCTCCGGACCCCACGCCCAGATTCCGCCGTCCGGCGCGGTCAGTTCCACCCGGAACTCCTCGGCGGGCGGCGTGATCTCGTTGACGCTGTACGCGAAGTCGCGGGTTCGCACCCCCAGGCGGGCAATGTGCTCGAGGCGTTCGGACACCTCCGGCGCCGCACCCAGGGCCTCGGCGACGTCGCGGCCGTGCGCCCACGTCTCCATCAGCCGGGCCGTCGCCATCGAGGCCGCACTCATCGGCGGTCCGTACCACGGAAGTTTGGTGCCGACCGGAACGTCGCGCAGTACCTGCGCGAGCCGGGCACGGCACTCCCGCCAGTCGGCCAGAAGTTCCCGGGGCGGACGCTGCGCCTCGATCTCGGCGCCCTCGTCGACGAAGCCGTACGGGTTCTTCCACGCCTCGGCGAGCTGGGCGGTGAAGCCACCCTCATCGGTTGCGGCCAGCAGCGCCGCGCGGTCGGTCCACGCGAGGTGGCCGATCTGATGGGCGACGGTCCAGCCCTCCGCCGGTGTCGGCGACGCCCACTGCTCCTCGGGTAGGTCGGCGACCAGCACATCGAGTGCCGCACCTTCCGCACACAGGTCGTCGACGATCTTGTTCAGGTCAGCCACATACCCTCCTCGATACCGAGATCAGCATCACATCGGTGGGATTAAAAATCAAGCATGACTGATTGTTTATCGGCGAACAGCCACCGCACGGCCCCGCCCGGGGCCGGTCACGCGGTCAGATGAGCCGCCGCGCCCCACGCCCGCCGGCCACCACTGAGTGACCACTCCGCGTCGGGTGCGCGCGTGACGGGATCCTGCCGTTCGACCGTGAAGTTGGTGATGGGCAGGCGCTCCACCATCGCGGGCTCGGCCAGAGTGTTCCCGACGATCCCCTGCTCGAACATCGAGTAAGCCGTGTGATTGACCGAGTGGACGGCGACCTGCAGCGCCGACAGTGCGGTGTGGTGTGGGCCGAACTCGGCGAGCGTGTGACCGCCGCCGATCGTGGTGCCCACCACCGCGTAGTAGTGCCAATGCGAAGGATTGTCCGGGTTGTACGTGACGCCAGGCTCTTCAGCCATGATGCGCCCCTTCCC